>Ga0105100_10001908_pt1 | contig 12182 bp, 10 predicted proteins | sample PPLLak12cMay2015_2_FD_87033 | JGI IMG/M metagenome (GOLD analysis project Ga0105100, IMG submission 87033) | Freshwater sediment microbial communities from Prairie Pothole Lake near Jamestown, North Dakota, USA - PPLs Lake P8 Core (1) Depth... | ecosystem: Environmental > Aquatic > Freshwater >... | reverse complement strand
GCGGCCTCATATAATAATTTAAGTATAACATCATCATCGGTTTCTTCTACTGGGAGTCCAAGCTCAATACATTTACTTAAAAGTTCTTTTCTTCCGGCCGGTATCTCTAATTCAAATAACTCTTCTGAAACAACATCACTTTGTGCTGTATTTTTAGAAGAGGCATTATTAATCTTCTTTCTACCGGAAGTAAAGTCATGCACATTCTTTTCTTTCAATATAACCTCCGTTTTCAAAGAATTTATATAAGAAATAATATCTATATATTCTCAATTAATTCATTTAAAATGTAAGATCTTTGAATAAATTATTTAAAAGAACAGTGTATTAAATAAGAAACTAACTTGTTGAAAATAATACAAGGATTTATAAAACCCCGTGGATAAATTCCAAGAAGGATGCCATGAATTAATATGCCAATATTAACTTGTTTTCAGCATATTATATTTATCTTAAAAAAATTTCCCCTAAATATTTTTCACAGCTAGTGAATAGATTTCGCACTTACCTGAAGAAGCTCTTAATTTTTGTATAAAAATTGTTTATTAATTTTTCAACAAATAATCTTTTTGTAACTTTTTTTTCTTCTACGCTTTCATCTTCAATAAACAGATTGTTCTTTTCATATGTTAAATCGAGAAAAAGCTGCAATGTTTTGTAACTATCATCTTTTCTTACAGGAAGCCCCAATTTTAGACATTCTGCCATCAAATCAGTTCTAGACTTCCGGATGGTTTCACCCGATATTAATTCAAATTTCTTGTATCTCAACTTATTTCCTTTTTTTCATAAAACTCAATTTAAGTGCCAACTCTGAAATAAGATTATTCTCTTAGAACAAATAATTTTAGTTCTTTATAAGTCCATCATTAAAAAAATCTATACGAATTAATTTCATTAAGATGAATGTTATTCCGGTTTTTATTAAAAATAATATTTGAAATCTATTCCGACCTGAATTTTGCCGTCGGGGAGTTTTAATTCCTTATACTTTATTTCGAAAAGATCAGAAAAAAAGAGAAGATCTATCTGGGTGTACATCCATATACCCGCAAGCGCAATTAAAGAGATGTTTCTAAGCCTGTAAGAACGGTTGTATTTTTTATATCTATAATCAATCAAGTCCGCTTCAGATTCATTAATATACAATTCTTCCTTTCTATCCATATCTATCCAGAAATAAATTAGGGAACCTGCGGCTGCGGCTGTTAATGCGGTTAATGTCCATGCTTTAACTGATCCTGCTTGGTACAAGTGCCCCAGACCAGGAAAAAGAATTGAGCGTATTACAGCCTGCTGAACTCTGCCGCTGAGTTCCTGCTCATAAATATGAGGGATGTAAACAGTATCAATCCGTGCAATATTCCCCTCATTAACATCGGAGATCCTTTTCAGATAATTTTCTTTAACTTTTTTAAAAAAGGATATTATTTTAGGTGAGATTCTTGTTGAGTCCAGAGCGAAAGAACTGTCTATCCTTAAAATCTCCCTAAAACTTCTTTCAGCATTTTCATCTTCGGCCAGAGCAAAATGAGAAATTCCTTTAAGCTGTTGAGTCTCTATTAGTTCGTTTTTTGATAATTGTTCTTTATTTATCAGTAATCGGTTGGCACTGTTTATAACCGAGCTGTAATCAAACTGCTCCAGCTTTTTTCTCAAATAGCTTAAAGAATCCTGCACAGGAGTATTCAGGCTGTCCCTTATTTCAGGAACTTTCTGATTAGTCGGATTTAACGAAAGGAAAGCAGTAATATTAATGGATTCATCGGGATGAACCTGCGAAAGATGAATTACTGTATAAATCAAAAAATATGAGATTAAATAAAATCTCACCCAACCTCTTTATAATCTTATCTGAAGAATAAGAAAGGAATAATTACAAATTATTTTTTAATGAATCCTGATTTTCGAAATTAAAATTATAATTTAAGGTGTCTCTCGCTTTAACATCTATAATAACTTCTTTCTTTCCGTACTGAGGATTGGCAACAGTCAGTGTATAACTTCCTGGATACAATAAGATCGGGGCGCGCAGCGGCGTTGTACCTTTCAACTCGCCGTTTATGTAAACATCACCCCACGGATTAATATTACACATTAAGTAGCCGACAGAATACTTAAAATCAATTACCATTGTTTCAATTTGTGCACCGGCAATTCTAATATTTTTCACATATGACGGATAATCCGGATGAACTACCTTAATTGTATGCTTTCCGGGTTTCAGTCTGATATAGTCTTTAAGCGGAGTAGTATCGATTTTAACATTATCAACATATACGTCTCCCCAGGGAGAACATTCAATAAATAATTTACCATAGTCTGTAATTAAATTGGGAACAGGAGGCCGCTCTTTGTTCGTATTGTTTTCTCCCGAATTAGAAGCATTTTTATCAGGTTCATTGATATTATTAATATTATTTTTCAGGGAAGAAGTTTCATTTCCAGAGATCGAGTTAAATAATGAATCCTTTGAGAAGAATAAAAATAAAACTGCTATTAAAATAATAGCAGCGGCTGTCGATAATATTAAAAGTTTTTTTCTTCTGCCACGCGTCGGCAAAAGTCTTTTATAAATTTTTTGTTCGCGGTTGGGAGAAAATCCGAGCAGATTAAATACTTCATTAACCGAGGATACTCTTGATTTCTGATTCCTCTTCAGCATAGTTCTTATTGTCTTTTGTACATTAGAGGGAAGATGTTCTAATCCTTTAGTTATTGAGTTCTCATCGAAGTTAAGAATTTTATTGATCGTATCGCTGATATCTTTTCCAAGAAAAGGATTATGCCCGGTAAATAATTCATATGCAACAATCCCCGCTGAAAACAAATCAGACTGCGTTGATAAAACTTCGCCGCGTATCTGCTCCGGAGACATATAGCTGGGTGTTCCTACAATGGAAGATTTCTGGGTCAGGTTTGTTTCATTGAGAATTAAGGCTAAACCGAAATCTGCAATCTTCAACTGCAATTTTGAATTTACGAGTATATTTTCCGGCTTGATATCCCTGTGTACAACCTGGTTCTGGTGGGCTGCTTCCAACGCCTGAAGAAGCTGATGCAATAAATTCAGCTTGTCATCAAATGTGAGCTTATTTTCCTTAATTATTTCTCTAAGATTGCGGCTCTCAAAATATTCAAACGAGAGATAAAAAAAGTTTTCATAAGTACCGAAGTCGAGGACTTCTATAAGATTTGGATGACTCAGCTTTGCGAGTATTTTTGCTTCCCTTCTGAATCTGGTTGTAATAGTTTTGTCATCCAGTTCGCTTGTATTAAGGGTTTTAAGGATTATTTTTTTACCAAGATATGTATGTATGGCGATATAAACAGCAGTATATGCATCTTTCTTTAAAGTTTCTACTATTTCAAATTTCTTAAACAATACTTCAGTTGCCGTATTAAGCATTGCCTATATCTTCTCCCATTTCTTTAAGCTTAAGCTGAACCCATCTTACAGAAACTCCAAGAGACCTAGCGGTTGCAGTTCTGTTTCCTTCAAATTCTTTTAATCTTTTTTTCAGCAGAATTTTTTCAAATTCTCTTAATGTACCGCTGAAATTTATATCTTCCGATGCCTCTTCAAAAAGGATTTGTTCGGGAAGCAATTTATTGGTATCACAGAGAATTAAAGCTCTTTGCAGGACATTTTCCAGCTGTCTTACATTTCCAGGCCAATTATAATCTTCCAGAAGCCTCATCACTTGCGAAGAAATAATTATCTCCTTATCGGGAGAAAACTGCTTAATAAAATGTTTTGTAAGCAGCGGTATATCTCCCCTTCTTTCTCTTAGGGGAGGTATTTTTATCGGAAAAACATTCAGTCTGTAAAAAAGATCTTCCCGGAATCTATTTTCTTTTGTTAATTGTTTCAAATCTTTGTTAGTTGCAGCAATAACTCTAACATCCACCTTAATTACCTGAGTATCTCCTAATCTTATTATTTCTTTATTCTGCAAAACACGCAGAAGTTTTGCCTGTAAAGCCATTGAAATATCGGCAATTTCATCCAAAAAGAAAGTACCTGAATTTGCGACTTCAAATAAACCTTTTTTATCCGTAGATGCTCCTGTAAAAGCTCCTTTTTTATAACCGAATAATTCACTTTCAAGCAAAGTATCAGGAATTGAACCGCAAAACTGGGCTAAATACGGTTTTGTAATCCTTCTGCTCAAATTATGGATTGCTCTAGCTACTAGTTCTTTTCCTGTTCCGCTTTCACCGAGAAGAAGAACCGTGGCGTCGGTGCTCGCGACTTTATAAATTAGTGAAACCAGGTTCTGCATTGCCGGGCTGTCCCCGATTAACTGGGGAATTTTTTTGGATGCCTGCAGCTGATTTCTTAAAATTGTATTCTCATTCTGCAGTTCCTGATAGCGGATTATCTTGTCAAGAGCAAGTGACACAAGATTGGAGAAAAAGTCGAGGAATACAAGATTTTCCTCAGTAAATTCTTTCCTATTGGTCCGGCTGTCCGTTAAAAGGACTCCCCAAACTTTATTATCCCTGAAAATCGGAACCCCAAGTATAGATTTAATATTATGAATTTGAATGCTTTCAAATTGAGAAAGATTAGGATCGCTCTGCACATCATGAAAGAGGCACGGCTGGGAAGTTTCAATTACCCGCTTCAATATCCCGGAGGAGAAGGTGGAAAGATCCTCTATATTCTCTTTTTCAATATTTCTTGCTGCAATTATTTCGAATGATTCTTTTTCCTCATCGTATTTAACAAAGAGTCCGCGTTCGGCATTTAATACGTTAATGATTAAATCTAAAGTTTCTTCGATTAAAATATCTTCAACAGCAACAGAGTTAAGCGTCTGACTTATATGGTAAAGTGTATCGAATTGTTCTTTTGTAATTAATTTTATCTGTTCAATATTTTCAGTCGTATTATTAATCATTGCATTTTGCTTTCATTTAAAAATTGCTCTCCTTTAAATCCAAACGATTAGTATAAATTAGAAAAGTACAGAAAAACAGTCAATAAATATAATTATTGGACAACAAATAATGCAGGCCTTGATCTTGCCCTATTATTAAATTGATCCACAATCCAAATTACCCAGAAATATTCTCCGGGTGATAAAGATAATTCCGTATTAAGAAGAGTGGTTCCGGATTCAACTGGTGCGCTGGTATAAACAAGCTCATTGTTGCCCGTTTCGTTTGTATAAATTTCAACTGAATAATAAAAACTAAATCCCAAGGAAGCTTGGTTCCATTGCAGTACAAGCGGAGAACTGATCGTATCTGCATTTGCCGGAGAAACTGTCACAGGTTCAGTATAAATTACGCGGTTAATTCTGCCGCTGCCGATTTTAAATGAATTCCCTACAGCCGAATCTGAGACAAATAAATTAAAATCCTGTCCGATTAAACCTTCGAGACTGTTCACATGAAGATCACTTTCATTAAGAATTAAAGAATATTCCTCATCAATAAGCTCCAGTTTCTTCAACAGTCCTAACGTCGTATTTTCCACATAAACAGAATCAATCTGACTGTCTCTATCCTGAATTTTAGCAGAAAACAGAAGTTCAGCCGATCTCCCGGATAATTCAAATTCAACCGAAGTTACTATATTCAGGTATTCCATTTCCGGAAGACTATTTAAATGAATCTGCTTTGATATTCTTTCAGCTCCATTCCAAATAACGAGAAGAGTATCGGATTTAAATCCTTCCTTTTCAAAAATCAAATTTCCATCCGTTGATTTAATATTCCCTATTATGAAGTTGCCATTAATATTTGTTTTAACTAATCTGTTTGCCGGCACCCAGTAAACAAATACATCGGGTATACCTACCAGCGGAATATATGATGTACTGACATTCCCCTCTAAAACTGAAAATGAAACGCCAGGATTATTAGGATCAATCGGGTTACTTCTCGGAGCATTGCATGAAAACATAAGAATTGCAAAAAGAATTTCCAACCATTTCGCAAATTCAAAAATATAATTCCTATTTTTCGATGCAGTGATCTTGAACATTCTTAAATTGATCAGTATTAAAGTAGGGATAAAGTAATTATTAAACAGATAAATTTAATTTTAAAATATTTCACGAGGTGTGAGTTCTTCCTTAAGCATAGCATAAACCATTTGATCCAAAATTTGGCCGTCTTTTACCACACTTTTCCGGAGCCTGCCTTCTAATTTATATCCCGCCTTCTCAAGTACTCTCATTGATGCAGGGTTTGTTTCAAAAACATAAGCATAAAGCCTTATTAAGTCGAAATTATCAAAAGCATATTGAGTCATTGCAGATAATGCCTGGGTGATTATTCCTCTTCCCCAAAAAGGTTCACCGAGCCAGTAACCAATTTCTGCCGATTTTCTATGCACATCGCTTTGTAAAGTAATACCTATTCCTCCAATAAGCTCTTGTCCGGCTATTGCAAAGTTAGTCTGCGGATTTTGGTGAATGGTAAAATCTATCCAATCCGCAGCATCCTGAATTGTATAGGGATAAGGAAAACCGTCCCGCAAATTTATAGATACATTCCAGTTGTTTGCATATTTTAAAAGAGCTTCCGTATCATTTATTTTATAATTTCTTATTTGGAAGCTGCCTATTTTTATTAACATATTCCCAAAAGGTTATTCAATATCTTCTGTATAAGTAGGTATTGAGATTACTTCGAGTATTTGGTTCTTTTCGACAATAACAGCACTTAATTTATTCCCGGTGTAAACCGATGTATCAATATAGGCAGTATTGTTTTCTTTAATATAAAGCATCTCAGGTTGACGTGTATGGCCGACTATCTGCAGCTTTCCCAGATTCAGCAGCCTGTCTCTCGTCCATAATACTCCATGTTCGCAGTCAACATCAGAATCCAGCAGTTTTTTAATCGAGTTTAGATCGTCATGAAAATTTTTTGAAAATTTTGATTTATAATAAACCGAAATTCCTGCATGCGAAATAAAGCAATCATCATTATTAATAAATAAAGGCTGAGCGGTGATTAAATCAAGATGCTCAATTATTTTTTCATATCTGTTGTTGTATGAAGCTAAAGTGGTTTCATACCCGTTATACAGCCATGCTCTTCCGAGATGACTTTTTGGAAATTTAATAAAATAATAGAACATATAGTCATGGTTTCCGGGAGTAAACTTAATTTTCTTCTTAATTATATATTCCAGTACCTCAAAACTAAAGTTTCCCCGGTCCACCAGATCGCCGACGCAATAAAGGTTAATTGAAGGATATTTCTTTTTTATTTTTGAAACCAGATCTTTCAGGGTATTGAAGCAGCCGTGTATATCGCCAATTACAGCTATCATAGAATTTTATTTCGACGCTCTAATTATTAGCAAAAATTCTCAATTTTTTAAATTCAATATCAAGCATATTTGCTATCGCTTCATTTGAGCAGTAACCGTTATAAGTACATACTCCTTTTGCCAGCGGAGCGTTCCCAAGCAAGGCATTGGAGATTCCATTTTCTGCAATATCATGAATATAATTTATAGCCGCATTATTCAATCCATAAGTTGCAGTACGCGCAACAAGAGCAGGCATGTTAGGGACGCAGTAATGAATAACATCATGTACCCTGAATACCGGATCTAAAATAGAAGTAATTCTGCTTGTTTCAATACAGCCCCCCTGATCGATTGAAACATCCACAATAACTGCCCCTTTTTTCATTTGTTTAACCATTTCATCGGTTACAATATGCGGAGTCTTTTCTCCTTTTTTAAGAACCGCACCAATTAACACATCTGCAAATTTTACCCCCCGGGATATTGTATAGGGGTTTGCAACAACAGTAGTTATTTTCTCTTTAAAATTCTCATCAATTTTTCTTAATCGTTTCAGATCCTGATCTAAAATAATAACCTGAGCACCCCTTCCCAATGCGGCTTTTGCAGCCGAAGTGCCGACGACTCCGGCACCGAGTATGACAACAGCGGCTGGCGCAACACCTGTAATTCCTCCGAGAAGGATTCCCCTTCCTCCTTTTGCATGACTCTCTAAATATCTCTCGGCAACTTGGATAGAAAGCGGACCCGCAATTTCACTCATTGAATGAAGAACGGGGAGTCCTTCATTATCCTCGATAACTTCGTACGCGATTGCGGTAATTTTCTTCTCAAGAAGTTTATGAATTGTTTTTTTTGAAGCAACCGCAAGATGAAGAAATGCCATTAAGATTTGTTCCTTTTCAATGAGATTGGCTTCTTTTTCGGTTATGGGTGCTACTTTCGCAATCAGTTCAGACCTGCCGTAAATTTCTTCAGCGCTGAAGACTATTTTTGCACCGGTTTTTCTAAAATCTTCATCAGTAAAATGACTTCCCTCCCCTGCCCCGCTTTCAATATAAACCGTATGTCCCGATCTAATTAATGAATCCACTCCGGCAGGCGCTAGACCAACCCGTTTTTCTTCTTTTAAATTTTCCTTTGGAATTCCTATTCTCATTTATTTTTCTCTCCCTTTAATTGAACATACCTTTAATCTTGCTGTAAGCTAATTAGAAGGCACATGAAAATTCATCAATAAATTAATTGAATTAATAATTTCTTTAAAGATTTCTATACACTCCTTAAGTTACTTAAACCGGTGTAAGCGGTTTTTTCCCTTTCAGAACTGCAGCTACATTTCTTGCTGCAAGCAGAGCCATATTTGTCCTGGCTTCTATTGTTGCACTTCCAATGTGGGGAAGGAGAAGAACATTATCAAGTTTAAACAAATCCGGATTTAAATTCGGCTCATTTTCAAATACATCAAAACCTGCGGCAGATATCTTTTTCTTTTTTAACAATTCAATTAATTCCTGCTCATCAACTATTTCTCCCCTGGCAGTATTTATAAGTACACCAGCAGGCTTAATTAAACTCAATTTTTCTTTATTTAACAGGTGGTATGTTTCACTCGTTAAAGGAACATGGAGTGAAATAAAATCTGCTTTTTCAAGAAGTGAATTTAATGATACTTTTTTTGCCTTTGCAACTTTTTTAAGCAGTTTGTTTTCTTTTTTCGAATAATAAATAATCTTCATTCCAAAGGAATAAGCCCGTATTGCAGCGGCTGACCCGATTCTTCCAGCCCCTATTACTCCGAAAATTTTGTTCTTCAATTCAGTTCCCAGGAATAACTGAGGCCGCCACCCAAGGAATTTCCCTTCCCTTACGAATGCTTCAGCTTCGGTAATTTTTCTTGCACATCCAAGAACCAATGCTAAGGTTAAATCGGCTGTTGAATCCGTAAGAACATCAGGGGTATTTGTTACAATAATTCCTTTTTCTTTTGCATATTGAACATCAATATTGTTGAACCCAACACCGTAATTTGCAATTATTTTACATTTTTTCATCTTCTCTATAACATATGGATTGAATTTCTGATTTATCAATGAAATAACTGCATCCGCATCTTCGATATTATTAAAAAAATCTTCCCGGTCAGATTCATCTTCCGTAATTATTGATAATTTAAAACCTTCTTTTTTAAGAAGTTCGGCGGCAGCTTGAGGAATATTGCCGGGTATTACTGCTTTCATTTTCAACCAAATAATAAATTTACGATAAAAGTTGCAGCTAAAATTCCGCACACATCGGCAATTAATCCGGCAGGAAGAGCATGCCGTGTATTCTTAATATTTACTGCTCCAAAATAAACGGCAAGAATATAGAAGGTTGTTTCTGTACTTCCGTAAAAAGTGGAAACCATGATTCCTATTAAAGAATCTGCGCCGTGCACAGAAATAATTTCCGCCATAATTCCAAGCGATCCGCTACCCGATAAAGGCCTCATCAATGCCATCGGCAGCGCTTCGCCAGGCATTCCAATTAAACTTGTAACCGGATTAAGTATATAAACCAGCCAATCCATTGCTCCGCCTGCTCTGAAAATTCCTATTGCCATTAACATTGCAACTAGATAAGGGATTATTCTTACTGCTATGTTAAAGCCCTCTTTCGCTCCTTCAACAAATTGTTCATAGACCCGGACCTTCTTAAATGCACCGTAACCTATAAAAAGGATTATAAATAACGGGATGGCAATTATAGATATTACCTGAATAATATCTTTGAAAAGGCCGGGATTAATAATTCTGCCTATCAGACTGCCTAAACCGGTAAAAAAAAGGAGCAATAAGAATGCTATTATTCCGGCAGCCCAGAAAAAAACTTTACTGTTTTTCTTTATCCATTCAAAAAATTTAAAATTCACAATTGAAAACTTTTCCAGGATCTTTGCGGCGGTTAAGCCTGCAATTGTAGCACATGCTGAACCAAACAATGAAGTGCCGATGATTATTGCCGGATCCGAACTTCCTGAAGCAGCACGGATGGCAATTGCAGTCGCAGGAATCAGAGTCATACCGGCTGTATTAATTGCCAGAAAAGTAATCATAGCATTCGTTGCAGTACCCTTGTTAGGATTTAATTTATCCAGTTCCTCCATTGCTTTTAATCCGAAAGGTGTAGCAGCGTTCCCCAGACCAAGCATGTTTGCAGAAATATTCATTATCATAGAACCCATTGCAGGATGATCGGACGGAACATCCGGAAAAAGTTTTTTTGTAAGAGGCTTAAGCCAATTGGCTAAAATCTTTATTAAACCTGCTTCTTCCGCTACTTTCATGACACCCAGCCATAAAGCCATAATACCAATTAAGCCTAGAGCAATATTAACTGCTATACCGGCATATTCGAGAGCGGAATTTGTAATTTCTTTTAACTTAATGAAAGTGACATCTTCAAGAATTAATTTTGCTTGAGCTGAGCTTTCGGAGATCGATTTGCCAAGAACTAAATTGCCTGTTAAGTCGTTTTCTTCACCGTTAACACTCCCCATTTCTTTCCAAGTCTCCGGGAACCGATCTTCAACTTTAAAGTAGAGAACCGCTTGTTTATCATTCTCACTAAATGCTGCTTTAACCGGGAAGGCTAAATCTTCTTTAATATTTTCGTCGTAAAATTTGTTAAAATTTTTTTTCTTAATGTTCAGTTCTGCATCATAACTCTTTCCTTTTTCAATTGGTCCGGAAAAATTGATTATAACCGGCAGCTGTTCCCCGTTTCTATACTTGTTGCCGCTTTGATTAGATAGGTCGGTATACACCCCGGCTCCTATTCCTAAAATTAAAAGTGAAAGCCAGACATAATTAAGCATAGAGTAAAAATTTATTTTACAAAACTATTTTAGAGAAGCTGAAAACAAATTTAATGGTTCTTCTAAACTTATCACATTTCTTTTATAAAAATATTCTGATGAAAGGGAAATGAATGGATGCCGTTTTTGTTCACGGCAATTATCCGGATTACATGATCTCCCGGTTTAATTCCATTTATAATAACCTTTAAGATTCCGTTGCGGGGCAGAAAAGAAAAGTTATTTATTGTAATAGAATCAAGCTGAACTTCAACAGATGAGGAATCAATCCCTGCAGAATCCTGAATTGAGAAAATTGCAGCCGAGTCTAATTCAGAAAAAATACTGCTTGCGGAAAGGAAACTTATTTCAGGAATGCCAGAGGCAAAGTACCTGCACAAACCCCTGAATATTCCCCAGGCTTGTACATCATTAAATTCTGAAATTGTTAATCTTTGAGATTCATAGTGATGAGTAGTAAAGCCGCACTCGATCAATATTGAAGGAATTACCGTTAACCTCAAAACCGAAAAACCTTCGCCCGGATAAATCGTATAATCCGAATAAGTCCCGTCAAATGATCCTAAACCTCCGGAATTTCTCATCGCGTAAGCTAAATCTCTCTGAACATACTTTGCTAAATCTTTTTCACACGGTTCGTATTCATAATGCATTTCTGCAGCGTGGTAGTAAGTTGATGTATAATTGGTCCAATAATCGCCTTCTCTGCCGGGAGCATTATGATGAATGCTGATAAAAATATCCGCCCCGCTTAAGTTTGCCATTATCGAACGAGCTTTCAGTTCGACAGTAATATCTTCTTCACGCGACATAATTACATGAGCTCCGGCTTCCTCCAGATATTTCCGCAAGGCTAAGGCAACATTTAAATTAATATCCGCTTCTACGGCATTTCCCTCATAACCTATATTATTTCTGTCATTGCCCCCGTGGCCCGGATCTATAAAGATTTTTTTACCGGATATAAACGGTGAATATTTTTTTATAAATTCAGTTTTTTTTTCGGGGAAACGAAATTCATAGGGAATTTCGTAAAATAATTTT
>Ga0105100_10001905_pt1 | contig 12199 bp, 9 predicted proteins | sample PPLLak12cMay2015_2_FD_87033 | JGI IMG/M metagenome (GOLD analysis project Ga0105100, IMG submission 87033) | Freshwater sediment microbial communities from Prairie Pothole Lake near Jamestown, North Dakota, USA - PPLs Lake P8 Core (1) Depth... | ecosystem: Environmental > Aquatic > Freshwater >... | reverse complement strand
GAGAACTTGTAAAAGAGGAACTTGATGAGATCCATATTGTTGGTGGCGGGGTTGGTATTGCACCGCTGGTTTATCTGGTACAGATATTAAGATATTTAAATTTCAAGGTAAAAGCATTCGTCGGCGTTGAAGATATCCATACTTTGGTCTATAAAGACGCTAATAACAAGGGTTTTACAAGTACCTTCCGGAATGCTAAAATTTACGTAGACGATCTGAAGATGTTGGGTTTATCTGAAGCTTCAGATATATATGTGTCGTTACTGTGCAATACGGCTGAAGAAAAACTAATAGGCATTAAAAACCTGTTTAAAGGAAGCCTTGTTACTGAACCCTATGCTGAATACCTGAAGAAACACCGCCATTTAAGGATTCAAACATTTACCTGCGGCCCTTTGCCCATGATAGAAAAAGTCCACCACCTCACGGCTCAATACAACATTAAAGCCTATGTTTTAATGGAAAAACGGATGGCTTGCGGAATAGGAGTATGTTTCTCCTGCGTTTGCAGGACCCTGGTGAATGGTAAGCAGCATTACTCACGTGTATGTATTGATGGTCCTATTATTGAATCAAATCAAATAAACTGGAATGAATAAAAGTCTTGGCGTTCGCATAAAGAACATTTCATTAAAGACCCCTCTTTTAACGGCCTCCGGCACATCCGGAAGCAAGGATGAAATGAACCTGCTGCAAAACAGGAAGAAGATATTGGAATCATTGGGTGCCTTTGTGACAAAGGGCGTATCAATGAATGAAAGCCTGGGAAACAGGGAGCCCAGAATTGTTGAGGTCAGGTCCGGGTTACTAAATTCCATAGGCTTGCAGAATAAAGGGGTGAGAAAGTTCTTTGAAGAAGATGTTCCGTCATTATGCCAGTACAAACTTCCCATTTTCGTGAATATTTCTGCAGGTTCTGTCAGTGAATTCGGGGCATTGGCTGAAACCATCAGGAATCTGGATAAGCATAATGCCATAAGCGGACTGGAAATTAACGTGTCATGTCCCAATATAAAAAAGGGAGGTGCTGCTTTTGGAGTCGATCCGCTCCTGGTGGAGCAGGTTGTTAAGGAAGTCAAATCCAAAGTTCAGGATACTTTATGCATCATCACGAAACTTAGTCCCAATGTTACGGATATTGCACAAATTGGAAAAGCGGCCATAAATGGCGGTACTGATGCGCTATCGATGATTAATACCCTGAGGGGAATGGCCATTGATACGGAAAACAGGAAACCCATCCTGGGAAATCAGATTGGAGGCTTATCAGGACCATGCATTAAACCGGTAGGCATTTATATGGTATATGAATGTTTTAGAAAAATATCCGAATGCAACAAGAAGGAGATCCCCATTATAGGGATCGGGGGCATTTCAAACTGTCATGATGTGCTGGAATATATATTGGCCGGGGCAACCGCAACCGGAATAGGTACACAGTGGTTCATCAATAATACTGTTTTTGAGGAGATTCACAACGATTTAAAGGAATACCTCCATAAGCATAATGAGACCCTGGAGAATTTAATTGGTAAGGCCCATAGTCAATCCTGAAACAATTCATACTTACAGGCAACCAACCTGATTCCTGTAAAGGCCTTTCACCGGTTCTTAAGCAATCAGAAGAAAACAGCAGCAGATTTTAATCAAAATGTAATTATTTATTCATTTCTATTGTAATGAACAAAGGTGCCATTTGTAAACAATAATATTACTGATTCAATATTGTTAACATTTGTAATACTTTGTATTTGTTTACCTGTGTCAATTTTATTTTCCTGCTGTTTTTTTTCAGCCTTTAAGTTGCTGACAGGATCTTTTTTGATATCCCCGAATAATTCCGCTGTTTTTACAGGTTCGGTGCTGCCGGTCGCTGATAATTCATCTCCATGCGCCCTCATCTCTCCCTTCCCCGTCAATAACCATAATGGATCCAGGGATGGGTATTTTTCCAGTACTTTGACAATAAAATCATAGCTGGGTTTGTTCCTGCCGCTTAAGATATGGGAAATACTGGAGCGTTGAACGCCTATTTCATCTGCAAAACGGGTTGCAGAAATATTAAAATGGGTTAATATTTTAATCAGTTGATCTTTCATATATCACAAATGTAATTATAATAATTTACACTGTAAATTACTTATGTAAATTAGTTTTCAAATGGATTTCACTTATGTAAAAGTTATATTTGCTTTGGTATTAATTGCAATACCAAGCTATATGTAAGTATTCTTATGATCTGCCATTATAAACCAGGAAAAATTATCATTCTTTGTCAGGATTAAAATTGTATGAATTAAAAGTGTAATTAATATTTATAATATATTGTTTTTTAATAATATATATTCAAAATTTTAACCAAAATGAGACCTGTTTGACAAAATTTGAAAAAATATTTGAACTGATGGTTTAAATAAGCATATTATTTAACTGGTATACAGTATTATAATAATATATTCTTGACTCAGGAAAACCATCATTTTTAATGTTTACAAACGTAAACATGCATATTTTCTGATAATTGATTTGATCTCCGCTGAATTCTCTGTATTATTTTATATTTGTTGAGAAAGAAATGAATGCCCATCCTATGAAAAAAGTATCGCTGGCCTGGATGATGATTTTGGGAATCATTGCCGGAATATTGTTTGCTTTGTTGCTAAAAGACTATGTGATTTATATTGATTGGATGGGAACGCTTTTTCTCAGGGCCTTAAAAATGATCATGGTTCCGCTGGTCCTCTCCTCCCTCATTACCGGCGTGGCATCTATCAACGGTGCCGGCAGCCTTGGAAGGATCGGATTGAAGACCATAACCTATTATTTGGTCACCAGCATGCTCGCTATTGTAACCGGATTACTGCTGATCAACCTGTTTCATCCGGGCGTTGGCGCTGACCTGAACCTGTCAGGAACACCCGCTGTTTCAGACCTGAAAGGAATTTCAATCAAAGATACCTTCCTGTCCATCGTACCCGAAAATATATTTGCATCGATCGCAAAAGGGGAAATGCTTTCCATCATATTCACCGCCCTGTTATTTGGATTCTTTATCACCCGGCTTCAGGATAAACAACGGATTTTACTTACCGATTTTTTTAACAGTGTTTTTGAACTGAGCATGAAAGTCACGCTCTTCCTCATGAAACTAGCTCCGCTGGGGATCTTTGGACTTGTCGCCAGACTGGTTTCTCAGCAGCACGATCTTACGGAGCTTTTCCAGCGGCTCGGCATATATATGCTTGTAGTAATCGGAGCATTGACCTTTCATGCCTTGATTACCCTGCCCATTATCCTTTACCTGTTTGGCAGGATCAATCCTTTAAAACACTATTCAGCCATGTCAACTCCTTTGCTTACCGCGTTCTCTACGGCTTCTTCCAATGCTGCACTGCCGCTCACCATGGAAGCTGTGGAGCACAAGGCCGGAGTTTCCAACAAGATCTCAAGCTTCACCCTTCCGTTGGGGGCAACCATTAATATGGATGGCACAGCATTGTTTGAGGTCGTTGCAGCACTCTTTATTGCCCAGGTATATGGAATGGACCTTTCAGCAGGCCAGCAGATTCAGATGGCGCTGGCAGCACTGCTGGCATCCATAGGCGCTGCCGGAATACCGATGGCGGGTCTGGTTATGATGGCCATCGTCCTTTCGGTGGTTGGCTTGCCCATTGAAGCTGTGGGACTGATCTTAGCCGTTGATCCTATTCTTGATATGTGCCGGACAACAGTCAATGTGCTAAGTGATACCTGCGGTGCCGTGATCATTGCAAAATCAGAAGGCGAAATACTGAAAGTGTAAAATCCATTTGATATCTTTACTCAATTTAGTGCCTTCTTCCGCATGAAAATTGCCTTGCTGCTATCTATCCTGCTGCAGATAACCGCTGCTGGTGTTGCCCTGGGTTTGACCCGTAAAACCAAGTATAACATTAGCTGGGTCTTCCTCTCCATTGCCTTTTTGCTGATGGCCATCCGGCGGATCATAGACCTGATACCCGTTTATTTCAAAGAACTTGAGACAGAAATGTCTTTAATAGACAGGATTCTGGGAATTGTAACCTCTGTTTTTCTGCTGGCCGGTGTTGTTTTTATCCAACAATTGTTCCGCTATCTGAAACGGATTGAGGATGTCCGGGTTGAATCGGAAAACAAGGTTCTGCAAGCGGTTATGGAAACGGAAGAAAGGGAAAGAAGACAGCTGGCAAAAGATCTGCATGACGGCCTCGGTCCATTGCTTTCCAATATCAAAATGTCTGTATCTGCCATTGACAAGTCCTCGATAAGCGGTTTTAATAATGATATAATTAATAATATTCATGTCCTTATAAATGAATCAATTATATCGTTGAAAGAAACCTCCAACAATCTGAGCCCCCATATCCTGGAAAGTTTTGGACTTGCCAGTGCTATCAATTCCTTCATTGAAAAGATCAATGCCCTGGGAGGAATTGATATATCCTTTAGCAATAATATAGAAAACAGCCGTTTTGATACCCATACAGAGATCAATTTATACCGTGTCATCTGTGAATTGTTCAACAATACCTTTAAGCATGCCAGGGCTGAAAAAGTGTCCCTGCTCATACATTATGCAGATAACCGTCTTGTTGCCCAGTATTTTGATGATGGGATCGGATTTGATCCGGAGAACCTGCTGAATAAAACCGGCATGGGCATTTCAAACATGCAATCGAGGCTGAAGACCATCAAGGGGAACATTGAATTCAAAAGGATCAAACCCCAGGGTATGATGACCAATATCACATTGAAAACCAATGTCAAAAACACAAATGATGGAAAAGGTTAATATTTTTCTTGTTGATGATCATAAGCTTTTCAGGGAGGGTTTAAAACTGCTGCTTAAGAATATTGAAGAGGTAAATGAAATCTGGGAAGCTTCAAACGGAGAGGAGTTTCTGAAAAGACTGTCGGAGCAGAATCCTGACCTTGTACTCATGGATATTGAGATGCCTGTGTTAAATGGTATCGATGCAACCACCCAGGCTCTTGCCCGGTATCCCAACCTGAAGATCATTGCCCTTTCCATGTATGGTGATGAAGAATATTTTCAGCGGATAATTGATGCCGGAGCCTGTGGTTTCCTGATGAAGAACTCTGATTTTTCAGAGGTCAGGAGAGCTGTCACCAATGTTTTGCAGGGAAATAACTACTTCACGGAGGAAATCCTGTATAAGCTTGTAAACAAATTCAAAACAAGACAGGCTGTCCCGGAAGATACAGTAGTGACGCTTTCTGACCGTGAAAAAGAGGTTCTCATACTGATCTGCAAAGGATTATCCAATCAGGATATTGCGGATCAGCTGTTTATCAGCAAACGTACGGTCGATCATCATCGTGCCAGCCTGATGACCAAAACCAGCACCAATAATGCCGCAAGCCTTGTAGTGTATGCGGTAAAACACAAACTGGTAGAAATCTGAATTTATTTCCAACGGTATAAAATATCCGTTTCCTTATCGCCTTTGGAAATGGCTGATTTTATTTCATATTCAGGTTCCCTGCAATGGGTAAGCTCAAGTGCTTTTATTATCCAGCCGGCAATACGGTATTCAAGTGCCTCATCGATACCCTCAAAATCAAGGATCCTTAGGATAGCGGAATTGGAATCCATTACATCAACCGCTATTTTGCTGGGCTGGTAAAATGTAGTGAAAATCTTGGAAGCACGCTGAATAAGAAAGGTTGGGGATGCAACCAGCAAAAACACTTTATAAAAACCCTTCAAAGCCACTTCCGCACTGTACTTGCCTATCTCTTCCCCTCCGGTTTTTGGATCGTTGGGATAAAACATCTCAATCACTTTATGGATTGGAATTATATAGGCATCATTAAGCGGATACCAACCTGTCGCATCAAGAGCCGTCTGATACAAAGATTTTGACACGGCAGGAAGAGAATTAAACCAGGCATTGTACCGGTCAGGAAATTTTGCTTTGATAAAATCTCGTGTGGTTTTTATTGCTGTTCCTTTAACTTCCATAGGTTAATTTTTATACAAATAAACAAAAAAAAACGATACTGAAATGCCTTAAAAATTAATAAGGAAGGCCTTGTTTTCATAAGTTCCTGACAAAATCATAAGGATACATCTCTCACCGGTCAACCAAACTTAAATACAGACATTACATAGGTTTAACGACAGGTTTGTATTCCCTCTTATTCCTTTGCATTATAACGTTGCAGCCGGGTTACCTGATATACACCCCGTATGGATGACAGCCGCGCCATTAGTGAATCCAGGTGTTGTGTATCTCTGACGGTTATTTTCAACCGTCCGGTAAACATTCCGTTTGCAGTGTCCATGGTGATCGACTGCAAATTTATCTTCAGGTCTTTGGACAGGACATTGGATATGTTATTCAATATGGTGGGATCATGATCCCCTTCCATCGATATTTCAACAGGGAAAAGGGTTTCCTTGCCCGAAGTTTTCCAGCGTGCCTTTACCACCCGATACCCGTAACGGGAAACCAGTTGCGCGGCATTGGGGCAACTCAGCCTGTGTATCTTTATTCCCTCGCCCACGGTAACAAAACCAAAGACCTCGTCGCCAAAAATCGGATTGCAGCATCGGGCCAGTTTATATTCAACATTGGCCACTTTATCATCAATAATTAGGTAATCATCTGATTTCAGCGATCTTCCAAGTTCCTGCACAGGAACTTTTTCGGTTTCCATCACCTGCTTTTCTTCCTGTTTTTCAACTATCTCCGGTTCAGTCAGGCATTCCTTTACCCCGGCCAGGTCGATTTTGTCCGTGCTGATAAGGTAATACAGGTCCTGTGCAATTTTAAGCTTGTACTGTTTCATCAGTTTCCGGACATTCTCATCAGAAAACGGTATCTTCCAGTTTTTCAGGCGACGCTGCAGGATCTCTTTTCCGTTTTCTGCAATCTTTACCCTTTCTTCATTCAGTTTGAACCGGATCTTGCTTTTTGCTTTTGAAGTAACGACAAAACCAAGCCAGTCAATTTTGGGACTTTGGCTTTTGGAAGAAAGGATCTCTACCCTGTCGCCATTTTGAAGGACATGCCGTATGGGAACGTTTTTACCGTTAACCCTGGCACCGATACAAGTGGATCCTAACTGGGTATGTATATCGTAGGCAAAATCAAGGACGGTTGCCCCGGCCGGAAATTTCCGGAGATCCCCTTTGGGCGTGAAAACAAAAATTTCCTTTGCGTAAAGACTAAGCTTAAAATCATCCAGAAACTCTTTGGCATCAGGCTCGGGAGCTTCCAATACCTCCCTGACCTTTGAAAGCCAGTTATCGAGTCCCTTTTCTCCTTCCGCGCCCTTGTATTTCCAGTGGGCTGCAAGGCCTTTTTCGGCTATTTCATTCATGCGCCGTGTCCTGATCTGAACTTCCACCCATCGTCCGCCGGGTCCGACAACCGTCGTATGAAGGGATTCATAACCGTTGGTCTTCGGGACTGAAATCCAGTCGCGCAACCTGAGCGGATTAGGCTGATATATATCGGTTACCGTTGAATAGACCTGCCAGCAATCTGCTTTTTCATTTTTATGTTCGCTGTTCAGTATAATTCTTATGGCAAAAAGGTCATAGATATCTTCAAAATCAGTGTTTTTTTTCTGCATTTTATTCCAGATGGAATAAATGGATTTAGGCCTGCCATAGATCTCGAAATCAAATTGCTGTTTTGTCAGGGATTCTTCTATCGGCTTGATAAAATCACGAATGAATTGCCTCCTGATACGCATGGTTTCAGCGAGCTTGCGGGCAATAAGGTCATAGGTTTCGCGATTGGTATATTTCAGTGAAAGGTCCTCCATCTCTGATTTGATGAGATAAAGGCCCAGCCGGTGTGCCAGTGGGGCATACAAAAAAGAAGCCTCTGCAGCCAGCACAATTTGTTTATCCTGGGGAAGGATTTTCATATTGCGCATCAGATACAGCCGCTCAGCAATCCTGATCAATATTACCCTTACATCACCGGCAAGATTCAGCAGCAGGTTTCTGAAATTCTCAGCCTGTGGTGATAATTCCTGGTCACCCAGGCGTTGTATGGAATTCAGTCCTTTAACAATTCCCGCAACCTGGTTCCCCCATCCCTTTTCAATATCCCGAAGGGAGACGGCCTTTTCCTGAAAAGCGTGCTGCAGGAAGACTCCGGTGATGGAAGTTACTCCAAGTCCGATTTCAGCCAGGGCTATCACAGCGATTTTCATAACTGAATCAGCAATATAACTGCCGGTAATGTCCTTTTTATCCTGCAGGGATTCCAGCATCAGGGTAAATGCCTTCTTGAGCAAGGCAGGGTCTTTGATTTCCCTGTATTTCCGGATAGCTCTTAACAGCATTCCATACCGGTTCCTCAGCACCAAAATATAATCATTCCCGGAGGCGTGCATAAGATTTCAGCTTAATCGTTCAGCAAAGTTAGCCATTGTATTTTATCGTTTGAGGGTAAATCCTTAATTTTATTCCTGCAATCCAACTTTGCATCTGCATATGCCGCATAATTCCGAACCATCCGGGTCATATGGCTTATCTCATATATACGGCCAGGTTTTCATACTGGGCCTTACCTCCATGCTTGTGCAAATCGTTATGTTGCGTGAATTCATGTTCGTATTCGGAGGCAATGAACTGATTATCGGAGTTATTCTGGCTAACTGGATGGTCCTTACAGGAATCGGAGCCTACATCGGAAAAACAGCCATTCATACCGGGAATATGAGACGCTTTTTCCGCTTTGCCATGATCATGCTGGGTTGGATCCCTCCCATACTGCTGTTTGTTATTGAATTCTTCCGCAACCAGGTATTCAAGCCCGGTACCGAAATTGGTTTTTTTCAAATAATGCTCAGCTCGGCTGTCTTAATAGCACCCTTTTGTTTGTTATCCGGATTCCTTTTTACCTACCTGTCAGCTGTTGTCAGCCTATACAACCTCAGTATTCCCGCTGAAAAGACCTATGCTATTGAATCAACAGGAAGCCTGGTTGCCGGCATACTGTCAAGTTTTGTCCTTTTTTTCCTGCTGTCAAATTTTCAGATCATGCTGTTGCTCCCGCTGTTAACCTGCATACTGTTGCTTTTTCCTCTTCGTGTAAATGGTACTAATCCTTTGAATATCATCATCGTATTGATTACTGTCACCGGAATATCTTTGTTGTTTGCACTTAAGGCGGATTACCGGCTTAAAACGATTTTTTTCACCGGGCAGGAAGTCCTCTATTTTAAAGATACGCCTTTCGGGAATCTGGCGGTAACGAAAAGCGCTGATCAGCTCAGTGTATTTGATAACGGCAAATTGCTTTTTTCTACTGAGAATCAAATCGCCAATGAGGAAGCCGTGCATTTTGCCATGGCACAGCATCCTGATCCCCGCAATATACTGCTGGTTTCAGGCGGTATATCAGGGATAACGAATGAGATACTGAAATATGATGTTGAACATGTTGATTATGTCGAAATTAACCCGGTGATTTTCTCTATTGGAAAAAAATATACATCTTCCCTGAATGATCCGCGCATTCATCTGATCAGGCAGGATGCCCGGGTTTTTCTGCAAAAGACCCTGAATTCTTATGATATTGTTCTGATCAATCTGCCAGAGCCGTCCACCGCGCAATTGAACCGTTACTATACGGTTGAATTCCTCCGTCAGATCAGAGAAATCATGAATACAGACTGCATTGTGGCGCTGAACATGCCTTCTACCGCGAATTATGCAAGCGATGAAGCTATCCGTTTAAATTCAATCATCTACAATACATGCAGGGAAGTCTTCCCTCATGTATTGATCATCCCGGGAGAAAAGAATTATTATCTGGCGTCAGACGCAAGCTTAATAATTAACATTACACATCTAATTGATAAAAAGAATATTAAAAATGATTACTTAAACTCAAACTATATAGATACCCTTTCCCTGCAGGAACGTTCGGATTATCTGCTGGAGCATCTGGATCCTCATGCATTGACGAATAAAGATTTTAAACCTGTCTCCTATTTTTATTACCTGGGTTACTGGCTGAGCCAGTTTAATACCGGAAAGAATCTCTTATGGGTGATATTTGCATTGCTCATTATCATCATATTGGCTGCCGGTATATTTTTCAAGCCGTTGACTTCGGCATTGATGATTACAGGATTCTCGGCATCGTCGCTGGAAATTATCCTTTTGCTTGCCTTGCAGATTCTTTCAGGTTACATCTACCAGGTTATCGGCATATGCATGGCTGTTTTTATGGGAGGACTGGCATTGGGAGCACTGAGCCGGAAGCTGTTTTTCGGTAATGTTAATTACAGGCAGTTCATGCTGATACAGATTATTACCGGAATACTGGCCTTGCTGATCCCGACATTGCTTGTCCTTAACATGGTACAATCAGGTATTGCCTATAACTTGTTGATTGTCTTATTGCTTTTATTCATCATATCTTTCGCCTCAGGAGTACTGTTTTCAATGGCTGTGCATCTGCGGTCGGGCAATCTTACGGATAATATTGCCGTCCTCTACAGTGCTGATCTTATCGGTTCAGCACTGGGTGCATTGCTTACCTCCATTTTTCTCATCCCGTTGCTGGGCATCATGAATACTTCTTATCTTATTGGCGGACTTCTTCTGCTATACGCGCTGAATCTTTTTCTGAGACGAAAACAAGCTAACTGACGGCATGTTGAAAGAAACGGATTATAGTGCAAACTACATTCGTTTTTAGTAATTTTGGTATTCAGTTCCATACATTGGTTATGTTGTAAAATGAAAAAGAGAACTTTTATTAAGACCAGTTTGCTGGGAGCAGGCGGAGCCGTTTGTCTGATGCATCCGTCCCGTCTGTTTTCCCCGGGGTTAGAACCTGTTCCGTCAACAGGAGATGATAGCGACCGTTTCATGAAGGAAGCCATGTTTTATTCAACCACTCCGCGCGGTGTGAAGTGTTTGATATGCCCGAATGAATGTTCCATAAAAGAAGGAGCTGCCGGAGACTGCCGCAACCGGATGAATATCAAGGGAAAATTATATTCGATCGCCTATGGAAATCCGTGTGCCGTTCATGTCGATCCCATAGAAAAAAAACCATTGTTCAATTTTCTTCCCGGAAGCCGTTCCTATTCCATTGCTACGGCCGGATGCAACCTGGCATGCCTATACTGTCAGAACTGGGAAATCTCCCAGACAAGTCCCCATGAAACCAGGAATTCTGACCTGATGCCAGCGCGGGTTGTGGAAGAGGCCATAAAGGCCAAATGTGCATCTATAGCCTATACATATTCGGAACCCGTTACTTTTTATGAGTATACGTATGACACTTCGAAGATCGCGCGCAGCAAAGGGATTAAAAACATACTGGTCTCCGCAGGCTATATCAATGAAAAACCATTGCGTGAACTGGCCCGATATATTGATGCCGCCAACATCGATTTGAAATCCTTCAGCGAGGATATCTATTTAAAACTCAACGGAGGAGCACTGCAGCCCATTCTCAGCACACTTAAAATACTGAAGGAAATGAATGTATGGCTGGAAATAACCAACCTGGTGGTTCCCAGCTGGACCGATGATTTGGGCATGATCGGACAAATGTGCAAATGGCTGGTGGATAATGGCTTTAGTAATAATCCGCTTCATTTCAGCCGATTTCATCCCCAGTACAAGCTGACGCAATTGCCGGCAACGCCCGTAAATACGTTGGCGAAATGCCGTGAAATGGCTCAAAAAACCGGATTGAAATACGTCTATATCGGAAATGCTCCGGGATTGCAGGCAGAAAACACGATATGCCCAAAATGTAAAAAAGCCGTCATGGAACGAAAGGGATTTACCATTGTGTCGAACCATGTGGTAAACTCCAGGTGCAGATTCTGCAATGAGCCTATAGCAGGAGTCTGGAAATAATCCGACCATCCAACGGTCTACCCCCCCACGATTTACAGAAAATCAATTAGTCAGTCTTCCAGCCTGCCTGCCGGAAGGCAGGTCTTGCTGTCTTGCAGTCTTGAAGTCATGCAGTCTTGCAGTCATGCAGTCAGGGAGCTATAGGGTATGAATTATGTTTATTGTTTATTGTTCATTGTTCATTGTTCATTGTTCATTGCTCATTGTTAAAAACTCACATGCCTTTATCTATGAACTTTATATGGATTCATGTGTTTACATCCGAAAAAGGTAATAAAAAAAATGATTTTGCAGGTCATACCGGTT
>Ga0105100_10001904_pt1 | contig 12201 bp, 14 predicted proteins | sample PPLLak12cMay2015_2_FD_87033 | JGI IMG/M metagenome (GOLD analysis project Ga0105100, IMG submission 87033) | Freshwater sediment microbial communities from Prairie Pothole Lake near Jamestown, North Dakota, USA - PPLs Lake P8 Core (1) Depth... | ecosystem: Environmental > Aquatic > Freshwater >... | reverse complement strand
CTCTCCACATTCCCTCTAATTTCTCATCTTTTTTGTGATTATGGACCCGTGCTTTCTCTTCCTGTTTGGTTTCGCCTGGTCACTGGGCTATGTCGCCAGCTTGGCGCCAACCAGAGTGGAAAGCGTCTGCATGGGCGCGCCGAGCGGGCCGCTCGGCGTGATGTATCGCAAGGCCGACTACCGGCAACCCTACTATGACCAGCTGCCCGGATCTCCCGTGTATCCGGCGTTTCACGTTGTCGCCGGTCTCACCCGAGCCGCCGGTGCAAAGCTCGTGTCTGCAGCCTCCTCCGACGAGGCAACCGTCCGCTGCCTGGCCTACAAGGTCAAGGGTGCGACCCTGTTGTGGCTGGCGAACCTGACTGCACAAGAGCAGGCCGTCACACTCGCGCACAACGCCGGCGCGATATTCGCCGCCACGCTCGACGAGACCAGCTTCGATCAGGCCACCGCCGACCCGCTCGGCTTCCAGAAGAACCGCAAGGCGCTCGCCGCGCCGGAACTGACGCTCAAGGCGTACGCGGTGGCGATCGTGTGTTTGAATGACAAGTGAGGCGTACGTCCGTGAGGCGAGAGGCGTGAGGCGTGAGGAGCCAGAGGCAAGCACGCCAGTAGCGCGAGCGCGCTTGGCCGTTAGCGAGCGTCGCGAGGCGCAAGAGTTTCCCTCCCCCTTGCAGGGCCCCTTGCAGGGGGAGGGCGAGGTTTGGGGTGCGCCTCACGCCTCACGCCTCCCGCCTCCCGGTAATCCGCCTCACGCCTCTCGCCCTACACCTCACGCCCCATGACCTACGCAAGCATCGAAGACCTCCGTCAGGCCGCGCGCCGGCGGCTGCCACGCGCCATCTTCGACTTCATCGACGGGGGCGCGCAGGACGAAGTCACCCTGCGCCACAACCTGTCGGATTTCCGCCGTTTGAACCTGCTGCCGCGCGTACTCACCAATGTGGCGTCGCGCGACCAGTCGGTGAACGTCCTGGGCCAGCGTTTCGACTCGCCATTGATCCTCGCGCCCACCGGCATGCCGGGTGTGGTGTGGCCGAACGGCGGCATGGAGGCTGCGCTCGCGGCGGATCGGGCGGGCGTGGGCTTCTGCCTGTCCACCATGTCCACCTCGAGCATCGAGGAGATCGCCAAAGCCTCGCCGCGGCCGGTCTGGTTTCAACTCTACGTGATGCGTGACCGCGGGCTGGCGGAATCGATGATGCGGCGCGCGAAGGCGGCGGGCTGCAGCGCACTGGTGATCACCGTCGACCTGCAGATGCAGGGCCAGCGCGACCGCGACGTGCGCAACGGGCTCACCATTCCGCCGCAGTTCAGGCTGGCGAATGCGATCGACTTCGGGTTGCATCCAGGGTGGGTCTGGCGCTTCCTCACCGGACCGAAGGTCACGCTGGCGAACTTCGTCGGCACGGGAAAGGGCGACGACATGTTCACCATAGCCGGCTTCGTCAATTCGCAGTTCGACCAGTCGGTGACCTGGAAGGACATCGACTGGGTGCGCAGCGTCTGGGACGGACCGCTGGCTCTCAAGGGCATACTCAATCCGCTGGATGCTCGCCTCGCCGCCGAGCATGGCGTGAACGGGATCATCGTGTCGAACCACGGCGGCCGCCAGCTCGACGGTGTGCCATCTGCCATCGCTGCCTTGCCGGGGGTCGTGGATGCGATAGCAGGCCGGGCCGACGTGATCCTCGACGGTGGCGTGCGCCGCGGCAACGACGTGCTCAAGGCCCTGGCCCTGGGCGCGAGAGCATGCATGATCGGCCGGCCTTTCCTTTATGGGCTGGCGGCCGGTGGCCGCGCCGGTGTCGAGCGTGCGCTGGAGATCTTCCGCAACGAGATCGATGTGAATCTCGCGCTGCTCGGCCGCGCTGGAATCCAGGAACTCGACCGCACTGCGGTCACGTGGGCGGCTTAGACGCACTTACTGCGATATCGGCCGCCAAGGCGCCAAGACGCCAAGAACACCAAGCCCGAGCACCGACCATGGAGATCCGGAGCGTGCGAAGCGAGCAACCAAAGGCGTTCATCCGTCACTAGCCGGAAGAGCGCCTCCATTCAACACCTGCGTCGTGCCGTGAAGCCGGGGTCTTCGCACCATTCGGTGCTGCGGCTTGCCGGGACCGTGCGCGGCGCACTCAATCAGGTCTTCTTGGCGTCTTGGCGTCTTGGCGGCCGGTACTTGGTTTGATCAGGGAGGAGAAGAAGATGGACGTAGCGCACCGCAGGGTACTCATGGCGTCGGCCGTCGGGTCGGCGCTGGAGTGGTACGACTTCTTCATCTACGGCACGGCTGCCGCGCTGGTGTTCGGGGAGATCTTTTTCCCCAAGTCCGATCCGACAATCGGCACCCTGCTCGCCTTCGCGACCTTCGGGGTAGGTTTCGTCGCCCGCCCTTTCGGCGGGCTGGTGTTCGGCCACCTGGGCGATCGCATCGGTCGCAAGCCGGTGCTGGTGATCACGCTGATCATGGTCGGCGCGGGCACCTTCCTGATCGGGTTGCTGCCGACTTACAACTCGATAGGCGTGTGGGCACCCATCATGCTCGTCGTGCTCAGGCTGGTCCAGGGCTTCGGTGCCGGCGCGGAATACGGCGGCGCCGTCATCATGGCAGTCGAGCACGCTCCCCCGGGCAAGCGCGGGCTGTTCGGCAGCTTCGCCCCGCTGGGTGTGACCGTGGGACTGCTGCTGGCCAACGGCGTCTTCGCGCTGTTCGCGGCCCTGCCGCACGAGGAGTTCGTCAGCTGGGGCTGGCGCGTTCCCTTCCTGCTGAGCATCGTGCTCGTTCTCGTCGGGTTCTACATCCGCTACCGCGTCTCGGAAACCCCCGTGTTCAGCGAGATCGCGGCAAAGAATGCCGCAGCGCGTTCGCCCGTGATCGAAGCAGTGAAGCGCCATCCGCGCGAGTTCCTCGTGGTGATCGGTGCGCGTCTGGCGGAGAACGGGTTGGGGTACCTCTTCCCCGTGTTCGCCCTGAACTATATGACCCAGCAGCTGCACCTGCCCAAGACCATGGTCCTCGAGGGCAACATGCTGGCCTACACGGTCCAGCTTCTGACCATCCCGCTGTTCTCGGTGCTGTCCGATCGCGTGGGACGGCGACCCGTGTACATGGGAGGGGCGTTGTTCTCGGCTGCGTTTGCCTTCCCGTTCTTCATGCTGGTGGGCACACAGAGCCAGCCGTTGATCTACTTCGCACTGATCCTCGGCATCGCGGTGGGCGTCGCCGCGATGTTCGGGCCGCAGGCTGCGTATTTCGCGGAACTGTTCGGCGCCCGGCTGCGCTATAGCGGCTTTGCGTTTGCGCGCGAGCTGGGATCGATACTCGCCGGCGGGCCGGCCCCGTTCATCGCCACTGCGCTGCTGCTCTATGCGGGCGGCCAGCCCTGGCTCGTGGCCGGCTACTTCGTCCTGCTCAGCTTGATCACCGCCGCTGCGGTCTACTTCGGCCCCGAAACCTATCGCAGCGATATCCACGCCGACGCTTATGGGACAGGCAAACCGTAGCCGTGCTGCAAGCCGAGCCGGCGTGCGCTAGCATGCGCGCTGACCCCATGCACAGAGAGGAGATCGACCCATGAGCGCACACAACAAAGTTGCCATCGTCACCGGAGGAGGCACGGGCATCGGCAAGGCTGCGGCACTCGCGTTGCTGAGGGACGGCTATCGAGTCGTTCTCGCTGGGCGCCGCAAGGAGCCGTTGGAGAAGGCTATCGCAGACTCGGGCGTGGAAGCCGGCCGGGCGCTCGCCGTACCCACCGATGTGGCCGACCCCAAGTCGGTACAGGCGTTGTTCGCGAAGACCAAACAGACCTTCGGCCGGCTCGACCTGCTGTTCAACAACGCCGGCGTGGGCGCGCCCGGCGTGCCGATCGAAGATCTGACCTTCGAGCAGTGGAAGGCGGTGGTGGACATCAACCTCACCGGCGTGTTCCTGTGCACGCAGGAAGCCATCAAGATCATGAAGAGCCAGGATCCGCGCGGCGGGCGCATCATCAACAATGGCTCGATCTCTGCCCACGCCCCACGGCCAAACTCCGCTCCGTACACCTCGACCAAGCACGCCGTCACCGGCTTGACCAAGTCGACCTCGCTCGACGGTCGCAAGTACGACATCGCCTGCGGCCAGATCGATATCGGTAACGCCCATACAGAGCTTGCCGCACGCATGGCCAACGGGGTACCTCAGGCCAATGGCACCATCGCCGTGGAGCCGCTCATGGACGTGGAGCACGTCGGCAATGCCATCCTGCATATGGCCAACCTGCCGCTGGACACCAACGTGCAGTTCATGACCATCATGGCCACGAAGATGCCTTTCGTCGGTCGCGGCTGAAAACGAAACGGCAACCGCGCTCCGCAGGAGAAGACCAAGACCAGCCCTGAACGCCAAGCCTGCCCTCGACCCGATCGGGGGGACGCAAAGGACGCCAAGGGATACCGAAAGCGATAGCCACCCGGAGAGGCAGAGGAAAGGTCGAAGCGAGTCTCTCACCGCTCGATACGCGAAGTGGTTCTGGGCGCGTCGCGGTCATAGCGGCCGGTCAGGGTCTTCCCGGCGCGTTGGCGCTTCAGCACGAATTGGCCTGCCGCACGAGTCTGGTCGCCACCTTGGTCCAATCCGGCTCCCAACCCTTGACGGCGATCGCCGGCTCGTCCTCGACCACGAGAATGCGCGTGCGCATCGCCGTGCGCGGTGTCACAACTGGGCGAGTGCGCGCTGCTTCGCTGCCAGCCGCAGGTGCGCGCCCAGCAGCGCCGCCGGGATCACGAGCAGATCGCCGATGAGACGGATGGACAGCGGCATGCCGGTCGGGTCGCTGCTCACCATGATCTCCCCGATGATCAGCACGATCACCCCGACGATCAGGGCGTGCCTGTACTCCTGGTGATTGGCCACGCGCGCGGCAACGTAACCGCCCAGCGCTGTAAAGCTGAGCCCGACGGCCAGGCTGACGAACAGGTATTCGTTCGACTGCAGCAGCATCCGGCTGATGGCCTCGGGGTCCTGGCCCTGCGAAACCAGCATGCCTGAGAACAGCACCAGCAGCACCATCCCGGCGACCGTGGTGCCGAACAGATCGGTCGTGACGCCGAACAGCACCGCCTTCCAGGTGGCGCCGGTGTGCTCGGGCCCGCGATCGCCGACCGGTGCGGAGGGCGGTGTATAGGGGTTGTCGCTCATGACGGTCCTCGTCGAGTGTGCTTCGTCCAAGCAATTATCCGACCGACGCACAGGCCACCCGGCGAGGCACGCTGCGCCCGGGGACGCTCCGCTGATTCACCCGCCGGCCCCGAAGCCTGCGCACGGTTTGCGCCCCACGCATTCGACCCAGGCCTCGGCGAACATGCCGGTGGACCGCGCGCCCCACTCTCGCAGTGCGTGTGCCTCCGCGGCGAACCCGTTGCTGTCGAGCTGCCAGGCGATCAGGTCGGTGATCACGGTAAGCGGATCGTAGTTCTCATAGCGCGCCGTGGCCCTGGCGTGCTCAAAACCTGCGTCTACCAGCAGCCCCAGCAGCTTGTGGCCGACCCGCACGTCGCCACCGTTGCGGTTCTGCAGGTCGGTGTAGGCACGCACCGCCGCCAGAAGCTCCGGGGTTGCAGGCGAATACAGGAAGCCACCCCAGTCGGGCGTGCACACCCCCAGCCAGCCGCCCGGCTTGAGCACACGCCTGAACTCGGCCACCGCGCGGGCCGGGTCGGACAAGTGCTCGAGCAGGGCATGGGAGAACACAGCATCTACGGAGGCGTCGGGGAACGGCAGTGCATAGGCAGTGCCCTGCCGGAAGCTGATATTGGCGAGGCCGCGTGCAGCGGCGCCCTGGGTAGCCAGCCGGATCTGCGATTCGCTCAGGTCCAAGCCCACTACGCTGCCGTCGCCGACGCGTTGCGCGATGTCCAACGTAATGGTTCCAGGCCCGCAGCCGCAGTCCAACACGCGCATCCCCGGAGCAAGACACGGGAGAAAAAAAGCCCCGTTGATCTCGAGCCGCCGGCGCTCGACGAAGGCGATTGCTGCCCGGTCGTAGCCGAGCGTGTAGGTTTCGCTCATGACGTTACCGGTAGCGCACAGAATGAAAAGCATTGTAAAGCCAGCAGGCCGGCGTCATCGCCGAGTTCTGCACGGCACGGCCTGCCGGTCCTGCAGCACACGGCATCACGCGCGCCCGGTAGACCACACGCGATCCCGTCCTGCTGCCGTCGGCCGGAGCCGACATCTAAAGTTGTCGCAAGGCCCGCCGTTACCGCAGCTGACAAGGGGCTTTCGCGGGGAGCGGTGAGATGGTTCGAGCAGCTGGATGGCTTCTGGTAGCGGCGCTGGCGGCCGGCTGTGCCACCGACAACTCTGTGGGCGGCAGTTCACATATCGGGAAGGTCGAGAGCCTGTACGTGGAGCAGTACAACGGCGTGTTCGTCGACCGCCAGGTGGCCGGAGACGACGCCGACAAGGCGGTCTGGGTCTACGTCACCTTCGACCAGCCGCTGGCCGATGGCCGCAGGTTCGCCACCGCCATGCTCGAGCAGGACCCCGGCGTCGAGGCCGGTGATCTGGTCCAACTGCGCTTCGCCCGCGACGGCGACCCCGAGGGGAACGCCGTGCCCGCTCACAACCAGGTAATCGCGCTCATCGCCAAGCACGACACCGCACAGGCGCGCGCCTTCGGCTCCGCCCACGCTGCTACCGCTGATACCCTCCGGCAGGCGGCGGCAGCAGTTCCCCAGCCATGAGGGGCCTGCTGATCGCTCTGGCGATCGCTTCGGCGGTCATGATCGTGCAGGGCTACGCCCGTTCCGAGCAGGTCAACGGCGGCAGCTACCTCGCGCGGGTCGAGCAGGTCATCGTAGAGGTCCGCTCCGGCGTGTATGCCCCCCGGCCGGCCGGCGCGAGGATGCCCGGCACGCCGCAATGGGTGAACGTCACCTTCCCAGAGCCGCTCGAGGACGGGCGGACGTCCGCAACGGCGCGCGTGCCCGCGTTCCTGTATGTGCAGGAGGGCGACCTGGTGGTGCTGCGCTTCGCGGCCACGGGGTTCCCCGAAGCCCACCCCGCTGTGAATGAGGTCTCGGCGGTCGCCTCCGAGCCGCGGACCTGGATCCGCTAGCCTGTAGCACGTCCACACTCCTGCCCCTTAGCCATCAAGCCACCGGCCGTTCTTTCTCCTTGATCGTGATCCGCCACAGGGTGCGCGCGTCGGCCGGATCGGTTAGCGTGGCAGAGTGCAGGACGGCCGCGTTGTCCCATATCACCACGTCGCCTACGCCGTAGCGCACCTTGAACTGGTACTTCGGCTGGGTCGAGTGGGCTGCCAACTCGCGCAGCAGCGCCAGCGCCTCGTCCTCCGGCATGCCCACGATACCCAGGGACGTGCCCGACACGGCATATAGCGCTTTGCGGCCGGTCAGCGGGTGCCGGCGCACAAGCGGATGGTGCAGGAAAGCGATGCCGCGCTCGGCCTTCTGACGCTCGTCCGGCGGGTACGCTTTCGTCCGGGATGCGAGGTCCATGTCGTCGCGGTTGCCGTAATGGTGAATCGCCACCAAGCCGTCGATGCGCCCTTTCATCGCTTGCGGCAGATCGTCGTATGCGGCTACCTGGTCGGCAAAGAGCGTATCGCCGCCCAACTTCGGCACCTGGATCGAGTACAGCGTGGTCGCCCGAGCCGGAATCTCCAGATACGAGTAGTCGCTGTGCCAGTAGGTGCCGCCGTCCGCCAGGCCGACGGGCTTGCCGTCCTTCACTACGTTGGACAGGATCAGGATGTCGGGGTAGTCCGCGTGGTGGAACTGGTCCAGCACGTGGGGCTCGGGGCGCCCGAAGCGGTTGGCCCAGGCCAGGAACTGTGGGGCCGTGACCTTCTGGCCGCGGAACACGAGCACCTTGTGCTCCAGGAACATGCCCAGGATCTGCTGGAACGTGGCGTCGTCCATCGCATGCGACAGGTCGATCCCAGTCACTTCGGCGCCCATGGTGCTACCGGTGCGGCGGGCAGCGATCATCTGGCCTCCGTCGATCTGCTAGCTAGGCATGGAAGTAAGGCACACGCCCCAGCACTTGCTGATTCACGACGTTGCGCGGCACGCGCCCGTGCGCGAGATCGCGGCAGGCGTTGAACACGCTCGCGGCAACGGTGTTGATGCACTCGTCGGTCAGGCAGATGTGGTGCGGCGTGACGATGATGTTGTCCAGCTTCAGCAGCGGGTTGTCAGGCGGCGTGGGTTCGACCTCGAATACGTCGATGCCTGCGCCCGCGATGCGGCGCGACGACAATGCATCCAGCAACGCCTTCTCGTCGACGATGGGTCCGCGCGCCGTGTTGACGAAGAATGCCGTTGGCTTCATCAGAGAGAACTGCTGCGCACCGACCAGGTGGCGCGTCTCCTCGCTCAGCGGACAGTTCACGCACAGGAAATCCGATTCTCGGAACAGCGTGTCCATGTCCACCAGGGTAACCCCGAGCGGCCGGACCGATTCCTGCGTAACGTAGGGGTCGCAAGCGATGTGACGCATCTGGAACGGCGTGGCCAGCCGGAACAGCTCGGACCCGATGTTGCCGACGCCGATGGAACCGAGCGTGCGGCCCGACAGTCCCGTGCCGAAGTGATTGACCCGCTCGTTCCAACGACCCTCGCGCACCAGGCGGTCCTTGGTCGGCACCTTCTGCGCCAGCATGAGCACGAAGGTCAGTGCGGAGGTTGCCACCGGGCGGCGCACACCGTCCGGCGTGATCGTCAGCAGCACGCCGTTCTCGGTGAGCGCCGGGACGTCTACCGTGTCGTAACCGACGCCGAAGCGCGCGATCAGCTTCAGGCGGCGGTCCGGGCCGGAGACGGTCTGGCGCGTGACCTTGGCCAGCATGACACACAGCGCGTCGTACTTCGCTGCCGTCCCGGCCGTCAGCTCCGGCTCGATCTCCGGCAGCCACTCCCACTCGATGCGGGAGTCGTCCAGGGTCTTCAGGCACGCCTCGTCGAAGATCGGCTTGCCGTCGGGTTTCAGGTTGTCGCGGGTGATGCCCACGCGGAACTTCTGCTGTGCCATCTCTAGTCTCCCCGTGAATCCCTAAACAAGCGCCCACCGCCGAGCCTGCCCTCGACCCGATCGGGGGGACGCCAAGGGGTCCAAGGAAAACCTGTATGGGCCGCGCCCTGGCGCCTGTGGGTGCCGATCGACCCTCCGCATTCGCCCTCTGAGGCTTCTTATCGCTCCTTTGCGTCCTTTGCGTCCTTGGCGTTGAGAGTCTTTCTCACTGCGCGCTAGCGAGGGCATGCAAAGTCTTCAGCCCGCTGCGGATCGCGTTCTGCAGAAGGAAGTTGTCCACCCCCACGCAGAACAGCCGGAAGCCCTTGCTCCAGTACTCCCGGCTCCAGCTGTCGTCCGCCGTCATACAAGCCAGGACCTTCCTGTGCTTCTTCGCGGCCGCTGTCATCTTCTCGACGGCCTTCACGTACTTCGGATGATCGAACTGTGCCGGGATGCCGAGAAAGTTCGTGAGATCGAAGTGGCCGAGCCAAAGCACGTCGACGCCTGGCACCGCCGCGATCTTGTCGACGTTCTCGATGCCCTCTGCGGTCTCGATCAAACACATCACGAGGGTGCGCTCGTCCGCCACCTTGATTGTGTCGGTGACGCTTCCGCTCATGTAGTCGTCAGCAGTAAACCCGAACGCCGCGCCGCGCCGTCCCTTGGGCGGGTAGCGCGTGCAGGAGACGATGAGCTCGGCCTCTTCCGCGGAGCCGACCATAGGCGCCATGATGCCCATCATGCCGCAATCGAGAGCGCGCGCGATGTAGGTGTACTGGTTGGCCGGCACGCGCGCCATGGGCACCAGGTCGATGCCGCGGCACAGCTGCGCCTGCGTCTTGATGGTGTCGAAGCTCGCGCCGCTGTGCTCCATATCCAGGAGGAGGAACTCCGCACCGGCCGCCTTCACGATCTGCGGCAGGCCCGGCACTACGAGCTCCCAGCCGAACGTTCCGAACACCGGCTGGCCGCCGAGCAGTTTCTTCTTGACCGGATTGTCTCTCATTCTGTGCTCCCGCTAGGTGACGAGTGACAAGTGACAGGCGACTCGGGGTGGTGGAAGGCCCTGCTCCCTTGGCCGTGGTCACTTGTCACTGGTCACTTGTCACTCGTCACTTCAGCCATCACCGCCTCATTTATGCCACTTCCCGCGCCAGGACGGATGAGCGAGCGCGTCCGTGTTCACAACATACCTGGGCCTACACCCCCTCACCAGCTCCACCGCCGAGGAAAACGCGCTCTCGCCCAGCAAACGCATACACTCGTCGGTGTGGCAGACGGCATGGGGCGCCACGATGACGTTGTCCAGCTTCAGCAGTGGATTGTCGGCCGACGTGGGCTCCTGCTCGAACACATCGATCGCCGCCGCCGCGATGCGCTTGTCGACCAGCGCCCGCGTCAGCGCCACCTCGTCCACCACTGGACCGCGCGCCGTGTTGATGAAGAAAGCGCTGCGCTTCATCAGCCCGAACTCGCGCGCACCGATCAGATGATGGGTCTTGTCGTCGAGGAGGCAGTTCACGGAAATCACGTCGGCTTCCCTGAGCAGCGTATCCAGATCGACCATCCTGACGCCGAGATCGGTCACGGCGGCCTGTGGCACGTTGGGATCGCAGCCCAGGTGCACCATGTCCCACGGCCGCGCGAGCCGGAACACCTCCTTGCCGATGTTGCCCACACCGATGACGCCCAGCTTCTTCCCGGTCAGGCCATAGCCGAGATAATCCCCCTTCTCCTTCCAACGTCCCTCGCGCACCAGGCGATCCTTGATATCGAGACGGTGGGCCATGTACAGCATGAAGGCCATGACGCTGCTCGCCACCGGACGCCGCACGCCGTCCGGTGCGATGGTCAGGAGAATGCCCTGCTCCGTGAGTGCCGGGACGTCGACGTTGTCGTAGCCGACGCCGAAGCGGGCGATAAGCTTGAGGCGGCGGTTGGGTCCGGACACCGTCTCCCGGCTTGCGCGGGAGCCGAACAGGCAGATGGCGTCGTAGCGGCTGGCGTGCTCGGGCGTGAGCACCGGCACCGCCTCTGGCAGGTACTCCCACTCGACATTCGGATCGTCGAGCACCTTGAGCGCTTCGCGACCGTAGACCGGCTCGCCGCTGGGGCTCAGCACGTCTCGCGTGATGCCGACCCGGAACTTCTCCTGCGCCATTTCCCCTCTCCCCCAAACTCATTCACCACGAAGGACGCGAAGGTCACGAAGAGAACCCCGCCTTCAAAGCGCTCCCGGCATGCCCGTCTAACTTCAGGCCACCGACGCCGCTGCTATTGTCTCTCCACGATCCTTGTTCTGATTTCCTTCGTGTTCCTTCATGTCCTTCGTGGTCAATGCGGTTCTGCCGTGTTTCACATAGCGACGCTGAAAGCACCGTCCACGCTCAGCACATGCCCGTTCACATACGCGGCTTCGTCGGAGGCCAGGAACACGGCCACCGGTCCGATCTCCTCCAGCTTGCCCCAGCGACCCGCCGGGGTGCGCTTGCACACCCAGTCGTTGAACTCCTTGTTCTCGATCAGCGCGGTGTTCATCTCGGTGGCGAAGTAGCCGGGTGCGATGGCGTTGACGGTGATGTTGTGCTGCGCCAGCTCGATGGCGAGCTCGCGGGTGAGCGCATGGACGGCGCCTTTGCTGGCGATGTACGCCGAGATGGTCGGCCGTGCCAGGATGGCGCTCATCGAGCCGGTCATGATGATGCGGCCGGCCTTGCGCGGGATCATGACCCGCGCGGCCTCTTTGGCGAGCGCCCAGACCCCGGTGAGGTTGGTGTCGATGACGCGCTGGAAGTCGGCCACGTCGAACTCGGTGATGGGCTTGCGGTGCTGGATGCCGGCATTCGCCACCAGGATGTCGAAGCGGCCGTGCCGCTGCGCGGCACCTTGGATGCAGGCCGCACCCGCCGCGTGGTCGGTGACGTCGAACGCCGCCGCCTCGCCCTTCAACCCCTTAGCTTGAAGCTCCTTGACGCGCACGTCTAGCGCAGCCCGATCACGCGCATTCAGAATGACGTGCGCCCCGGCCACGGCCAGAGACTGCGCCATCGCCCAGCCCAGGCCCCTCGACGCGCCTGTGACTAACGCCACCTTCCCGGTAAGGTCGAACACTTGCCTCTCCTCAAGCCAGAATCTTGAACCACGGAGGACACGGTGGACACGGAGGAAAACCAGAT
>Ga0105100_10001900_pt1 | contig 12216 bp, 9 predicted proteins | sample PPLLak12cMay2015_2_FD_87033 | JGI IMG/M metagenome (GOLD analysis project Ga0105100, IMG submission 87033) | Freshwater sediment microbial communities from Prairie Pothole Lake near Jamestown, North Dakota, USA - PPLs Lake P8 Core (1) Depth... | ecosystem: Environmental > Aquatic > Freshwater >... | reverse complement strand
CCTGGAATTCGCGGCCGTCCAGTCGATCGGATCCCGGCCGTTATTGCGCAAAGTATAGTCCTGGCTCCCCGGCGAAAATGGCCCGCCCACGGGGCCCGACGACGAGAACCCCGACGAGGGGCTCACGGACAGGGAGCCGGCAGCCCCGGTGACCGTCAGGCTGACCGTCCGGGTCGTGTTCCCGCTGCCGTTCGTCGTATTCATGAAGCTCACGGTGTCGCTGTAGGACCCGGGGGAGAGGTTGTTGGCCCCGGAGTTGATCGAGACCGTGATCGTCCTCGTCGCGCCCGGAATCAGGGTGCCGGTGGTCGCGGACAGCGACGTCCAGATCTCGACCCGCACCGCTCTCCAGTTGATCGTCGTCGCGCCGACGTTCCTCAACGTATAGGCCTGGCTCGGCGGCGTGAACGGCCCGCCCTCGGGACCCGTCGAGGCGAATCCTCCGGCCGGAGTCACGTCGAGAGAGCCCGCGGGCGCGCCCGCCTGGCTCACGGTGACGTTGACGTCGGGGATCGTGTCGTCGTTGGTCGCGCGGATCCGGATGGTCCCGGTCCGGCCGAGGAGGCTCAGATTCTCTTCATACGCGACGGTGATCGTTCCGGCGTTGGTGCCGGACGAGCCCGATTGGATGTCCAGCCAGCTTCCCCCGGTCGTGATCGTGGCCGTCCAATTGACCTGTCCGTCTCCCGTCTTGACGACCGCGAAGGTGGTCGTTCCTTCCGTGTAGGGGACATCCCGGCTCGCCGGGTCCACCGTCATCTCCGCCAGGCTGAGCGTGACCACGGCCGGGCTGAAGTAGAGGTCGTCGTCCGCGGTCGTGTCCGCCCAGAGGATGCCCGCGGACTCGCCGCCTTCGGGACCGGGCATCGGCAGGATCACCGCCGTCCCGAGCGCGGCGGGACCGCCTTGCGGCGGAAACGTCCCCGCGGCCGTCCACGAGCCGGGCGCGGCGCCTTCGGAGCTCAATAGGCGGACACGGGCGCTATCCTCGACATAGGAGGCGAAGAAGATGGGCGCCAGGCCCCCCTCCGCCGCGCGGATGTCGGGCGAGCTTTCGGCGGCCGCCGACGCGGCCAGGCTGCCGCGCAGGATCCAGCTCCGCCCCGAGTCCGGGGACCGGGCCAAGCCGATATCGGGCGCCAGCCCGGGACCGGCGTGCTCATAAGCCACGGCGACGGCGCCCCGGCTCGCGGCGATGGCGGGCGAGGAATCGAACCCGTCGTCGGCCGGTGTGACGAAACGGGGCTCTGACCAGGTGGCCCCGAAGTTCAAAGAGGTTGCGACCGCGATGCCCGAGGCCGGGCCCTGAGGGCAGGTGAAGGCGGCGTGCAGGGCCCCGCGCTCCGGATCGAAAGACATGGCCGTCTCGATCCCGTCGGCGTCCGGACCGGCGAAGGCCGCGATGGTCGCGGCGCGGCTCCAGGAAGCGCCGAGGTCGGGGCTGACCCTGAACTTGACCGACGCCGACAGGCCGTCGCTCTCGGAATAGACCACGTAGACATACGGCGCGGAAAAGGCCCGGAAGTCCGTCGCCAGAGAGGGGTTCCTCTGATCGGCGCGGCTGAGCGCGACCGGGAACTCGGCCTCGGCGGTGAGGTCCGCCGAGATCAGGGCGAAATGGATGTCGCCGTCGCCGCCGTCCCAGTCCTTCACGAAGGCCAGGCCGACCTGGCCGTCCGCGACCTGGCGGAGCGAGGGTCGGGTCCAGGCCCGGCCGTCCCCCAGGACCAGCGTCTCGGCCCATGTTTCGCCGCGGTCCGAGCTCTTTCGGATGCGGATGTCGCGGGGTCCGCCGCCGGACCACTGTTCGGCGGCCGTGACGAGCGCCCACGCCCCGTCTCTCGAGGCCCAGACATCGGCGGCCGGATTCATCTCCGCTTCCGGAGAGACGAAGACGGGATTCGATCCCTCGACGGGGCTGACCGGCTTGATGTTCCCGATCGCGCCGTCCACCCGGTTCGAGCGGGCGGAGGCGGCCGCCTTGAGCTCGGCGGCGGGGTCGGCCGCGGAATCGATGGCGAAGAGCTGTCCGAAGATCCTCGCGGCGCTCTCGAGATCCCCGGTCGAACGGAAATGCCTCAGCTGCGCGCCGAGCCGGCGGATCTCCGCGTCCGCGCTGCGGGGCCCGGTTTGGAGGACAGCCGGCCCGCGCTCCCCGGTCCCGCCCGTCCGGGGCCTGTCCTGGGTCCGGCCGGGCATCAGCAATGCGGCAGATCCGGCGAGGACCAGAATGGAAAGGAACACCCTTCGCTTCGAAAGAACGTCCCCCATGGCTCACTCCTTGTCCGGTCGTGATCCCGAAGCCCCTTTCCCCGGGAACGGACCCGCCAGCGGCGGTCTTCGGCCCTTCAATCTAGAATCATAGTCGTAAGGAACGGGGCTGTCAATTCGTCCCGCTGGCCCGGCTCAGAAGAGCGCCAGGGCGTAGTCCCGGAGGCGGACCTGACGGCTCCGGGCGTCGGGCATGCTCCGCTCGAGCTCGGCCCAGAAGGCCCGGCCGTGCCCCCGGACGCGGGTGTGGACGAGCTCGTGAAGGATGACATAGTCGGCGAGGTCCGGCGGCACGGCGGCCAGGACCGCGTTGAGCTGGATGCGTCCGGAGGGGGAGGCGCTGCCCCAGATCGTGCCCTGAAGGCGGACGCTCAGACGCCCGGGGCGGTAGCCATGCTCCTCGGCCAGGGCGCCCAGCCGGCCGGCAAGAAAGGACCGGGCCGCGCGCCGGTCGAGGCATCCGGCCGCCAGAACGGCATCCCCGCAGCGGCCCCGGGCGCGCTCGACCCGGGCCAGCGAGCGTCGGATCCAGGCGAGCTTGGCCAGAGAGATCCGCCGGGCTCGGTCAAAAGAGACCCGCCACGGCACGGCGACGCGGACGCCCCGGGAGGCCCGCACCGTCAGAGAAATGCGGCGGGCCCGCCGGCTCTTCTCGAAGACGACGGGGCCCACCCCGTCGAGGACGAAGGTCCGGGACGGGCCGCGGGCGGCGGCTTCAGTCCTGGAAATTGAACCGTCTCCGGGCCGACTTGTTGTTGACCGTGTTGACGTCGAGGGCCCACATGCCCCGGCCGTGGGTGGCGACGACGACGACATTGTCCCGCGGGTGGATGATCAGGTCATGGGCGTACACGGTCGGCAGGTTCCCGCCGAGGACCATCCAGGTCTTGCCGCCGTCGGTCGTCACATAGACCCCCATGTCGGTCCCGGCGTAGAGGATGTCCTTGTTGACCGGGTCCTCGCGGATGACGTTGACCGGCCCGACCGGGATGCCCCCGGCCAGGCTCGTCCAGGTCTTGCCGTAGTCCGTCGATCTCCAGACGTAGGGGGTGAAGTCGTCGTCCCGCTTGCCGTTCTGGGTGAGGTAGACCGTGCCGAGGTCGTAGGCCGAGGCCACGACCCGCGACATCCACTTGCCCGGGGCCAGGCCGGCCGTGATCTCCTGCCAGGCCTTGCCGCCGTCCTTGGTCACCCAGAGCCGGCCGTCGTCGGTCCCGGCGTAGATGAGCCCGTACTTGATCGGCGACTCGGAGATGGTGAAGAGGGTCTGGTAGCGGATGTCGCCGCGCGTCGCCGGGTCGTTCGTGGTCAGGTCGGGCGAGATCCGCTCCCAGGTGTCGCCCCGGTCGAGGGACCGGAAGACGTACTGCATGCCGTGATAGAGGATGTTCGGATTGTGGGGGGAGAGGATGAACGGGGCCAGCCACTGACCGCGCAGGGGCGGCTCGTTCTCGTAGAGGACGGGGAGGATCATCTTGGTGAAGGGGCGTCCGGGGAAGGGGCCGGGCTTGTCGTACTCGGCGCGCGAGATCATCCCGTAGAAGCCGGCCGAGTAGACGATGTCGGGGTTCGTCGGGTCGATGAAGTGGTTCGAGCCCTCGCCTCCGGGGGCGCTCTCGAACGCCTGGGGCGGGATGCGGTCGCGGCCCGCGGAGAGGTCGACCTTGCCGCGGAAGCTGCCGTGGTCCTGCATCGAGCCGTAAACCTTGAACGGAGTCGCCATGTCGTAATTGATGTCGAAGAACTGGCAGACGGGCAGCACGTCGCGGAAATATTTCCAGTTCTTGCCCTTGTCGTAGGAAACGGCGATCCCCTGGTCGAAGCCCTTGAGGAGGTAGCTCGAATTGGCCGGGTCGATCCACAGGGCGTGGTTGTCGCTGCCCGGGCTGCGCAGGGTCGTATAGGTCTTGCCGCCGTCGGTCGAGACGCTGAAGGGAACGCCCAGGATATACGAAGTGTTCGGGTCGTTGGGGTCGACGCGGATCTGGCCGAAGACCCAGCCGTAAGTCCCGGAGTGACGTTCCATCAAGTTCTTCTGTTGGGCCGTCAGGCCGCTCGCCTGGGTCCAGGTCGCCCCGGCGTCGTCGGAACGGTAGACCGTGGCTCCCTTGATGAATCCGGACGAGGGGACGCCGTAGGAATCTGTGAGCTCCTGCGGCGTCGGCTCGCGGGAGACCTCGTAGTTGTCGACGAGGGCGTAGAGGGTGTCGGGCGAGGTCAGGCAGAGGTCGAGGCCGATGCGGCCCCGATGCCCGGGCGCCGGCAGCCCCTGGTTGATGGGCGTCCAGCTCTTCCCGCCGTCGGTCGTCTTGTAGAGGCCGCTCCCCGTGTGACCGGCCTCGGTCCGCGGGTCGTTCCATTTCTTGCGGGTCCTCTGCCACATGGCGGCGTAGAGGGTGTCGCTCGAGCGCGGGTCCATGACCAGGTCGTAGCCGCCGGTCTCGTCATTGACGAAGAGGACCTTCGTCCAGATCTTCCCGCCGTCGACGGTTTTGTAGATGCCGCGCTCCGCGTTCTTCGTCCACTCGTGGCCGCCGGCCGCGACATAGACGATGTCGGGGTTCCCCGGGTGGACGACGATCCGCGAGATCGTGTTCGTGTCGGCCAGGCCCATGTGGGCCCAGGTCTTGCCGCCGTCGGCCGACTTGAAGAGGCCCAGGCCGGCCTGGGAGCTGCGGAAGATGTTGTGCTCGCCGGTCCCGACCCAGAGGATGTTCTGGTCGGACGGGGCGAGGGCGATATCGCCGACGGCCGCCGTGACCATGTTCTCGAAGATGGGCGTCCAGGTGGTGCCTTCGTTCTCGGTCTTCCACAGGCCGCCCGAGGCCGAGGCGACGTAGATGGTGTAGTTCTTGCCCTTGGGCGCGACGACGGCCACGTCGGTGACACGGCCGCTGATGTTGGTCGGGCCGAGGTGCTGCCACTTGAGGTCCTTGAACTTCGAGGCGGCCTGCAGGGCCTTGTACTCCTCGAAACCCTTGAGCCGGAGCTCGGGGTTGGTCGACTGCAGCACGGGCGCCTTCCCGGCGGCCTTCGGCTGGGCGAAGGGCAGGGCGGTCAGGACGAGAAGCGCCGCGGCGATAAACCCCAGCGGCCGGCTGACCCGGGACTTGCGGGAAGAGGACATCGAACACCTCCACGGAGGATAAAGATGCCTCACTATAATGAATCTGTTCTCGGGCTGTCAATCCGGCGTCCGGCGGGGGGAGCCGGCGGCTTTTTGGGGCGGACGCCGAAGTGGTATAATGGCGGGAAATGCGCGTCCTCAAAGCCGGCCCGAAGGACATCCCTCTCGCCGTTGAACTCGCGAAGAGACTCTGGCTGGACTATCCCGGGATGGAGTCGGACCCCCTCTGGATCGCCGAGGACGCGGCTGAGATCGTCGGCGTGGTCGCCCTCAAAGCGCACGCCGAATGCCTCGAGCTCTGCGCCCTCGGCGTCGACCCCCGTTTTCGGGGGCAGGGCGTCGGCAGTGCCCTGATCGAAGCCCTGATGGCCGAGGCGCCGGGCGACGTCCACCTGGCGACGATCATCCCCGGTTTCTTCGAGGCCTGCGGCTTCCGGGTCACGCAAGATGTCCCGGCAACCTTCCCGGCCAAGCGCAAGACCCCCTGGTGCGACGGCTGTCCTCAGGAGCTCTGCACGGTCATGGCGAGAGAAAAGCTTTGAGCCTTCCTCGCTACCCGGACTTCAAGCCCCTGGGCCTCGAGGACCAGACCGTCTTCAACGATCATTTCGAGCGTGAGACGTCCGGCGTCTGCGAGCTGAACTTCGCCAACCTCTTCATCTGGAAGGATTCCGAGCACCCGCGTTGGACGATCCTCGACGGAAGCCTCTGCATCCTGGTCGAGCCCGGATGCGAGCCGCCGTACGCCCTGCCTCCTGTCGGCGGCGACCGCGTCCCCGAGGCGATGACGGCCTGCCTCCGCCACGTCCCGCGGCTCGCGCGCGTCCCCGAGGACTTCGTCCGGAGGCATGGGGCCTGCTTCCGGACCGAGGAGGATCCCCCGAACTTCGACTATATCTATCGCGTCGAGGACCTGGCCGAGCTCAGGGGCAAGCGCTACGACGGGAAGCGCAACCGCATCAGAAAATTCGAATCGACGTTCGCCCATGAATACCACCCGCTCGCGGCGGCCGACGTGCCGGGATGCATCAGGCTCCTCGACGACTGGTTCGAGGAGAAGCGGAACGGGGACGCGGACAGGCGGGCCGACAAGCAGGCCATCGTCCGGGCGCTCGACTCGTTCGAGCTCCTCGGGCTCAAGGGGGGAGTCGTCAAGGTCGGTGGCCGGGTCGAAGGCTTCACGCTCGGCGGGCGCCTGACCGCCGACATGGCCGTCATCCCGATCGAGATCGCCAACCCGGGCCTCGTCGGGCTGGCCCAATGGATCAACCGCGAGTTCGTCCGCCGGGAAATGATGCGCTTCCGGCTCATCAACCGGGAGCAGGACATGGGGATCGAGGGCCTGCGGCGGGCCAAGCTGTCCTACCAGCCCGCCGGGCTGGTCAAGAAATACAATCTCTATCCCGCGGCCTGAACGGATCCCTTATAAAGCGATCGTTTCCGCGAGCATATAATGGCCCTTCTCGTCGCGCCCGACGCGTCCGGCCGCGACGTCCGGATCGTGGCAGAAGACGAGGATCCAGCCTTCATCGACCGCCCGCCCGAGGAGCGCGTCCTTTTCGACGAGAAGGGTCTCCGCCGAGATGTCGTAGCCCATGAGATAGGGAAGGGGGAGGTGCCGCGAGGTCGGCACGATGTCCGAGAGGAACGCGAGTGTCCGCCCGTCGCCCTTGACCTCGACCCACTGGAGGCCGCGGGTATGGCCGTTCGTCGCGTGGACCCAGACGCCGGGGATGATCTCCCGGGAGCCCGAGGCCGGGACGAGCCGGGTCCGTTCGAGAAGCTTCGTGTCCTCCGCGATGTAGCTGGCCCGCTCTCGGGCGTTCGGAGCCTTGGCGGTCTCGAGGTTCGACGCCTGGACGTGGATCCGGGCTTCGGGATAGCGCGGGTCGGCCGCGCTCTCATCTCCCGGACGGGCCCGGAAGATCCCGCGGGCGTGGTCGAAATGGAGGTGGGTCAGGATGACGTCGGTGACGCTCGCCGGATCGAGGCCGGAGCCGTCGCCCTCCGAGGGCCGGATGTCGTAGATGCGCCGCAGCTTCTCCGGCCAGCGGTCGCCCAGGCCGGCGTCGGCCATGATCACGCGCTCCTCGGTCCTGATGATCAGGGACCGGGCGGCGAGGAGGATCCGATTGTCGTCGTCGGGCGGCGCCAGCTTCGACCAGATCGCCTTGGGGACGGTCCCGAACATCGAGCCGCCGTCGAGGCGGAAGAAGCCGTGATTGTGAGCCGAGATGTCGAAGGGTCCGAAGCGCATGCCGGTCAGGATCCGTCTCGAGTTTACCACGGACGGGGGGGGCCGTCCAGGGCCGCGGGGCTTGTGCGGGCCCGGGCTTTTGGATATCCTAGGGGCGCACTATCTCGGATCGTTTCGGATCATCCGTCGTTCAGAGGAGCAGCGCTATGGTCGATCAACCCCGGAGCGTCAAGCTGACGGAAGTCGCGGAAGTCATCTCCCGGGAGTTCCAGGACGAGGACAGCATCACCTGTTATCTGGGCTCCAACGCGGCGACGCCCACGGCCGTCATCGAGTCCCTGACCGCGGCCATCAAGGCCGGGACCCCCAGGCTCCCGTTCATCCGCATGGTCCACATCCTGCTCCAGGGGCCGGTGCCCTATGTGGAGCGGGGGCTGCAGAACCGGATCATGACCTTCTCCATCTTCTCGGCGGGGGATGTCCGCAAGGCCGCCAACGAGGGACGGGCCTATTACCTGCCGTGCACCCTGGCCAACCTCGACAGCCTCATCGGGAATGGCAAGCCCTTCGCCCCGGACCTGGCCATGTTCAAGGTCCGGCCGCACGAAGTCACCGGCGAATACAGCCTGGGCCTTTCGGTCGAGGCCATGCACACGGCCATCGACCAGGCCCGCTGCGTCATCGCCGAGCTCGATTTCAGCATGCCCTTCACCGAGGGGCAGTCGATCATCGACTCCCAGTCGATCGACTACCTCATCGACGACGACGACGTCAAGCCGGTCTACGCCTTCCCCGGGCCCGACTTCGACGATCTTCCGCCGGAGGACGCCCGGATCGGCGAGCTCGTCACCGAGCACTTCATCTACGACGGCGTGACGATTCAAGCCGGCATCGGCCAGATCCCCGACGCCGTGGTCGGGTCCATCCGCCGGGCCGGGTACAAGGACCTCGGCATCCAGACCGAGCTCTACGGCGACGGCCTGATGCTCCTCCAGAAATCGGGCATTGTCACCAACCGGAGGAAAAAGCAGCACAAGGGCTACAGCACGACGTCGCTGATCATGGGCTCCCAGGAGCTGTACGAGTTCGTCCACATGAGGGCCGGCGTCCAGATGCGGCCCTGCACGATAACCAACGCCGCCCACGTCATCCGCATGAACAGCCCCTTCATCTCCGTCAACACGGCCATGGGCGTCGACCTCTTCGGCAACGTCTGGGCCGACTACATCGACGCCCGCCGCTACTATAGCGGCGTCGGCGGCCAGCCGGATTTCGTCCGGGCCCTGAACGATCCCGTTTACGGCGTCCCGATCATCGCCCTCCGGAGCGTCACGGACAAGGGGGAATCCAAGATCGCCAAGGTCCACCCGCCGGGCGTCAGCCTGACCGCCTCGGCCTACGATCCCGTCGTCATCGTGACGGAATACGGGATCGCCGACCTCCGGGGCCTGACCGCCGGCGAGAAGGCCCTGGCCATCGCCAGCGTCGCCCATCCGAAGTTTCGGGACGCTTACCTCAAGGACCTGTACGAGGACCCGATGTTCACGAAGCCGCTCGGGTTCACGCTGGACCGGACCCCCCGCGGCGTCAGGCCCTACGCGGGGAAGATCAGGATCGGCTGAAGTAGTCTTTATTTCAGGAAGACCCGCTCCGGGTCGACGATCTCCCTCAGGATACGGAGCTCCTCGGCCGACGGGGGCGCGGTTTCGCGGGCCCCTGCGACGTCGAGCCCGAACTCCGTCTCGGCGGCCACGGCCTCGGGCGTGAGGCCCGGGTGGTAGCTCTCGAGGTAGGGGAGCTTGGTGTCGGGCCGGAACCGGATGACGCCCATGGTCGTGACGATGACGTCCGGGCCTCCCCGGACGAGCCCGGCCGCCTGTCGGCTGGCGCCGCCCTGGAGCCATCCGGGGCTCGTGACGTAATCGACCCTTTCCGGGAACCGGCGCTTCTCGTGTTTGGCGATGATGATGGTCCTCTTGGCCAGGCAGGCGATGTCGCAGGCCCCGCCGCTCCCGGAAAAGCGCACCTTCGGCCGTCGCGGGTCGTCGCCGATGGAGGTGCTGTTGATGTTGCCAAAGCGGTCGACCTGGGCCCCGCTGAGAAAACCGACGTCGACGCGGCCCGCCTGGAGGACGAAGGTGAAGACCTCGAGGAGGCCGGCCGCGCAGGCCGCGCCGCGCATGGCCCGGGGGTCGCCGACCGACATCGGCAGATGGGCCAGACGGCTGGCGACGGTGCCGGCCTCGAAGATAATGACGCAGCCGGGGGCATGGGTCTTCTGGGCCAGCATGACGCCGAGCATGGGCAGGCCCGTCCCGGCGAAAACGACCTCGCCGTCGGCGACCTCGCGCGCGGCGATGACCGTCATCAGCTCCATCAACGAGTATCTCGGGGCGGCCATGGTCATATCCTCCGCTTGAGGTCCGGACTGTAGCCGAAGCCGGGCGCGGACCTGAGCCCGTCCAGGCGGGCCGCCCCGCCCACGGCCTCGAGGTAGGCCCGGTGGTTTCGGACCCCGGTGACATAGCGGTCGAGGTAGGCCCGGTAGGCGTCGTCGTCCCGGGCGCTCTCGTGGTACTCCTTGAGCTGGATCGGGTCGTAATCGTAATAGTTGTAGACCGCGTAAGGGTGGGCGCCGAAGGGGACATGGCAGACGTGCTTGACGGCGAAGAAGGGGATGGGATTGAGCTCGGGCGTCCCGCCGAGCGCCTCTTCCTCGACGATCTCCTCGGCGGTGACGATGACCGTGTCGGCTGCGAGGGCCTGCTGGATGTCGGCGTAGCTCTGCCCTTCGATGCGGACCAGGCCGGCGGCGGTGGCCTTCTGGACGTGGAGGACGGCGAACTCGGTGCGGACGGCCGGCACCAGGACGACCCGGTCGGCCGGGTCGAACGGCGACTCCATCTCGTGGGCCTTTTTCGCCGCCGTCCGCGGGTCGGCCGCCCTCTGTCCGGGCGTCAGTGCCGCCTTGCGGACGACGTCGCTGCCGAGGAGGCTGCGGACGGGCATGAAGGGGACGCCCATGGCCCCGGCCGTGAAACGCGCGACCATGGAGAAGTTGCTGTAATCCTCCCACTCGATCGTGCCTCTTTCGACGGCCTTCCGCCAGCGCGGCCCGACGGTGTTGAAGGCCTCGTCGGCCTCATAGGCGAGCTCGACCCGCTTGACGCAGCCGGCCCCGATGAGGATGTCCCAATCGCCCCCCGGCGAATGGCCGAAGAGATAGAGGTCGCGCCGCTTTCGCCGGACGAGCTCGTACACGAACGCCATCGGATGGCGCTGCGTCGTGAAACCGCCGATCGAGAGAGTCGCCCCGTCGGGGACGAGCGCCGCCGCCTCCGGAAGTCCGATCAGCTTTCCCGGCATCCCCTGCCTCCTTGCCCTCCTCTATAACCCAGGATTCCGGAAAAATCAACCGGAGGGGCTGATCTCCATTGACTTCGTCCGTGTGGTAGGCTATAGAAGGAACGGGCTTCGATATATTTTTTTTGCCCGATCATCGTATTCGGCCCGACGCACTTGTCTTATCTCGGGGACGCGGCCGCGTGACCGCGCGCTCCGGAAGGAGGTCGGATGGCTGGAATCATCGGCTACGGGGCCTATATCCCGCGCAATCGCATCCGCGTCGAGGAGATCGCCAAGGTCTGGGGGGCGGACGCGCCGAGCTACAAGAAGGGGCTGATGCTCGAGGAGAAGTCCGTTCCCTCGCCCGACCAGGACACGATCACCATGGCCGTCGAGGGATCGAAGCGGGCCCTCAAGCGGGCCGGGATCGATCCCCGCGAGATCGGGGCCGTCTACGTCGGCTCGGAGTCCCATCCCTATGCGGTCAAGCCGAGCGGCACGGTCCTGGCCGAGGCCCTGGGGGCCACGCCGGCCGTCCACACGGCCGACCTCGAGTTCGCCTGCAAGGCGGGCACCGAGGGCATGTTCATCGCCCTCAACCTCGTCCGCTCCGGGGCGGTCAAGTATGCCCTGGCCGTCGGGGCCGACACGTCGCAGGGCGCGCCCGGCGACGCCCTCGAATACTCCGCCGCGGCCGGCGCGGCCGCCTTCGTCTTCGGAGCCGCCCCGCTCCTGGCCGAGGTCCCCGAGACCTTCTCGTACACGACGGACATGCCGGACTTCTGGCGCCGGGAATACATGTACTATCCCCAGCATGGCGGGCGGTTCACGGGCGACCCCGCCTACTTCGCCCACGTCACGGGCTCGGCCCGGGGCATCATGGCCAAGGCCGGCCTGAAGCCGGCCGACTTCAAGTACGTCGTTTTCCACCAGCCCAACGGCAAGTTCCCGCTCCGCGCCGGCGAGATGCTCGGTTTTACCAAGCCACAGATCGAGCCCGGCTGGCTCGTCAACAGGCTCGGCAATACTTACTCCGGCTCCTCGCCGCTCGGCCTGACCGCGACGCTCGACATCGCCAAGGCGGGCGACCTGATCCTCCTCGTCTCCTACGGCTCGGGAGCGGGGAGCGACTCCTTCGTCATCCGCGTCACGGAGCGCATCGACGAGGTCCGCGATCTGGCCCCGCGGACCCGGACGCTCCTCGACACGAACAAGGTCTATCTCGAGTACGGGGCCTACGCCAAGTTCCGGCGCAAGATCCGGAAGGCGGAATAGG
>Ga0105100_10001899_pt1 | contig 12217 bp, 9 predicted proteins | sample PPLLak12cMay2015_2_FD_87033 | JGI IMG/M metagenome (GOLD analysis project Ga0105100, IMG submission 87033) | Freshwater sediment microbial communities from Prairie Pothole Lake near Jamestown, North Dakota, USA - PPLs Lake P8 Core (1) Depth... | ecosystem: Environmental > Aquatic > Freshwater >... | reverse complement strand
TCGGCGTTCCGTGTCGGATGCTGTGGTTCACGAGGGTCAGTCCGTCGTTGACGATCACGAGCTCTTCCACGCCTTCATTGACGCTCAGCTTCGCGGGCCAGGCGTTGGTGAAGGTCCACCGGGCGTATTCCTGCGCCGAATTCGATCCGAGCACGACGATCGCGCCGCTCATGAGAGCGCTGGAAACACGGCCCTCTTCAACGGTCCTGCGCCACTGCCAGATCTGCTTGCTGACCACAGAGTTGCGCTTGAGCGTGATCTTATCCCAGCGCAGCGCGCCGCAAGTCGCCTGCCAGACGAGGACTCGCTCATTGTTGACGGTCTTCTGCTCCTCAATGTCGCTCGTGGAGCCTAAGCCCGAGCACTGGTCGTACAGTTCTGTCGACCAGCCATCGAGGTGCAGTTGATAGACGAAGGAATCGGATGCGGCGGCGGAGATCGCTTCCAAGCCGGCCCTCTGGCCCCACAGCCGGGCAGGGCCAGTCAGCAGGAACGCCGCCAGAGCAACGCCGCACAGTACAACGATGGAAAGAGAACGTTTACCTCTCATTTTTACACCTCCAGTTTGTCGATTTTCTCGCTCAAATCCTGACTTCTTACACGTCATCCCGGCCCACCACGTCCCAAATCGCCGCCGTGTACCTGTCGCTCGATCACCTCCTTTCCCCAGCGACGTCAGAGCCAAAGCAAGCCGTGCGCGCACGCCAAACCGTGCACGCATGATAATAGGGTCCCTTCGCCCCCCAAGTGTTCCATCAAAATCCGACTTTCGAGCCGATTTTTTTTTCGCCCCGGCCACCGGCGGACCACTATGATAGGCGATGTGAAGACGCCAAAAAGGAACGGTATCAGCGTGCGCCGATACCTCGGAAGCAGGAGATCAGGCATGAAGCAGGCAAATGTGACAGCACTCACAGTCCTGGCATTGATCCTCTTTGTGGCAGGCATAGCGCATATTGTACTGATACCCTACGGGGTGTTGGCTCTCGGTCTGATGATGGCGAGTTTTGTCCTCGCATGCACAATTGTTGTGATCAATGAGATCAGGGAAGCGAAGAGACGAATCATAGAAGAAATGGAGAAGCGAACCGCATCTCCGTGAATGCCTGCGCATGAAGGTGTGCTTTCTTCAGGATCAGCAGGACCCTGGCCGCATGCGCAGACTAGCGCGACGGGCGTTCGCCGACCTTTAACGACGCCAGAGACTGATAAACTCTCTCCTACCTTCTTGCCTTCTTAAGGCTTTATCCTCTTACTTGGTATAGAACCTCATCACGGCGATCGTCTGGTCGCCGGGGGGCAGGGAACTGAGGTCGACGTTCGTGCCCGAGATCGTGAAGCTGATGGTGTGCGTGCCGCTGCCCACCGTGCCGGTGGACGGGTTCGTGGTCCAGGTGCCGCCGACGCCGACGGCGCCGGTAATCTCGATTTTCCAGTCCGTCGAACCGCTGGCAGAGAACGTCCACGTGCCTGCGCCCTCGATCGAGATCGGGAAACTGGGCGGCGGATTCGGGATTGTCGCCTCGATGTTCGTCGTCCTCACCAGCGTCCATGACCCTCCGGGCGCCGGTCCCTTCGAGACCACCAGATTCACGGCGGCGCCGACGACCGCGGTCGAGCCGCCGACGGGATTCTGACTGATGACGCGTCCGTTGGCGACCGTGTCGCTGTAGGCCTGAGTGACCGTCCCGACCGTCAGCAGGGCGCTGGTGATCATGGATTGCGCCGTCGCTTGTGTCTGGCCGACCACCGAGGGGACCAGCACGACAGCCGGCGGCAGGCCGACGCCTTCATACGCGCCTTGATCGACCTGCCCGCCTTGAACGCGGGCGTTGCCCAGGAGGTCCACCGTCAGGCCTGAGGGCAGGTAGGTTGTCCTGCCGGCGTCGATGCTGGGCGAGCCGGCCTTCAGCGTGTATCCGTCGTCATCGAAGAACCAGCCACCTTCGATGCCGAAGACGCCGGGGTTCTTGAAGAGGGGATCCTGATCGATATTCCCGACGCCGGTGAAGCCGTCCTTGCCGCCTTCGATGTTGTTGTAGTAGAGCGAGACGATGCCGGTCTCGGTGCTCCAGATCTCGTTGCCGCCGTTTCGGACGATGCTGTTCTTGATGGAGATCGTGTCGACGAAGCCCGGCCCCCAGACCAGAACGACAATGGCCCGTTGATTCGGGTGAGCGCCGTGGCCGGGCCGATTGTCGGCAATCGTGCAGTTGGTGATATCGAGGCTGCCCATGGAATTGAGGATGGCGTCGCCGCCCAGGATGTCGGCGCTGCCGGCGGTATTGCCGGTGATCAGGCAGTTGGTCAGCTCGACGTTGGCGTCATCGTTGTACAGGCAGCCGCCGAAAATCCAGGCCCAGTTGCCGGTGATTTCCGTGTTGATCAGGACCGGCGCGATGCCTTCAAGGCAGGCGACGCCGCCGCCGAAATCGGCTTTGTTCCCGTGAATTTTGCAGCCGTCGATCTTGAGGCTCGAGCCCTTCAGCAGGACGCCGCCGCCGCAGCCGTCGTCGCCTGAGCCGTTGGCGTTGCCGGCGGTGATCGTCGCGCCGTCGAGCGTGCCCGCGCCCGTGGAGGAAACCACGTGATAACTGTTGTCCGAGATGTTCAGGATTCCCCAGAGATCGTTGCCGTTCAAATCGCCGCTCAGGATCGTGGGATACGTATCGACGTTCCTCGCGTCCGGATTCAGGGCGCCGTAGCCGGCATAGCCGCACAGGACCGTCACGTTGTTGGGAATCACAAAGGAGGCGGTGCGATCGCCGTCGACGACGCCCGATCCCACATCCGGCACATAGGTGCCATCAGCCACCCGGACTGTGTCGCCGGATGTCGCCGCCGCCAATCCATCGTGCAGGTTCCGGTACGCCTTCGACCAACTGCTGCCGTCCGCGGTGGTCAAGGGCGCGTGCTGATCCACACGAATGATCTTGCCGGCGCCGGCCCCGGTGACTGTGAAGTTGAGCTGGAAGGCAATCAGGGGATTCGTGCACTTGAATGCCCAGTTTCCGGCGGCCAGCGGACCGAAATCACCCTGGAAACCCACGGCGGGCTTGTAGATCAGGATGCACATGGTGGGCGCCGGGCCCTGGAACTTCAGCTCGATCGTCTTCGTCGCGTTGTTGATCGACAGGTAAGGCGTGCCGCCGTAGGTGGCCTCGGCATTGCAACTGTTGCCGTACGATTTGTCGGTGGGCCCTTTGAACGTGATGACCTGCGTGCTGGCTGGGTTGGACGGCGTGATAGACCACCCGGCCGGAGCCACGGCGCCGATCCCGTCAATCCAGCCAACAGTCGCTGCGCCGACGGGCGCGCAGAACAATAGGGACACCGCGATAACGATTTCGATTCTCGCCTTCATCATTCAACCCTTTCCGAAGAAGCTCCCCTCTCCGCCCTCACCCTTGGCGAGCGTCTCACTCATTCGTATCTGGCGACACTGCGGCCTCACCTCATGCGTCCGACCCGGACAGGGCGCGACCCGTTCCTCACCGTGTCGTCACGGGCATTTCTCCAATGTACTGTAGCGACAATGAGGGCCTTACGCAAGACAAAAGAGGCTGCAAAGGCCCCTTTTCACCTACCCGCCTGCTTGCCTTCTTCATTTTGTCGTGAAAGCGAACGTCGTCGTCGTGAGGTACGTTTGGCCGGGACGCAGGACGGTGGAGGGGAAGTGGGGCTTGTTGGGGGAGTCGGGGAAATGCTGCGTTTCGAGGCAAAAGGCGGCGTGGTCGTTGTAGACCTTGCCGGACCTGCCTTTGACGTTGCGCATGCCGTTGGCGGTGTAGAGCTGGATGCCGGGCTCGGTCGTCGCGACCTCCATGACCCGGCCGGTGGTCGGCTCGTACACGCGGGCCGCCAGGGACGCCTGGCCGTATGAGGCGCTGAGCACGTAATTGTGGTCATAGCCGCGAGTGTCGGTCAGCTCGGCGATCCGCTCGCCGATTTTGTGCGGCGTCGTGAAATCCAGCGGCGTGCCCGCGACAACCCGGATCTCGCCGGTCGGAATCAGGCCTTCGCCCGCAGGCGTGTACCAGGGAGCATCGATCGTCAGCTCGTGATTCAGCACGTCGCCGTTGCCCGCGCCCGCCAGATTGAAGTAGCTGTGATTCGTAAAGTTGACGACGGTGGGCTTGTCCGTCGTGGCGGAGTAGGTGATTCGCAGCTCATTTTTGTTCGTCAGCGCGTACGTCACGACGCAGTCGAGGTTGCCCGGGAAGCCCTCCTCGCCGTCGGGACTCAAGTGCGTGAATCGCACGCCAGCCTCGGCGTCGGTCTTGTATGAGGAGCCGGTCCAGAGGACTCGGTCGAAGCGTTTCTCGTTGCCGCCGTGGATGTGATTCTTGCCGGAGTTTCTTGTGATCTTATACTCGACACCGTCGAGCCGGAAACTCGCATTGGCGACGCGGTTGGCGTACCGGCCGACGGTCGAGCCGAACATCGGGCTGCGCTTGAGATAGGACTCGAAGTCGTCGAAGCCCAGCGCGACGTCGTCGAGCTTGCCCTCGCGGTCCGGCGCCTCCAGCGAGACGAGAATGGCTCCGTACTCCATCACCCTGGCCCGAAGCCCGTTGGCGTTGGTCAGCTCGAAAATTGTCACATCCCGGCCGGTCGGCATCTTGCCGAAGACCGACGCCGTGACCGCAAGCTCCTTGCGAGCCTGTGGCGGGGCGTCAGAAGCAGACAACGGAACGGCGAGTGTCAACACCCATGCGGCGGCGGCGAGACATGCGAGGTATGGCTTGTCATCCATGTCACAATCCTTGGGTCGGTCGACAGCCGTCAGTCTTTTGCGATGCGCTCCCGTCCTCGACGACCATCGACCGACCCGTCACCCACTTCTATTCTATCACTTGCCTTCTCTATATTTGGCCCAATAGTCGGGATAGAACTCCTTGGCCTTGACTTCGAGCTCCTGGTCGCTGATGGCCGTCAGGCGCCCGTGCTGCTCGTACTGGTCGATCACCCAGCGCGCCATCTTGTGCACCTTGATCTTGTTGATGCGGTCGTCGTCCCTGAGGCCGAAGAACTCGTTGACCCAGTGGACGACGCCGTCGGCGCCGCTCTTGTCGGTGATGGCGACTCGCGGCGGCTTGCCGAGGAGCTTGCCGGTATCGAACATGTTGTAGATGCGTTCATCCTGTCGCAGGCCGCCCGCATGGATGCCGGCGCTGGTGACATTGAACGCTCGGCCGGCGAACGGATAGTTGTCCGGGATCGGCAGGCCGATGGATCGCATGTAGTCGGCCAGCTCGGTGATGACCAACGTGTCGATGCCGCACAGGCTGCCCTTGAGGGCGATGTATTCCATGATCGCGCCTTCCAGCGGCGGATTGCCGGTGCGCTCCCCGAAGCCAAACAGCGTGCTATTGAGGGCGTCGCAGCCATAGAGCCAGGCGGTGGCGCCATTGACGTGGACCTTGTGGAAATCGTTGTGGCCGTGCCACTCGATCCGGCTGCTCGGCACGCCGCACTCCCGGTTGATCTTGTAGATCAGCTTCGGAATGCTTCGCGGCAGCTCGGCCCCGGGATAGCTGATGCCGAAGCCCATCGTGTCGCACAGGCGAATCTTGACGCTCAGCTCCTCGGGCATCTTCGCGCTCATCTCCATGAGCCGGTCCACGAACGGCAGCACGAACCCCTCGATGTCCGCGCGGGTCACGTCCTCAAGATGGCATCGCGGCCGCACGCCGGCGTCGAACGCCGCCTGCACGACCTCGCAATACGAGTCCATGCACTCCTGCCGGCTGCGGAACTTGAGCTTCTGGAAAATGTGGTAATCGGAGCAGCTCGTCAGCAGGCCGGACTCTTTGAGACCGGCCTCCTTGACGAGGCGAAAATCGCCTTTGACCGCCCGGATCCAGCCGGTGCACTCGGGGTACTTGTGGCCCAGCGCCCGGCAGCGGTCGAGCGTCTCGCGGTCGTTCTTCGTATAGAGGAAGAACTCCGTCTGGCGGATAACGCCGTTGGGCCCGCCGAGACGCGAGAGCAGGTCATAGATGTGAACCATCTGCTCGATGGTGTAGGGCGGCCGGGACTGCTGGCCGTCGCGGAACGTCGTGTCGGTGATGACGATCGGCCGGCTGCGAACCGCGCCGAAATCGAACTGGACGCTCTGGCCGTCGATGGTCTCGACAACGGGCCCCTTCAAACGGATCAGCGGGGGCAGGTCGTACGGAAAGACCTCTTCCAGAAAGTTCGGCCGTACGGCATCCACCAGCGCGTGACGCTTCTTGTCTGTGCTCATGTGTGACCCTTTCGATGCGGAACGCTACTCCTCCACGTCCACGCCTTGTTCTTTGCATACGTTCGTGATGAAATCGACCGCCGCGCCCACGGTTGTCACCGACAGGGCCGCATCCTCATCCATCTCGATGCCGAACTCCTCTTCGAACATCGCCACCAACTCGATCGACTGGACGCTCTCAGCGCCCAGATCCTCCGTGAAGTTGTCCTCCGGGCGGATCTTCTTGGAGTCGAGCCCCAGCACCCTTGCCGTCACCGCCTTGACACGTTCTTCCACTGTTGCCATTGTTCTACCTCCCGTGACTGATTTATTCTCCGGTCGGTGCGTCGCCTCAACCGGCGGTTCGTGTGATGGGTGGCATCGTCAAGGCCGCAGGCCTTGGCGATGGCTGCACCCCATCACGGGAAGACCTTCGCCAAGCTGCGCTTGACGATGCCACCCGGACCGGGACTACACACATACGCTGTTCACTCAAGCTCCTTGTGCCTTCAGCATCATCTTCCGGCCCTTCTTTACGGCTTCGTCGCGCGTCGGTGCGGTCTGCTCGAAGATTTCCTCCCACATGGCCTCCTGAGCGGCCGTCCAGCGGCAGCCGCGACGGCTCATGGCGATGCCCGCGGTCTCGTACAGGCTACGCCGGCCGAACCCCTTCGTCACCACGCCCTCGAGGAACCAGGCGAACGAGGGAATGAACTTCGGCAGCGGCTTGCCGGTGGCCATCAGGATCGCCATCGCTCCGACGTAGGAGCCGGTGTTGAACAGCGTGCCGATCGAGGTCTTGGTGTGGTCGCCGATCAGCGCGCCGACCTTGGTCGAGCCGGTATCAATGGAACGCTTGCCGTCGAGCATGACCGAGACATTCGAGTAATCGTTCTTGAGATCGCTGTTGGTCGTCAGCGCGCCGAGGTTGACCCACTCGCCGACATAGCTGTGTCCGAGGAAGCCGTCGTGGTACTTGTTCGAGAAGCCGTGGATGATGGACTCCTCGACCTCGCCGCCGACGCGGCAGAACGGTCCGATGGAGTTGCCCTCACGACATTTGGCGCCGAGCAAGATCGACTTTCTCCCGATATAGCAGGGTCCCTCGATCCGCGTGAACGGGTGAATCTCCGCGCCCTCGTCGATATAGATGGGTCCGTGCTCGGCGTCGAGGACCACCATCGGGTGAATCTTGACGCCGGGGGCGATGTAGACGTCCTTGGCGCTGCCGCGGATGGCGTTGGGCTGCTCGATGACGCCCTCGATCCCGTGCTTTCCCGCGGCGGCGAAGTCGGTCGTGAGCTGCGCGGGGTTGGCCAGGATCAGGTCCCAGGTATACTCCCACGTCGAGAGCGGGTTGGGCGCCGACGGCAGGCTCGCCTTCGCCGAGGCCAGAAAGCTCTCGACGTCCCCGGCCTGTAACTTCTCCGCGTCCGCTTTGCCGATGCGTGCGTAGAGGACGTCGCCGCTGTCATCGAGGCGGACCAGGCTCGGGCCGCCGGTGCCGATGTCGAGACTGTCCGCCTTCACACGGGCATCGACAACCAGGAGGTCTTCGCCCTTGAGGGCGGTATGATCATTGACGCGCCGGCCGGTGCGCTCGCGGTAGGCCTCGGCCAGATAAGTGGGCGTGAAATAGGCGATGTCGGTGACACCGATTTTCTGCTGCACCTTGTCGCCGAGCGAGGTGAATCCGCAGCGCAGGTCCCAGACGGGCCGACTCAGCGCCAGCGGCCAAAAATGGCGTCTGTCTTCCGTGGCTCGGTCGATGATGATTAGCCGCATGCATTCCCCTTCCAATACCTCACAATTCCCGAACCGGCCGGGCAACGCAGGTTCCCGCCCGGCGTGGAGAACGAGATTTTAAGAACCCCTCTTCCGAGGGTCAACCTCAAAACAAAAATAGCCAAAACGCGATAGCCAGAGGCCCTACCAGTACTGTCGCACGGGTCCGGCCCCCGAGACCCCCGCTGCTCGGGTGGCATCGTCAAGCGCGGCTTGGCGATGGTTCACCTTCCGCCATCACCAAGGCCCTCGGCCCTGACGCTGCCACCCGCCGATAGGTTGTAGAGACGCAATATATTGCGTCTCTACGGGGCTATGGTTCAACGCAACTGCACGCGAACGGTGCTGATGCCGAAGGGGCGGATGGGCACTGTGACAGCCATGTCTGTGTGCTCCAACTCGGCCTGGTTCTCCTCCACTAAGTTCGTCTGCCAGGCCTTGCCGACCACTGTGGTCGGCATCGTCAACGTGACCGTCCCCTGCCGGCCGTCGGTTTCAATCAGGCGCACGATCATGCCCTGCCCATCCTCCGCCCGCTTGACCGTCACGAGCGTGACGTTGGGCTGGTCGAGCCGACAGAAGCTCATCCGGTCTTCCAGGGGCCCGGTCCGGCCGCCGTTGGCGACCACGCCGATCAGGGGGTTGTGCACCGCCCAGCCGAAATTGCGGCTGTCGCTGTTGGCTTGCGGGCCCTTGCTGCTGGTCAGCGAGTAGCGGAACAGGATGTCCGCCTGCTGAACGGGCTGGAAGTTCGTGCGGAAGTTACTGTCTAAGACAAAGGAGTACATATGGCCCTTCGTGACCTGTTCGGGCTTGACGAACGGCTGGCCGAAGCCCGCGGGCGTCGCGCCGTGATGAGCCTGCGAGACATAGCAGGGCCACAAGCCGCCGAACTCCAGCAGGTGCGCCTCCACAGGCGACAGCGTGATCCCGACCGTCGGGTTCGACACGTTGGCCCAGTGCTGCACGGTGTAATAGTTCGTGTTGGAGCCGGGGAACTGGTCCTTGAACGGCTCGATCACCGAGTTCGTGCCCTCGAAGCGGAACTTCGGCTGCTCCACCTGGAACGGGAACGCGAAATAGACCTCCAACTGCGGCGTCGAATCCTTCAGCACGCGGTTGAGCAGATCGATCCGCTTAAGGTTCTCGTACAGCACGACCTCCTGAACGATCTGCGGGCAACCCGTGCCGGCGCTCGTCGAGATCAGGCTGGCATACACCGGGCCATTCTGTCCGACGCGAATCGCTGCCGCCGAGGGGCCCTCCTGCTTGCCCGTCTGGACCCACTTGGCCACGAACTGGTTCAGCCTGTCCGGCGCCTGGGCATCGACCAGCTCGACCAATACGTCCTTGTCGAAGATACTCGCAATCGCGCCGGTCTTCGGATCGAGCGTGACCTTGAAGAAGCGGTTTTCCAGGGCATTCTGTGCTGCCTTTGTCCCGCCCTCCATAGCCGGCTTGTCCTCGCGGGGCATGAGCCGATAGGTCTTGTAGCCCATCGACGGCACGTTCTCGGCAACGAAGACGAGGTCGAACAACTCGTGCTTTTCGAACTGACCACGTGCCCATCGTTGCGGGGCATAAGGCACGGGAGCCAGCGGGCCGTCCAGCTCAACGATCTGGTACGTGACGTTCTTGCCGGTCTCGGTATCGACGAGATCGAAAGGCTTATCCTGCGCGAAGCGCGTCACTCGCACGACGTCCGTCCGGTCAAACGCCAGTGGGTTGAAGACAACCACGTGGCGCAGCGGCTGGTCGAGCTTGATCTTGCCTGTGATTCTCTCGAGGCTCTCGGCGAGCACGCCCTGAGCCAAGCCGGCGGCCTTGTAGGCGAAGCGGCTCTTCTCGTTCCAGCCCCAGTCCTGGATCTCGCCGGCCGGGTAATCCTTGCCCCAGGTGTGTTCGTCATAGAGGAGCATGTTGTCGTAAGCCTGCGCGATCTTGTCGGCGGGGTAGGCGTAGTCGCTGACCAGCGAGGCGATAGTTGCCGCCTTCTCCGCCGAGAGCAATCGGTCGTGCGCCAGGCGATTGACGGTGGTCTCCTTCGCTGTCGAGATGGCCCCGACGACGTAATCGGTGTGCGGGAGATCGCCGCGGAAGGTTCGCACGTCCCCGCACTGCTTTTCCAGCGCGTTGAAGAACATCGTGTTGGTCGCGACGACGAGCTTCGGGTACGCCCATTTCTCGTTCCACTGGCGGACCACGTTGCTGATCCTCACCTCGGGCGGGTAGTTGTCCACGCCGTTGTGGATGTAGCGCATCACGTCGAAGGGCGTGCCGTTCTTCTCCATCTCATCGAGCATCGCCGGCAGGGCCTCCATCACCTCCTCGTAGGAGTCCGGGCCGATGACGCGTTTGAAGAAGCCATAGCTGCTCTGGTAATAAACGAGCACCGTTTGCCCGTCGGGCCCTTGCCACTTAAAGGCGTCGGGTCGGCCGTGACGCAGGACCGCCGCCTCGTCCCAGAAGGTATGAATGTCGTTGCGGCCCCATTCAAAGTACGTCGGCAGCCCGGCGAAGAAGTACTTCACGCCCGCTCCGGCCAGCACCGACGACAGGCCCCAGCTCAGGCCGGGAAGATCCGTGATCGAGCCCACGTTGATCTCGCCGCCGTACTGACGCTTGAAACGAAACGACGGGTACATCAGGCGAATCAGCTCCTCGTGCCCACAGAGCGCGTCGATCTCGTTGCCGAACAACGCCCCGACCTCGATTCTCCCCTGCTTGACATAACCGCCCAGCTTGTCCACCGCCTCCTTCGGCCGGGTCGCCATGTAGTGTTGGAGCGACCATGTCCCCTCGATCGTGTAACGATACTTCGACTCCTCCGGGAACTCGTTCGTCTGGTCGCAGAAACGCAGCACGTCGTCGTAGAAGCCGGCGTAGCGATTCATCACGTTTTCGATGGTGTCCGTGTAGCCGAGATCATGATGCGTGATGGGCACGAAGTAGATCGTCCAGTGCTTTCGCGGCACCCAATCCATCTGCTGCGTGTCCACCGGCTTGCTGTCCACCTTGAGCACGAACCGGGCCGGCAGCGGCTCGCGGATGTCCGGCACGGAAACGTGGAAGGTCGATTTGCCCTGCTTGAGGGTGTCCACGGCCACGGACTGGGCGAACGAGCCGACGCGAACGTCGAGATTGGCCTGCACCGGCTGGCCGGTGTTCTCGATAACCACGTCGATGAGCTGTCGCAGCTCCTTCGCATCGCCGGTGAACAGGACGGTCGGCTTGACGGAGACGAGCTTGACCGGCCCGGCGTCAGGCTGAGGCGTCTGGGCCCGGGCCGGGTCGACGACGCCCAATATCGTGACAACCAGGACAACACTTGAGAGCACGCATGATGGCTGATGCCGGGTTCTTGTTTGTGCGTGCGCTGGGTTCATAGCCTGTCCTTTCTTTGCGATCCTTGCGATGGGAAAAACACACACGAATGTGGAACGGCCGGAGATGCCACGAACGGAGTCCGCCGTGACAATCCGCTATTCACGGCCGGCCGGGTCCGTCCGTGATCCCAGCCGGCGAGGAAAGATTATACCACCCCCGCCCTACCCTGTCACTCGATTTCGAATGCCACGCCGGAGGAGGTCGCTACAATTCCGGTATTCCCCTCGCCGCATGCCACACTCTGGCAATCTCAACGATGTCTTCCGGATGTTTGACTCTGTAAACGATCCGGCAGGGTCTGCGAATGATCTCGCGGATGGCAGGATCGTTGAATTCCGGGACAACGCAGCCGGACTCGGGGAGGTCGGTGAGGTGCTCAACCATCCGGAAGACCCGCCGGATGAAACAGGTAGATGCTCGGGGTCGGGCTTCGGCAATGCTAAGAGGCGAGTTCCTTGAGATCAAGGCGAGCGGAAGGCGCCCAGATCACCTGGTAAGCCATTCCGCAAACTCCTCCTTGACCTTGTCATGGGGAACGCCCTTGCCCTCATCGAGCTCGCGAAGCGCCTTCCGGACGCCGGCAACAAAGTTGATTCGCTCCTGGATATCCTCCCAGGAGGCATCTTCGGGGAGCTGCTCGATCGTCTTCATCGCTATCTGTTTGATCGTCATGTTGTCATTATACATGGGTTAGGGGATTTCGCAATGGTCGAGCATGCCTGCAGAAGCCATTTGACACTACCGGGTTGAATGTCGTCGCATGCGCCCTGCAATCTGCGGCCGAGGCGGTAACGGTTCGCGCAGATTCCCGTCTCT
>Ga0105100_10001898_pt1 | contig 12224 bp, 18 predicted proteins | sample PPLLak12cMay2015_2_FD_87033 | JGI IMG/M metagenome (GOLD analysis project Ga0105100, IMG submission 87033) | Freshwater sediment microbial communities from Prairie Pothole Lake near Jamestown, North Dakota, USA - PPLs Lake P8 Core (1) Depth... | ecosystem: Environmental > Aquatic > Freshwater >... | reverse complement strand
CTCATTGCTCTCTGCGAATTGATGCCCACATGTAGTACAAATATAGTTTTGCATCTGAGATCCCTTTATCCAGAATTATGCGATCTTGTCAGGTCAGTAATATCCACACTCACCATCCAACCAATGTGAAGAATGGTGAGTGTCGCATGGACTAATGAAATTAACTTGTACTTGTCGACATACTGGCGCTGCCTGCCATGAAGAAGCCGACTGCGATCAAACCTTGCAAGGTAGCCATAATCCAACGCGCGGACGATGATGTGTCGGTAAACTGACCATACAGGCTCGTCAGGGCGTGCAGAGCGAAGAAGATGGTAAATCCAAGCGTTACCCAGTCACGCGTCTTTGAAGCATCCGCATTGCGGACGAGCCAGGCGATGAGAGCCAGCCCGATGTTGGCGACGCCCATAAAGCGCACCATCATTAGCAATCCCGATGAGGCTTGAAGTCCGCCCGCTTCTGCCATTGTCCCTGGCACTAAGAGTGAACTAAGACCAATAAGGAATCCGTAGACGGCCGCGATGGTAAACATAACATTGAGTTTCATCTTATTTCTCCTTTGGCAGATCCCCTTTTGAATGGTTCAATGAATGGAACATCCACCCATTAACTATTGAACCCCGTGTTTGATATGACGATACGCGGCAATACAGGCAAGACTTGTCAAGGCGCTCTTTGAGTGAATGCCAGCATTTCCCCTATCCCACGCTTGCATCGTAACAGACAAACTACAGTAGATACCCCTCTCTTTTAGGAGAGGAGTATTTATTACGCAACTATCCCATCGGGCTCATTAACTGAAAGTAGTTCCCATCCGGGTCTGCCAGCGTTGAAATCCAACCTCCACCCATATCATAGGGCTCCTTGATGACTATGCCGCCGAGGGCTTTGATGCGCTCAAACTCTTCTTTGACCTGTGGGGTTTCAAAATTGAGCATTACGCGCCCCGGGTCTTTGGTCTTACCGCCCATTTCAGAGTGATTCAAAATCCCCATAAATGTCGTTCCTACTTGCCAACCCCAAAAACCATTCTCGGGGTCGTTCATTTCTGCGGGTTTGCCTAAAACCTTCTCATAGAAAGCCGCCAACACTTGCGGTTGTGTCGTTCCGATCATCACTGAATTTAGATTTAACATTTGAGTCATCCTTTCTATTCTGAGGGAGTGAAACCCTTATCCACATTTTAGAACGTATATTCTGATTTGACAAGATTAAAGCAGACTGATTTCTTCATAATCGATTATATTCATACGTATGATCCTCGTCACAGGCGCTGGCGGCAAAACAGGCAAGGCTCTGGCCAGGGCGCTCTCGAAAGTTGAGAGCGTTTGCGCCCTGGTTCGTCGCGAAGAGCACATTCCCGTCTTAAAGTCCCTGGGCGCACAGAAAATCATCCTCGGTGACATGCGCGACGACGACGCGATTCGTTTTGTGCTGCAGGGCGTCAGGGCAATCTATCATATATGCCCCAACATGAGTCCCGATGAGATGGTAATTGGTAATCTGGTAATTCGGGAGGCTCGCAAGGCAGGCGTGGAGCATTTCGTCTATCACTCGGTGCTGCATCCCCAAACGGAGAAGATGAATCACCATTGGCAAAAAATGCGCGTGGAGGAGATGATATTCGAGTCGGGACTTCCCTTCACGATTATGCAACCCGCGCCGTACATGCAAAACCTGCTGGCGGGCTGGAAGAGCATCCTTGAAGATGGTGTTTTGCGCGTTCCATATTCTGTCCACTCAAAGTTCAGTTTCGTTGACCTCGAAGATGTGGCTGAAGCGGCCAGAGTCGTACTGACCGAGCCGGGTCACGTCAATGCGATCTATGAACTTGCCGGCACGTTCCCGATGTCTCATGTGGAGGTCGCGCGAATAATTGGTCGTGAGTTGAATGGTAATATCCGAGCGGAAAGAGAAAAAATCGGAGACTGGAGACTTCGCTCTGAGCAGAGTTCCGAAGGAGCGCAGTTGAAGCGCGCGCCAAGCAACGAATACGCGATTGAAAGCCTGGCCAGGATGTTTGAGTATTACGATCGATGGGGATTGGTGGGGAATCCCGGTGTGTTGAGGTGGCTTTTGAAACGCGAGCCAACTTCACTGAAATCTTCTGTTCAGAAATTAGTCCGGCATAACTTGCAGGGTTGATCCCGACATCTCCCAACGTTGAGAGCGTCTGCGCCTCGGTTCGTCGCTGCGAAACTCATCGGTCCGAGGCTGAGGCGGCAAGGACGGGTTTGATATCAACGATCGGGGTTCCATCGATGGCCTCCAGCGGTGCAATCCGCAATTTCTGGTCGGTGACTTCCAGAACCGAAACGCGATGTAATCCAATGGGGTTGGGACGATCGGGTGAGCGCGTTGCGAAGACGCCCGTCAACGGTCTGTTGAGGTCGCCGCGTGGATGCACCTGCAGCACATCGCGCTGCGCGAGGTGAAGCCATGTCAGCAGGATAAGCTCGTGCCCAGCCCCGATGCCAGTCAGTCCCTGCGCTGCGAGCGGTGTCAGCTCCAGCCAGGCTTCCGTCCCACCTTCGTCCCCCTGCATGGGCGCATCCTCCAGCCGTGTCAACGCAGAGCGGACAAATCCAATTGGTTCAATCGAATACGTGGCTGTGATCATATTGCATCCTTCTTATTCTTAGCTGGACCTGTTGTGCTGTGAGCTAACGGGCTTTCTGCTCTTGAAATACTGTATCTGCAATCCAACTATTTCTTCCTGTTTGATTTATTTCCAGTGCTGCTCACATTGTCGGCCACTCTATATTTCACAATCCTGGCGATCAGCTTCAATGGGAGGGGTTTATCCAGCGGGAATTTGAGTGTGCCCTTTCCCTCCACATATTTCGATACAGCCTTGTTGAATGCTTCGCCGCCTGTTGGGATGGGGTAAATGGAGATGTGATTTTTCCACCCGGCAAAGTAAATCAGATGTGTGCCGTTGAGCGTGAAGGTGGGTATGCCATAACTGATTTTTTCTCCTGCTTCAGGGGCGGCGGCTTTTATGGTCGCCCGTAATTCTTCCAGAATTTTTTGTACGTTTTTGGGGAAAGAAAAAATGTAATCATCCATTGAATCAAATCCAGCTTTTTTGCTTTTCATCAAGGCTCCTAGTCATGTCATACCGAGGGAGTGGCGTCAGGGCACCACGACCGACACTTGCACCTGGCGCAAGTGCAGGCGAGAGTCTCGGATTTCAATGTTAGAGGCGCTTGGCTGCTCCTTTGCTCCGCTCAGCACTGCGGCTCAGAGAGACAGCGTTTCGTTATGCTGCTGCAACAGTTTCAATTTCCAGCTTCCACCTCGGCTCCAGAAGCTGGCAGCAAATTACAGTGGAGGCAGGCTGATTAGCCCCGAGATATTTCATCCTCAACTTCACGTTAGGCTCATCATACTCGGGGCTGGATAAATAGGTTCGCAAAGAAACGATGTTTTCATAGGTCATGCCTGCCGATTTCAGGATCACGCCAAGATAGCCCCAAATGATCTCCCCTTGTTCTTCGAACGAGTCGGGCATGGTCGTTCCATCTGCCAGGAATCCATTCAGACCGCTGATGAACAGCAATCGTGAATTATCGCTCACTTCGACCGCATGGCTGTAGCTGCGGTATTGAGGAAACAATTCTGCTGGATTATGTTCGATGACAGGCATTCTTGGATTCTCCAATTTTCACGATTCGATCACGCTGATATCGGGATCAGCGCGTTACTGGACTCTCCATAGGACCAACCATCCAGGTCTGGCGGAGTCACACCAAGAGTAGTGAGCATACTGCAGATCTGCTCGCGGTGTTCGGTTGCGTGGTTGATGATCTGAATCATAACAACCCAGGCCTCTACAAGGTATCCATCCCTTGTTTGGAGTTTGGGGCTCAGGGGTTGTTTCTCGCCTCTGGCGAATGCCAGCAAAACTTCTCCACTTCTGCTGGCGGACTCTGCCAATTCGGCGAATTCCAGGGGCTTAAAATCCCTCGCGTCAACCGGCAGGGTCAGGAGTGATAGGTAACTTGCCTGCGAACCGACGAGATGCAACAACGTCTTGCGAATGCTGCCCTTAGTGACCGATTGGGGTTCAGCATCGAGTTGCTCGTCACTCAGCGAGGAGCAGGCCTGGATAATACGAGCATTCGTCCAGTTGTTGTGTTCAAATAGCTTCTCAAGAAAATTATCAGCCATTGGGAGACTCCTTGATGGTATCTTGATGATTTCTACAGAATAATTGAATATGATAGACTATGTCTAGAATTATACGCTAATGCAATCCATAAATTCTCTTTCTCTTACTCCTGCTGTAAACGATTGGCTGGCGAATACGCGTCGTCCGCGCTTTCTGTATATCTTCGACCATGCCTGTAATTTGATCAACGAAGGCGGGGAAGTTTTATCCATCGTCACACCGCACATCGGAAGTGGTCCGTTCAATTTAGTTGTTGAGGATAATATCCTCTTCTCTGAGCATCTTAATCTCGAGTCTCCAATTTCCAACTCCATGCAACAACTCAACCTCGGACATCTGATCATCAACACAAGGAACGCGAAACTCTGGTCTCCACGACCCGATTGGGAAAGGCTGCATGCCCATAGAGAGACCATTGCCAAACAATTAACGCAATTACAAATTGCTGATTACCTGACAAGTGATGGTTTCGATGTGTCTCGCGAAAACCAGGCGGGACTACCCTTCGGCACGCCCTTTCCGGGAGTCATAACGTCGCTCAACAACAGGAATTTGTCAATTACTCAATCTCTAATCTCTAGTCTCTGCACTTTAGATCTCCCATCTTCTCTTATCGCCGCCCAAAGACTCGCCGGCCTGGGTATTGGTCTCACTCCCGCCGGCGATGACTTCCTCATGGGCGCAATCTATGCCGCGTGGATCATTCATCCGCCTGAAATTGCAGGTGTTCTGGCCCAGGAAGTCGCAAACACGGCCGCGCCGTTGACCACCTCACTTTCCGCTGCGTGGCTGAGGTGCGCGGGACGAGGGGAAGCGGGGGTCTGGTGGCATGAGTTTTTCGAAACGTTGATCGCAGTTGATCCAGTGCGAATTCAAGAATCAGTCGAAAAAATCCTTATAGTGGGGGAAACCTCTGGAGCGGATGCACTTGCCGGGTTTCTCCGTGTGCTTATGTTCGATCGCGCAATTCAGCCCTCCGCATCATAACAATCCCGGCTATCAATTCGTTCATGTGTAAGGCCGTTTTGAATTAAGACGCAAATTTCTACCTTGACATAATAGAACAAAGATTCTAAAATGGGTCAAATATGTGATAATTCGGTTACATATGTAGCATGAGAAGAGATATTTTCCAGGCAATTGCCGATCCCAACAGAAGAGCCATCATAGGTTTACTAGCCAGGCAAAAGCTTACCATCAACGGTGTAGCCGAGCATTTTCGTATCAGCCGTCCAGCGATCTCCCGCCACATCAAAATTCTCTCCGAATGCGGACTAGTCGTTGTCCACCGCCAGGGTCGCGAACGATACTGCGAAGCTCGATTAGACAAACTGAACGCGGTTTCAGATTGGGTGGAGCAATATCAGAAAATATGGGACCAGCGCTTTGACCGCCTTGACCAGTATCTGAACGAATTGCAGAAAAAGGAGAAGAACCATGGTGAAAGATAATGCAATCGGTGAACGGGGAAAACAAAACGTGCTCATAACCCGTATTTTCGATGCTCCGCGCGCGCTTGTGTGGAAAGCCTGGACAGATCCTCAGCATTTCAAACTCTGGTGGGGGCCAAAAAACTATAGCTGTCCATTCTGCGAGATGGATTTCCGCGTCGGTGGGAAATACCTTAACTGCATGCGCTCACCTAAAGGCAAGGAATATTGGGGCACGGGTGTTTTTCGCGAGATCATTCCAATGGAGCGTATTGTTTTTACTGATTGTTTTGCCGATGAGAAGGGCAATGTTGTTCCTGCCACTCATTACGGTATGGGCCCCGACTTTCCGCTTGAGATGCTCGTCGTTGTCACATTTGAAGACCTGGGTGCCAGGACGAAAATGACCCTGGAGCACATCGGCGTCCCAGCCGGACCGGATGCCGACGGTACCCAGCAAGGCTGGAGTGAAACCTTTGACAAGCTTGATGAAAGCCTGAAGTAAGGACCAAGTATTATGACAGATAGTAATAAGGATAGGGCTGTCGCCTTCCTTCAGCTGGCAGCCCGCGGAAAGGTTCGCGAGGCGTATTCGAAGTTCGTTGCTTCGGACTTCAGGCATCACAACCCATTTTTCGAGGGTTCGGCTGAGGCACTCGCGGCAGGGATGGAGGAGAACGCGCACCAGAATCCGAACAAGGTCCCGGAAGTGAAGCGTGCGATCGCCGAAGGTGCATTTGTGGCCGTCCATTCCCATGTGCGACAAAAGACTGATGATCCCGGCACAGCCGTCATCCATATCTTCCGGTTTGAAAATGGCCGCATCGCAGAACTCTGGGATCTTGGGCAACCCGTTCCACACGAGTCACCAAACCAGTATGGAATGTTCTAGGTTGGAGAACAAATAAGAGGAGAGCATATGAAAAAAGCAGAATCAAAAGATGGCATGACCGCCTCCCAACACATCGATCACTATATCAAAGAGCTAACTGACTGGCGCGGCAAGATGCTTGCCCGGTTACGCAAGTTGATCCTGGATGCGGCTCCGGATCTTGTAGAAGAATGGAAATGGGACACTCCCGTCTGGTCCCACAAAGGCAATGTGGTCGCCGCCGGGGTCTTCAAAGACCATGTGAAGCTCAACTTCTTCAAAGGTGCTTCCCTGAATGACCCCAATGGTCTCTTCAACGCCGGGCTGGAGGCGAAGGCAACGCGCGCCGTCGATATCGTCGAGGGCGACGAGATTGATGAGGCTGCTTTGAAAGACCTCGTTCGAGCGGCTGTTGCCCATAATGCATCCGGCAGCAAAAAGAAATAATCAGCAAAAGGAGGATGATCGTGAGGAAAATAACTGTTTCTGAATTTGTTTCGCTTGATGGTGTCATGCAAGCGCCGGGCGGTGCAGAGGAAGATACTGAAGGTGGGTTTGCATATGGCGGTTGGACAGGGCCGTATTGGCACGATGATATTGGCACGAACCTCCTTCAGGAGATCAGCCAATCCGACACCCTTCTATTAGGGCGCAAAACTTGGCAGACTCACGCCGAGGCGTTTGAACCTACTCCTGCTGGTGACCCGTTTGCAGATGTGTTGAATAACTTGCGCAAATACGTGGTCTCGACCACGCTGAAGTCAGCGGCAGCCTGGCGGAACTCTACGGTCATCAGCGAGAATGTGGTGGAGGAAGTCCGCAAGCTAAAGGTACAGCCTGGCAAAGATATTTATGTAGATGGAAGCAGCGTGCTGGTCCATACGCTTGCGCAGGCCGATCTGGTAGATGAATATCATCTGCTCGTTTTTCCGATCGTACTGGGCAGCGGCAAACGGGTCTTTCCAAAGGGCCTATTTGCCGGTCTAAAACTCATCGAGACAAAGTCCTTTCCCTCGGGAGTTATTTTGCTGCGCTATCAACCCGACAGGAAATGATGTTGTGAATTACACGGTTCTGAACCGAGATACATTGCCGCGTGATGGAAACACCTACGAATTCGAGGGTTCTCATCATCACGATACTGAAGTCTCGTTTATCTGGGTTGACATGCCGCCAGGCGGCACCATACGTCTGCATAAGCATCCTTATAAAGAGATATTCATCATACAGGAAGGTGTATCAGCTTTCACCATTGACTCCAGTACGCTGGAAGCCCATGCAGGGCAAATCATTATTGTCCCGGCGGATGTGCCTCACAAGTTCATGAATTTGAGTCAACAAAGACTCAAACAGATTGATATCCATGTAAGCAGGCAGTTCATTACGGACTGGCTCGAGGATTAAGCACGCGATAACCTGCAAATAAGAAGCCAATTTAATAATAGAGGAGAGAATGAATGGTAAACAAAACCAATGATCAGGCTCGTCAAGCGACAGCCACCCCCACCGCAATCTCAATTTCAAAAATCCGCAGTGACTTTAAAGGTGCTGTGATCGTGCCTGGCGACCCCGGGTATGCCGAGGCCCGCACCGTCTTCTACGGCGGGATTGACCGCCGGCCGGCAGTCATTATTAAGCCGGCAGATGCAGCCGAGGTTTCCCGCGTCGTCACGCTCGCGCGTGAAACGGGGTTGGAAATTGCCATCCGTAGCGGCGGTCACAGCACTGCTGGTCACAGCGTTTCCGATGGCGGAATCGTGCTGGACCTCTCGAAGATGAAAGATCTACAAATCGATGTTGAGGGACGTACCGCCTGGGCCGAGACGGGATTGACAGCCGGCGAATTTACGAATGCAGTCGGTAAACACGGTCTCGCGGTCGGTTTTGGCGATACCGGCTCGGTTGGGATCGGCGGAATCACCCTGGGTGGCGGAGTCGGGTATCTGGTGCGCAAGTACGGTCTGACAATTGACGATCTACTGGCTGCAGACATCGTGACAGCAGATGGACAACTTCTTCGTGTAGATGCCAAGAATCATCCGGATCTGTTCTGGGCCATCCGCGGCGGCGGCGGCAATTTTGGTGTCGCCACCCGCTTCCAGTTCCGGCTGCATGAAGTCGATAACGTTGTAGGTGGAATGATGGTTCTGCCAGCCACGCCGGAGAGCATCGCGGGATTCATGGCCGAGTCTGAGTCGACGCCGGAGGAACTCTCGACAATTGCAAACGTGATGACCGCGCCGCCCATGCCATTCCTGCCAGAGGAAGTCCATGGCAAGGTGATCATCATGGCCCTTATGGTCTACGCCGGTGACGCCGAGGCTGGGGAACGTGTCATGGCGCGCTTCCGGGCACTGGCTACACCGCTCGCGGATATGGTCAAGCCGATGCATTATCCGGAAATCTATCCTGCTGAAGAGGGAGGCGACTATCATCCCGTGGCGGCAGCACGCACGATGTTTGTCGACAAGGTTGATCGTTCCTCCGCTGAGACGATGCTCAACTATATCCAGGCTTCTAACGCCTCGATGGCAGTAGCGCAACTCAGGGCACTCGGTGGGGCAATGGCGCGTGTGCCGGTGGATGCCACCGCATTCGCTCACCGCCAGTCACGGATCATGGTGAACGTGGCTGCGCTTTATGAAAAGCTAGAGGAGAAAGCGACCCACGATGCCTGGGCGTCGGCTTTTGCCGCCGCTCTCAAACAAAGTGACAATGGCGCGTATGTCAACTTCCTTGGCGAGGACGGCCAGTCTCGCATCCGTGCGGCGTATCCGGGCCGGACCTGGGACCGGCTGGCGGAAATCAAGGCTCGCTACGACCCGACGAATCTCTTCCGTCTCAACCAGAACATCCCGCCAACTGGCGGGTGATCAAGGACAAATCGACCATGGCCAGTGCGTACAAAACGATCGATGAATACATCAACATGTTTCCAGAGGATGTGAGAACCGTTCTGAATGAACTGCGGCAGACCATCAAAGAGGTTGCGCCTGAAGCGGAAGAAACGATCAATTATCAAATACCCACGTTTACTTTGCATGGCAATTTGGTACATTTTGCGGCCTTTAAAAATCACATCGGGTTTTATCCGACCCCCAGCGGTATGGAGGCGTTCAAGAAAGAACTGTTAGCTTATAAAGGCGCCAAAGGCTCGGTACAGTTTCCGATAGATCAACCTCTCCCGTGGCCATTGATACGCAAAATTGTGGAGTACCGGGTGAAAGAAAATGTAGAGCGAAATGAGAAGAAAAAAGCCAGCAGCAAGAAAAGCCGAAAAGGAGAAAAGTGATGATTGGTAGAGACACGTGCCCATAGCCGAACTAAACCCGCAATTCAGCAGCGGGAATGCCTCTCCCACTTCCTGGGAAAAGGCACGCGAGCTTCTGCAAAAAGCGGAAGTATATTGGCTATCGACAGTGCGCGCGGATGGACGGCCGCACGTGACCTCGCTGGTGGCCGTCTGGCTGGAGGATGCGTTGTTTTTCTGCACCGGCGAGACGGAGCGCAAAGCCAAGAACCTCGCACAGAACGCGCACTGCATTATCACGATCGGATGTAATGCTCTTTCTGATGGACTTGACCTGGTCGTTGAAGGCGAAGCTGTGAGATTAATCGATGAGTCTAGGCTCCAGCGCGTGGCCGATCATTACGCTTCGAAGTATGATCCCCCTTTTCGCTTTACGGTGCGTGATAGCGTTTTCCTTAATAGCGAAGGAGGTGAGGCCCTGGTGTACCAGGTAGTTCCGGTGACGGTCTTTGGTTTTGGCAAGGGCAAAACATTTAGCCAGACTCGCTGGCTATTCTAGCTGGCGCTAGTGAGCTAAAGAACGGTGAATTAAGTACAGCAAGCAAGGCTATCTACAAAAGGAGAACCAGGATGATCAAGCAATTTTCCGGCGTCACGATTTGGAGTGAAGATCTTAATAATCTGCTGCCATTCTACCGGGATGTGCTGGGGCTCAGGGTGGCCTCGGAGTCACCGGGTTTTGTTCTGCTGGGTGAGGATCGTCCGGATGCTCCGGCGCTTGCGCTGGGTACGCACAGCGAAGTACACGGCCGCAATACCGATCCCGCGCGGCACATGGTTGGATTCACGAGCGATGATCTTCAGGGGGATTGGAAGCGGCTGAAAGAGGCAGGCGTCGAGTTCATCGAAGATCCCACAGAGTACGGTGGTGACATGTCTATTGCAACGCTGAAAGATCCCGAGGGAAATTTAGTGCAAATCTGGCAATACAAGGGCCAGGGCTAACGAGGCCTTGTGGTTGACCTGATACTTCAGCCCTGGGCAGTGGAAGATCTTCCGCTTCTCGAAAAGCTGTGGGTGACCCTGCGATGATGGCGCACCTCGACGGACCGGAGAGTCAGGAACAAATCTCGCAACGTCACGAGCGGTATCTTCGGCTTCCTGAAACGGATCATATGTTCAAGATTGTCTGGGGGCCCGGTGCCGAGGCTGTAGGTAGTGTTGGTTTTTGGAAGACGGACTGGCGTCTCGATCTGTTTGAAGAGCAAGCTTTCTAAATCTTAGAGGAATGAGAGACAAATTCAATTATTATGAAAACCTTTCACTTAACTTTGGCAAACTCGCTTGCTGCTTTCCTTATCAATTCGACTGTCTGGTTTGCTGTCACGTTTTGGGTGTTCCTTGAGACCAGGTCTGTGATTGCGACATCGGTCATGGCAGGGATATTCACATTGACCATTGCTTTCTCCGGATTCCTGCTTGGCTCCCTGGTCGACCGGTTTCCGAAGAAAAGAGTCATGCTGCTTTCGAGCGTTATTTCTCTGGTCCTGTATGCGCTTGCCAGTTTTATTTATGTCACCACACCGCCCGAGGTCTTCAAGGATGCATCGAGTGTCAGACTTTGGATCTTCATCGTGCTGGCGCTGGTGGGCGCGATCTTTGGCAACCTGCGCTCGATCGCGCTCTCGACTCTCGTGACCATTCTGGTCCCCGAGGATGGGAGGGATAAGGCCAACGGCCTGGTTGGGACTGCCAATGGCGTGTCTTTCCTGGGTGCTTCCATATTCAGCGGACTCGTCGTTGGCTATCTTGGCATGTTTTGGATGCTGATCATCGCCCTCGTACTGAGCGTGTTAGTCATTGCCCATCTTGCGACACTTACCATCCCTGATCTGCCTAAGAAAATCCGGCACGCCCACGATGGTGAACCCGAACACGAGCACGACGACCATCAGGACAAAAGTATCGATCTTCGTGGAACGATCGGTGCCATCCGACTCGTTCCAGGACTTTTCGGGCTTATCTTTTTCCACACCTTCAACAACTTCCTGGGCGGGATCTTTATGTCCCTCATGGATGCCTATGGTTTGCTGCTTGTATCCGTCCAGGTCTGGGGCTTCCTTTGGGGAGCCCTGAGCCTGGGCTTCATCGTGGGAGGAATGGTCGTTGCAAGGAGGGGCCTGGGCAAGAGTCCTCTCCGAACGCTCTTTCTGGCAAATATTGTCATGTGGTCGATTTGTAGTGTCTTTACCCTTCAGGCATCTATTGTGCTTTTAGCGATAGGTATGTTTGTCTGGTTGTGTCTGATTCCGGCAGTCGAAGCAGCCGAGCAAACCATATTGCAAAAAGTGGTCCCGCCCGAGCGTCAGGGGCGCGTGTTCGGGTTTGCCCAAAGCGTCGAGCAGGCGGCCTCGCCCATTACGGCATTCCTGATTGGGCCGATTGCGCAGTTTATTTTTATCCCGTTCATGACAACCGGCGTTGGCGTCGATGTGATCG
>Ga0105100_10001897_pt1 | contig 12227 bp, 10 predicted proteins | sample PPLLak12cMay2015_2_FD_87033 | JGI IMG/M metagenome (GOLD analysis project Ga0105100, IMG submission 87033) | Freshwater sediment microbial communities from Prairie Pothole Lake near Jamestown, North Dakota, USA - PPLs Lake P8 Core (1) Depth... | ecosystem: Environmental > Aquatic > Freshwater >... | reverse complement strand
CATCATCTTTGCCACCCTGGGTGAGATTCTTGCCGAACGAGCCGGTGTGCTCAATCTCGGCATTGAGGGGATCATGCTCATGGGCGCGATGACCGGATTCCTGGTCTCCATCTCCACGGGCTCCCTCTGGTTCGGCGTGCTCATGGCGGCGCTCGTGGGCATGGCCCTGGGACTCCTGATGGCGTTTCTCTCAGTTCATCTGGGATTGAGTCAGCATGTCTCAGGACTCGGGATCACCCTGTTTGCGGCAGGGCTCGCCATGTTTATCTATCGGCTTCATTTCGGCGCTCCCACGGTTCCTCCGACGGTCAAGCCTTTTCAGCAAGTCACCATTCCTTTGCTGTCGGAGATCCCGATCATCGGGCCGGGCCTTTTCAAACAGTACACCCTCACCTATATGGCCTGGCTTCTTGTTCCGGCCATTTCCATTCTGCTCTACAAGACCAAAGTGGGACTCAAGATCCGAACCGTCGGTGAAAATCCCATTGTGGCCGATACGGTGGGGGTCAATGTGGTCTTGACCCGCACCCTTTGTCTTGTGGCCGGCGGTGCGCTCATGGGAATTGGCGGGGCTTTCCTCACCCTGGCCCATCAGAACATGTTTCTCATCGACGTGATCGGCGGGCGGGGGTGGGTCGCGATCGCCATGGTGATTTTTGGAAACTGGGATCCTGTGAAGGGCACGCTGGGCGCGCTGATCTTTGGCTGTATGGACGGGCTTCAGCTCAGGCTTCAGGGCTTGGGAATCAAGCTGTCTTTCCATGTGTTCCTCATGATCCCTTATCTTCTCACCATTGTGGCTCTTGTGAGCGTTTCCAGAAAAGCATCGGTGCCGGCGGGCCTGCTGAAGCCTTATCGCAGGGAGGAGAAAGGATCTTAGAGGGATTTCGGGCGCCTTGTATCTAAGCGTTTTTGAGCAACCTGCGAGCAGGGAGAAAAAGCCATGGAATTCCGATACATAGGGAAAACGTTTGAGAGGACGGATGGGTATGCCAAGGTTACGGGCGCAGCCCAGTATGTGGCGGACCTCAAATTGCCCAGAATGCTTCATGCCCGCATCCTCAGGCCGGAGTTTGCCCATGCCCGGATTCAATCCATAGACACCTCGGAAGCGGAAAAAAGCGAGGGGGTGGTTAAGATCGTGACAGGGAAAAACTATCCCATCCTCTTTGCAGCGGCCGGGTTCTATGACCAGAGTCCTCTAGCCGTGGATAAGGTGAGACACGGCGGTGAACCGGTTGCAGCGGTAATTGCGGATACCGTTGAACACGCGAACAAGGCTCTCCCAAAGATCAAGGTGATGTATGAACCTCTTCCGATTCTTCTGAACCCTGTAGAAGCGGCCCGCAACAAAGAGGTTTTGATCCATGAACGGCTTGGCGAATATCGCCACCTGAGCTCCTATTTCCCCGAGCCGGGGACGAACATCTTCCACCACTACAGGCTGAGGAAAGGGGACATTGACGCAGGCTTCAAAGAGGCTGAGGTCTTCGTAGAGGGAGAATTCGAGTTTTCACTGAGCGCTCACTCAGCGATGGAGCCCCATGGCGCCATTTGCAGGTGGGAGGGAAAAGATCGAGTGGAGATCTGGGCCAGCACGCAGGCGCCCTTTGCCGTTCAGCAAACGGTGGCCGACATGTTCGGGCTTCCCCACGCGCATGTTCGCGTACATGTGCTCTACCTTGGCGGCGGCTTTGGAGGAAAATCGGATGTCACGATCGAACCCATGGTGGCCTGCGTGGCAAGAACCGTCCCAGGGTACGCGGTCCGTTACATTTGCAGCCGCAAGGAAGTCATGACAAGCACGGTCCTTGGCCGTGGGATGAAAGCGCGAGCCAGGCTCGGAGCCAGAAAGGATGGCACCTTCACGGCTTTCCAGGCGGATCTTTACTTTTCCGACGGCGCTTACGGCGATGCCGCTGCCAACATCGTCACGGTGGCGGGACACAACTGTGTGGGCCCTTACGCGGTTGAGCACTGCCATGTGGACTCCTACGGAGTTTACACGAACACCCCGCCGGTGGGCGCGTACCGGGGCTATGGCCACCCCGAAGGGTGCTTCATCTCTGAACGTCTTGTGGACATGATGGCGCGCAAGTTAAGCCTCTCCCCTCTTGACCTGCGCCGGAAAAACTTCCTCTCTGAGGGAAGAAGGAATTCGCTGGGAGAGACGATCAGGGATCACAACGGGGACCTCTTCAAGTGCCTTCAAAACGTGGAGAAGGAGCTTTTCACCCATCCTAAACCCACGGAGGATGAGCGCTTCCTCTATGGCCGCGGGGTGGCCTCCATGATGAAGTCGCCCAAAGGAGCTCCAAACGCTTCCTCGTGCTGCCAGATCAAGTTTTGTTCGGACGGAAGCGTCCACGTCAATCTTGGCGGCATCGAGATGGGGCAGGGGGCGCAGCAGGCCATGAGACAGATCGCCGCAGAGGCCCTTCGACTTCCTCCGGATCGTGTTTCGGTCTTCCGCGAGGTGGATACCCAGCACTCTCCCTGGGAGTGGCAGACCGTGGCCTCCATGTTCACCTATCGCGGCGGCAACGCCGTCCTCAAAACCGCGGAAAAAGCAATCCAGGTGCTGAAAGAAAACGCGGCCAGAGTGCTCAGGGTCAAGGCAGACGATCTGGACTATGACGGCGAGAACGTGTTCCTGAACACAGACCCTGACCGGAAGGTTGCAGTCAAAGAACTGGCCAGGGGATACATGTATGAAAACGGGCTCACCGTTGGCGAAGTAGCGGAAGCGACCGCAGGGGACAGGATTCCCGGTTATGTGGAACCGGACCCGAAATTCGGTATGGGAACAGCGGGCGGCACATGGACTTTCGGGTGCCAGGGGTGCGAGTTGAGGGTGGACAAGAAGAACGGCGAGGTGATCATCGATCAGTTCATTTCCTCCTTTGACGTGGGGCGGGTCATCAGCCCTCAGATGATCAGAGGGCAGATCGTGGGCGGCGTTGTGATGGGGATCGGCCAGACCCTTAAAGAGAAGATCGAGTTTTCCGAGCAAGGGAAAATCATCAATGCCACCTGGGTGCGGTACAAGATGCCCCGAATCCATGACATTCCGAAAAAGCAGGCGGTGATCTTTGTTGAAACACCGGAGAAGAGGGGGCCCTTTGGCGCACGGTGCGTTGCGGAACACCCCATGGTGGCGGTGGCCCCGACCATTCTCAACGCCCTTTACGATGCGACCGGTCACGATTTCTTCTGTCTTCCCGTATTACCCAAAGATATTCTGGAGGCTCTCCAGTGAGTGAATGGATCACCCTTACTGTAAACGGTGTCCGGCGTACGGTTCCCTGCACGGCCAAGGAAAGCTTGATCGAGATTCTGAGAGACGAACTCGACCTCACCGGAACCAAGGAAGGATGCGGTTATGGTGCGTGCGGAAGCTGCACGGTGGTGGTGAACGGCGAGGCGGTTAAAGCCTGCACCGTGAGGGGAAAAGAGAAACTGGATGGCATCGAGGTCCTGACGGTAGAAGGGTTGGCTGACCCGGAAGGGAACCTCCATCCTATACAGCAAGCTTTTCTCAGGGCAGGGGCGGTTCAGTGCGGTTTCTGCACCCCCGGGTTTATCATGAGACTCTACGCCCTCTTGAAGAATAAGCCGGAGGCCACTGAAGAGGAGATCAAGGAGGCTCTTTCCGAGAATTTGTGCAGATGCACGGGATACGAAGCCATATGGGAGGCGGCACTGCTGGCTCGGGAATTGCTGAAGGCGACCCGAGTTACTTAACCCGAGTCACTTCCCTGGTGGATTCCTTCACAACAAAAGCCCTCTCCCAGTTGCTCTCAGGGTCAGGTGAAAAGATAAAGAATCCCTTCCGACCGGGCTCATATCCCTGAGTGAAAGCCAGCATCTTCTCGCCGTCGGTAAAAACAATGTTCAGTATGACGCCAGGCGTTTTCTTGAGCTTTTCCATGACATCGGGATGATCATGCTTGCGGTGATCTTTTTTCCCCTCAAAGCTTTTCACAAAAAACAGCGCTTTAAGGTCAGGGATTCGCACCTCTGTCAGGTCTTTTCCTGTTTCTGTGGAAGAAACGTGGAACATGTCTTTGTTGGGGAAAAAATCCTGGGTAAAGCCCTTGAGTATCTTTCCATCCCGAAACCGGGCCACGACTTTATTTTCGATCCCGACTTTCATGGCAGAAACCCCTATCCATCCAAGGCTTTTAATAGCCTATAATATAGTCAATCAAATACGTAAAATCAACTCTTTGATATCACAAGATATTGCTGGTAAGGCCAAACCGTGAGAAAATAGCAATCGAATAAATCCATGAGGGAAGATGAAGGAGAGACTCGCTCCCCAGAGAGGTGATCATGGACAATGGAAGCCGTTCCCAAACCATCCGCCAAAAAATTTTCCTCCTTTTGAATGACAAAGAGATGACCGCCCGGGAGATCTCCCAGACCATCGGCATCCGGGAAAGGGAAGTCTACGAGCATCTTCCCCATATTGCTCTCTCTGCACTGGCACAGAAAAGGAAGCTCGTGGTGCTCCCTTTTCAATGCATGTCTTGCGGATACGTGTTCGAAGAAAGAAAACGCTTTACCCGACCAAGCCGCTGCCCTCGGTGCAAGAAGACACACCTCGAGACCCCTGTGTATCGTCTCGTCTAGACAAGATAGAATTCAAGGCAGGCTTTTGTCGAATGTTTTTGACAAACTCCTTGGAATCAGGGGAAAATAATACAGGGAGGCGAGTTGATGCGGCCCGCTCAATCCTTTTGCGGCTTTCGGTTGTCTATCCTGATTATCGCAGCACTGTTCATTCTCTTCCTTGGATTTGGGGTGGAGACCAACGCCGAAGAAAAGCGAACACATGGGATTAAAGAAAAAGTTAAGGAGGGGGCGATGAGCCAAGCAGACAAGCTGACGGAAGAAGAAGGGAAGTACCTTGTGGAGATGGCTAGAAAGACCATTCAGAAAGCCCTTTTCAATGCAAAGGATAAGAGCGAGCCGGACTCCGTGAGCTCCCCGAAATTTCAGGAAAGGCGCGGAACCTTCGTGACCCTCACCATGAACGGCGCCCTCAGAGGGTGCATCGGGCATATCATCCCTCAGGAGTCCCTGGCCGAGGGGGTCAGGGTCAATGCGATGAACGCCGCGTTTCGAGATCCCCGATTCAGGCCTCTCAGCCCGAACGAGTTCGAAAAGATCAAAATTGAAGTGAGCATTCTCACGGAACCAAAGCCTCTGTTCTATACCGATGCCAATGATCTTTTTTCAAAGCTGAGACCCGGGACGGACGGCTTGATCATCCGCAAAGGACATCATCAGGCTACTTTTCTTCCCCAGGTCTGGGAGCAGCTTCCTAAGACCAAGGACTTCCTGAGTCATCTCTGTCTCAAAGCGGGGTTAACTGGAGATGCATGGGCCCATGACAACCTCGAAGTCCACACGTACCAGGTCCAGGCATTCGAAGAGGAATGACGCCAAGACAAGCCCCCGAAGGTGCCCTGGCGGGGTCATTTCAGGAACCGTTTTCCGGAGTAGGACACCGGCGTGAAAAGATATCTGAAAGTATTCATCGTGTGGGCGATCATAGGCGCCGGTATTTCTTCTATTGCGGTTCAGCTTGTAACCATCCGGGAATTCCTGTCTCAGTTCCACGGCAATGAGATCACCATCTCCCTTGTCCTCTTTTCCTGGTTGGTGCTCACCGGTCTTGGAAGTTTCATCGCAAAGGCCGTTCGCTGGGCTTCGGTGACCACCTTCACGCTTCTCTCCGGCCTACTCGCTTTCTGGCCCCTTCCTCAGCTCCTTTTGATCCGCTATTTCAGAGAGAGTGTTTTTGTCCATGGGGCTTCACCAGGATTCAATCAAATTGTCTTCTATATCCTTGCGACTACATCCGTCTATTGCCTGCTGCTCGGTTTCATCCTGCCCTATTCCCTCAGGGTGCTCCACGAACGGGGGGAGAGCTTTACCTCCGGAGGACTTTATATTACAGACAGCATCGGAGACATCACCGGCGGAATCCTGTTCAGCTTTGTCCTCGTTTACTCCTTCACCCCTTTTGTAACCATTGCCATCACCTCAGGGATTCTGATTCTGGTTGTCCTTCTCTTTTTTCTTATGTTTCGGAGGTTCGTGCTGTTCTTATTCGGCCTCGTGTGCGCCGGTCTGTTCTGCTTGTTTTCTCTTAATGGCCATTTTGAAAAGCTGACCCTGTCCCTGCAGTACGGAGAGATCCTTCGGTATGTCGAATCCCCTTATGGCAGAATCGTAATCACCAAGGAGGGTCCCCAGCATACCTTCTGGGAATCAGGGACTCCCTTTTATTCAGACGCGGACATTGTGAACAGCGAGGAGAAAATTCACTATGTTTTGAGCCAGCTGGACGGGGTGCAAAATGTTCTGCTGGTGTCCGGAGGTTTGGGGGAAACGCTTCTCGAAGTTTCGAAGTATGCACCGGCTTCTGTGGACTACGTGGAACTGGATCCCAATCTCACAAGGGTCGCCCAGGAGCTTGGGTTGATTGCCCAATCTCCGTCTCTTGCGATCATCCATGATGACGGGCGGCATTACATCAAAGGGTCCTCCAAGAAGTATGACGCCATCGTCGTGGGTCTTCCTGAGCCTGACACGTTTCAACTCAACCGGTTTTTCACGTCCGAGTTTTTCTCCATGGCCAAGAAGGCTCTTCAAAAAGATGGGATTCTTTCCTTCAACGTGGACTACTCGCCGAACTACCTGAGTGACATCCAGAGAAGAAAACTTTCCATCCTTTACAGCACGGCAAAACAGTATTTTCGAGAGGTGCTCGTTCTTCCGGGGGAGAAGGCTTACTTTCTTTGCAGAGACGGTGAACTGTGGACCGACGTGCCTGCACGGCTCGCTCTAAAATCCTTGGCGACCTCTTACATCGACGGCTTTTACCACGGCAATGTGACGCAAGAAAGAATAGAAGGACTTCAGAAAAAGCTGGATCCAAAGGCTCCGGCCAATACCGACTTTGAACCGAGAATCATGAATGCGTTATTTCAAGAGTGGTTCGCCAAACACGGATCCTCACCCAAAGTCTTCGGCCTCGTGACCCTGGGGCTCACGATTCTGTACGTGATCTTCCTTCGCAGGGAGGAGTATGTGCTTTTCACCACAGGGCTGGCGAACATGGGCGTGGAGATGTTGATCATCTTTACGTTTCAGGTGATGTACGGCTATATCTATCTGAAGCTCGGAGCCATTGTGACCGCTTTTTTGATGGGCTTGCTGCCAGGCGCAATGCTTGGGAACCAGTTCAAGGGAAGGGGATGGATTCCTTTCATCGTTTCTGAGATCGTTCTTTTCAGCCTTCTTGTGATTTTCTATGTGGGGATCAGTTTTTCCGAAGGGGATATTTCACAATCTTTTTTTCTAGGTTACGGGTTTATCTTTTCCTTCTTCTGCGGATATCAGTTCCCGCTTGCAGCAGGCCTCATCGGCGAACAGGAGAGCCCTGCCGCAGGGTGTCTGGCAGCGGATTTTGCGGGCGCCGCCGTAGGAACCCTGGCCACCGGAACGCTCCTGATCCCTATGCTGGGCATCCAGATGGCCATAATTTTTTTGATCCTTGTCAAGATTTCAAGTAACATGATCGTACTCTTCCCGCGCGGACGGACCGCTTCATGAAAATGACCCGTAAAGAATTTCTGAAGTCTCTGGGGATCGGTCTCCCGGCCCTTCTTTGTGCCGGTGGCGGGCTCTGCTTCGGCCAGAGCAAGGGAGAGAATATCCGGGGAGAGATTTTCAGGAAAGATGCCCCGGCAAAGCCTTGGAAGTGGTCAATGGAGGGTTTTTATTACACCTCGGACGGCAGGAACGTTCAGTGCCAGGTGTGCCCGAATCTCTGCCTCCTTGAACCAGGGGATCGCAGCGTCTGCAGATCCAAGGTCAATATAGACGGGAAGCTTTATTCTCTGACCTATGGGAACCCCTGCTCGGTTCACGTGGACCCCATTGAGAAGAAGCCCCTCCATCACTTTTATCCGGGCACCTCGATCTTTTCCATTGCCACCACGGGATGCAATTTCAGGTGTCTCAACTGCCAGAACTGGGAGATCTCTCAGAAGAAGCCCGAAGAGGTTCAGTTCAGCGAACTCTTCCCAAAGGACGTGGTCCGAGAGTCCCTGAGGAAGGACACTCTGTCGATCGCCTTTACCTATTCCGAAGCCATCACTTATTATGAGTACATGATGGATACCGCCAGGCTAGGGAGGGAGGCAGGGCTCAAGAATGTTCTTGTTTCCAACGGGTACATCAATCGGGAGCCCCTCCTTGATCTCTGCAAAGTCCTGGATGGTGCAAATATCAATCTCAAGTCCTTTGATGATCGTCTCTATCGATCCCTGAACGGCGGAACGCTGCAGCCCGTGCTCAACACCCTTAAGCTCCTCCACGAGCAGAAAGTCTGGTTGGAAATCACCACCCTCGTGGTGCCAACCTATGTGGAAGACCCTGAGATGATCCAGAGAATGTGTGGATGGATTTTGAAGGAGCTCGGTCCGGATTATCCTCTTCATCTCCTCCGGTTTCTTCCCCAGTACCGGCTCACGCGGCTGCCTCCGACGCCCGTCGCGACTCTGGAGAAACTGAGGGAGGTGGCGCTTGGGGAGGGCCTCCGATATGTTTACCTTGGGAATGTGCCCGGGCACCAGGGCTGCAATACGTATTGCCCTCAGTGCAGGAGACTCCTTGTGGAAAGAAACGGGTACTTGCTCAAACAGGTCCATTTGGACAAGGGTCGTTGCAAATTCTGCAACCATGTGATACCCGGGAGGTGGACCCAGACTTGATTTCACAGTCATGAGGTTTGAGAGACCCGTCCATGTACAATAGTTTCTTCGGATTCAAAGAGAGACCTTTTCAGCTGGTGCCCAACCCGGCCTACCTCTATCTCAGCCGCAGTCATGAGGAGGCCATGGCCCACCTGGTTTACGCCATCTCTCAAGGGGACGGCTTTGTGGAGATCACGGGCGAGGTGGGAACGGGCAAAACCACGCTGTGCAGGGCTGTGCTTGAGAATCTGGATCAAGATACGGAAGCCGCTTACATTTTTAATCCGAAGCTTGACTCCATTCAGCTCCTGAGAGCAATTAGCGACGAGTTTGGGGTTTCCTCCAGCGGGGAGAGCGTCAAAGAACTCATCGATACCCTGAATGCCTTTCTGATGAAGAAAAAGATGGAGGGCAAAAAGGTGGTCCTGATCATCGATGAGGCCCAGAACCTGAACAACGATGTCCTGGAACAGCTCCGGCTTCTTTCCAATCTCGAGACCACGACGAGTAAACTGATCCAGATCATTCTCGTGGGCCAGCCCGAGCTTGGGGAGATGCTTGACTCCCACGAACTCCGGCAGCTCGGACAGCGAATCACCCTGAGCTGCTACTTGACCCCGCTCAGTTATAAGGAGACCAAGGAGTATATCTTCCACCGAATTCACGTGGCGTCTCAGAAATCGGACGTTCGCTTTACGAGAGCGGCGTTGCGGGCGATTTACAAATACTCGGGCGGCATTCCCAGACTGATCAACATCTCCTGCGACCGTGCTCTTCTCACCGCCTTTGGTTTAGATCGCAAAAAGATCTCCGGCCCTGTCGCTAGGGCCTCGATCAAAGAACTGGCGGCACGGGGTGATGTGAACCAAGGGAGGCTTCAAAGGAGAAAAAGGCTGTCTCTGTCTGTGGGCGTGCTGCTCGGCGTTTTGGTGGCGGTTCTCTATTTGGCCTCTTTGCTCATCATCATTCATCGCTCCGTGGACCTGAAAATCAACAGTCTGATCGAGTCCGGAGAGATCTAAAGACCCAAGGTTATCCAAAAGGTTGAACCCACCGTAAAATCACAGCCCGGCGCGGGGGCGTTGGCCGTGACCCAGGAAACGGTCGATGAGACCCGGCAAAGCGGGGAAGGAAGTTCGGAGCCGAAAGCACGGCCGCAAGTCTTTCCTCTGCTCGCCTCGGATCTTGGAGGGATCCTGGCAAAGGTCAACCGCCGTTCTTCGAGGGCGCTCGCCATGAAGGCGGTGATCGATCTCTGGTCAGGGAACCCTGAGAACAGCCCGCTGCTCAACGATATGGAGGACGATCAATCTTTTTTCACAGTGGCGGCAAGCCAGAACGGACTTCTGATCCGGCGGATGGAAGGAGATCTGGATTCCATTCTCAAGCTCAACCTGCCTGCGGTTCTGGAGTTCTATCTCGAGGGAGGAGGCACTCCCCGGTATCTCACCCTGGTCAAAGCCGGTGAGGATGACGCGGTTCTCCTGGGCGGGGCGGTGGAGGAAGGCATTCAGGTGGACAGGAATCAACTGATCTCCCACTGGTCCCGCGTGGCCTATGTAGCCTGGAGGGATTTCCTTAACTTGCCGGCAAGGCTGTCCGTTTGGTCATGGGGTGACCCTGTGCTGACGCTTAAAATGTTCATGCACGACCTGGGGTACAAAAACATGGACATCACCCCGGCTTATGATGAGAAAACTGCCTTGGCAATCAAACAGGTGCAACGAAAACACGGAATCCCTGTGGATGGGGTGGTAGGACCCCTCACCAAGATCGTCCTTTATAGTGAAAAAGCAGCGCTGAATATTCCCCGTCTTGCAGATCAGGGCCCTAGTCAATAATCGGAATTGAACAGGGTCCCGCGACATGAGGGCGTCCCTTTGAGTGCTATCCTGAAAGCGTTGAGAAGAGTTGAGAGCGAGTCGGTGCGGCAGAGCGATACGCTGCCTGTTCCGGAAAAACTCAACGCCAGAAAGTCGATCCGAAACCAGTACAAAAAAAAGTGGACCACCCAAAAACTCTTGATGGTCCTCCTGCCTCTCCTGACCGTGCCGATCGTGATCTGGGTGGTCTTCAGTTACAATCCTTCGCTGCTTTCGAGTTCGTCCACCGCAGTATTGAAGTCAAACGCTTCGCCTGCAAACCCATCTCCCGAAAGGAAGGAGCCGACCTCGGAGGACAGCAGAAAACGTAGCGAAGCCGCCTCTCCCGGTGCATCTCGTGCGAATGAAGAGCCTGCCCCGTCGAGAGGGGCGCCCAAGAAAGAAAAGAAGGCAGCCCCTGATTCCGGCCCGGCTCAGAAAGAAGGTCCCGCTGTCGAAGGCCCCGAATTCAAACTGCAGGCCATTGTCTGGTCCGAGGTCGCGGAGAGCCGCTTCGCGGTTATCAACGGAGTCATTGTGCGCGTCGGCGGCATGATCGAAGGGGTTTCGGTGACCGACATTGAAAAAGACTATGTCTCTTTCAAGTCCGGTCAAAGAACCTGGAAAATGAGAATGATGGCGGACTGAGGCAGTCTCAGTCCAACAGGATGATCGCTCCAGGCGCGCACTCTCGGGCGGCTTTCTTCACCTGAGCCTCCAGATGCTTGGGCACCACGTCCAAGAGAACCCTGGAGATGAGTTTATCCTCGTCGTACTCAAAAACCTCGGGGCAGACCTTGGTGCAGTTCCTGTCTCCCATGCACAGATCGTAGTCAATCCTTACTTTCATTTTGTCCTCCTTCAATATTTCAAATAATAAACCGATCTCCCACCTGCCACCACCCGATGGTCGAGCCCTCCCGCTTGAACTGGATCTTTTCTCTTTTCTCGATCTCTCTGGCCCAGTCCGCTAGCGCTGAGGCATGGTGAATAATCAGCGGAACGCTGCGATCCGGGAGAATGTCGCTGAGCAATCCGTAGAGAGAAATGATTCTTCTGTTGCTTGATTCCGTTTCGGTCGTGTCCCAGGGTGTCGGATGAATGAAACCGTGAATCGCGCCCTCCTGCCTGGCGTAAGCCCATTGGCTGGGGAACTCATTCTTGAGCTGCCTCATGAGTTTCACGGCTTGCAGGTTGGTCTCCACATCGAGCCCTTTGTGAAGGTTGGAGAGAATACGGTTGTCGAACGATTCGAAACCCATGGATCCCAAAAGAATACGGACATCCAGTGCACGGGCAAGAACAAGAGCCTCTCTCAGAATCTTTTCTCCCAAAACAAACCAATCCGCGCGCAGGGTCAAGTTGATCTGGGAGAGGCGAATTCCTTTTGCTCGAACCCCGGCGAGAAGGGCTGAAAGACTCGGGACGGCGTTTTCATTGATCAGCTCAAAAGGGATCTTGCGGTCATCCTCGCCCTTCGGGAGTCTCTGAATCTGTTCAAGAACCGCGTCGAGGCTCAAGGCTCCGTGAAACCCCTTGTCGATTGCCACGTCGCAAAAACTGCATCCGTTCAGGAAAAGTCTCACTTTGT
>Ga0105100_10001896_pt1 | contig 12228 bp, 10 predicted proteins | sample PPLLak12cMay2015_2_FD_87033 | JGI IMG/M metagenome (GOLD analysis project Ga0105100, IMG submission 87033) | Freshwater sediment microbial communities from Prairie Pothole Lake near Jamestown, North Dakota, USA - PPLs Lake P8 Core (1) Depth... | ecosystem: Environmental > Aquatic > Freshwater >... | reverse complement strand
GCCATCACCGGGAAAGGAATTGAGGCCACCGTGGAAGGTAAAAAGATACTGGTTGTCAGTCCCGGATATTTGAAAGAAAATAAGATTGCTGTTCCCGATGACTTTAAAGCCGATGATACTGAAACGGTTGTATTTGTAATCATCAATAATGAACTGGCAGGTTACATTGCTTTGTCTGATGAGATTCGACCGGAATCAGCCGAAGCTATCAAGACTTTAAAAGAAAACCATATCAAATCAATATTGCTTACCGGTGACAACAGCAAGGTAGCAAAAAGTGTTAGCGACAAATTGGGTTTGGATAGTGTTATTGCGGAAGTATTACCCGATCAGAAATTAGAAAAGATAAAAGAACTTCAAAGCAAGGGCGAATTTGTAGCCATGACGGGCGATGGCGTAAATGACGCTCCAGCACTCGCACAGGCCGATGTGGGCATTGCTGTAGGTTCAGGAAGTGATATTGCAGCAGAAACAGCAGGCATTGTTCTTGTAAACAGTAATCCAAAGGATATAGTGAGCCTGATTCTGTTTGGGAAGGCTACATATCGCAAAATGATTCAAAACCTGATCTGGGCAACAGGTTATAATATTGTGGCATTGCCCCTGGCCGCCGGAGTACTCTATGCGTGGCACATACTGCTTACCCCTGCCATTGGTGCGGCACTGATGTCCGTTAGCACAGTGATCGTAGCCGTCAATGCGGGACTTCTTAGATTGAAAGAGGAGTCTAAATCTGAAGCAAAAGTCGAACTAAAGCCTGAAGCCAAAGCCAAACCCAAACCTAAACTTAAAGCAAAAAATGACCAGAGGTGCGGCAGCACAGCTGGAGGGCAAACCAAGTATGATGAATTATTCTGCAACTGCCCGGACGCTATTCAAAAAGCAATAGCAGATGCCGGTCACGATAATTTCAAATACTGTGGTCCGTCAGCTTAAATATTTTTCTATCCCAGAAGTATATCTGTTGCAGATTTCCTTCCGATTGCGTCAACCGCGGTAATTCTGAATTCCTTCCCTGAAGGGATTTCAAAGCTGAAGCGATCTTTGGAAATCTGGGGAGAATGCCTGACGGTTCCAACTATTTTGCCATCGCATTCAACTTCGTAGTGAGCAATCGGTTCATTGCCTGCGTAGCTTGTATCCCATGACAACTTTATTCCATCTGATTTTGCAATTGTTGCATTTCTCGGAGGAGTCAGACCTGTATCAGGCAGCTGAAAATAGTTTGTTTCCCCGTTGCGTGCACGCATTCCTATCTTTTCAAGTTCCCTTCTTTCATTTTCACCAAGTGCCCCGGGAGCTATCTGTGCCGCATAATAATTCTGGACAAGCTGACATTTAAGAGGATCATCATTAATCTCGCCGATACCTATTATAAGAGTATGCAAGCCGGGAGCAGTAAGTGCATACTCGATAAGGGGTCTGCTTGGAACCGATTCGGTCCCTATTAATCTGACAACATGTTCTGGTTTGCTTGACCATCCGGGCTCTTTTGTATACATCGTACCATCGGAAAATACCTTCATACCTATCACTCCAATATTCCTGGCTTGTGCGACAGGGATCACGTTGTACTGCATGTTCAGGTAGCGGCGGTCGTTTACGTTGATCGATACAAGCATGCCATCGAGAAGATCCCAGTTGTCGCGCTGGATCATGTCGATCATTACCGGAGCGCTGTAATGTCCTGAAAATCCCAGGTGCCTGACCAGCTTCTCGTTTTTGGGATTCATTCCGGTGATGTTTGTACCGTCCCTGAAGTCGCGGAGAGCAACAAGAGCGCCAAAATTCTCATTTAAATCAAGAGGTGTTTCAAGGCCCTTATAAACTACATCAACCTCTTCGGGATTTGTAATGTTATGGATAAGTATCATGTTCACATAAGCGCCTTCCGGATAGCTCCCGTCATTGTTTCCGAACATCTGCGAAAGTGAGCGCTTAAGATCAGCCACTGCTCCCTCGCCATGATCGCCGTCGGTACTGTTCCGGACGTTGTCGAGCTTCGGATAATCTCCTTTTGCCCACCGGACCATAGTCTTTGTGGTAAGGAAGATGGAATCCCTCAATTTCTGGTCGTAACCCTTCTGACCCGGAACCAGGTTCAGCTTCCGGAAAGCCTTTCCATAATTTACCTGACTGGGGCCGTATGCATTAGAGGTATCGTAATAATTGATACCGAGGTCAAAGGCTTTCAATATGATTTCAGAAGGTTCAATACCTTCAGGGGTCCACATCAGTGAACCCTGTCCTCCCATTCCTATTGTTGTAACATCAAAATTGATCCGTCCGAAACGACGTTTCATGGGAGAAGGGATCACTGTTGAAGTGCAGGAAAGGGCGGGTATTAATGTAACTCCTGCAGCTGCTGCTGCTGAAAGTCTCATAAATTCGCGCCGCGAAAGTCTTGATCTTGTTTTACCTGAAGCCATCACAATATGAATTTAGTTATGATTAATGACAAAATGCAAATCTAAGAAAACCAACAATATAATAATGAATTTTCACAATTTTATTAAGAAATTTAATCAGGGAAAACAGGTAATCGTGTCCGACTGAATTCTGGCAGAAGTTCCGGATTCTTCATATTAAATGGGTTACTCAGTAATCATATGAAGCCTTATGTTTCTAAGCGCTCCGGTGGTTTTATATGTTGTAAATCCAAAGGGTACTGACGATTCCACTTCCGATCTCAACGAAAGCACGGAATTCCCGATTGTGAAATCGATTATTTTTTCATCTTCAATCCAGGCCTCAATTTTCGTGTCGGTCACCCTGAGACGGACGGCATACCACCAGCCTGAACCAAAACGATATTGATTGCCTGTCTCATTGTTTGCGGCATCATATCCGTTAATGCAGCTCAGCCCTGCAACTGACCCGTTCCAGCCACCCAATACCAGGGTTAAAAATGATTCTTTCACAGGAAATGTCAGGCCACAGAAAAAATCGGATCCGCTGACCCGTTTGGCATCAAGATTAATCTCATAATTTGTTTTTGGAAATTCTCCGGTCCACCTGATACCGGAAATTAAATCACCCTTGCCGATTATAATGCAACTGTCGGCAATGGAAATGTCTCCGTGTCCCTTGAAATCGATAACCTGCCAATTATCCAGGGAAACGCCATCGAAAAGCAGCTTTTCATCCTGCAAATTGTTACCGGATATCATTAATGCGATTAAATATGTTAAAAGCAGTGTATTCATAATATTGACCGTTTGCGGATTTATAAACCTTTTTTCAGGACAAATATATAAATCATTCCCGATGTCAGGGAAATAGCCTGTTAAGATACCAATAATGACCTGTTTTCGACCGGAAAACTTTGTCTGATTTTAAAATATCAGCCAGGAACAACTAAACACCATAATATCACGAAAATACGAAGTTGCATAAAGTTTTGAATTTTTCGAATGGTTTTTTATTTGTTATTTGAATTAACACATTATTCATTATATTTGGCTCCTGACCCGTTTCAGTAAATCTATAATTAACACGTTCAATCATGCTGCTCCATCATCAATTTGTTCTAATGGCAAAGAAGAATGCCAAAAAGCTGGCGGTAATTGATAAATCGACCGGTAAGAATGTCACTTATTCAAGGGCTCTGATCGGAGCACTTATACTGAGTTCAAAATTTAAAAGGTATGACAAGGGATTCATTGGCATAATGATCCCCACTTCCGCCGGATGTGCACTTGCAACAGGTGGAGCACTGATGAGCGGCAGAATTCCCGTGATGATAAACTATTCGACGGGCGCTGAGGCAAATGCAAAGTATGCTCAGAGAAAATGCAAATTCAAAACAATCATTACTTCGAAAGCATTGCTTGAAAAGATCAATTGCCCTATAATAGAGGGAATGGTTCTGATTGAAGATATAATGGCCGGTGTTACGACAGGAGACAAGCTCAAAGCAGCCCTGATGACAAAACTTCCGGTCAGTATGATCCTCAAAAGCATTCACAAGGGGGACGAAAATGACACAGCTGCAATTTTATTCACAAGCGGAAGTGAGAAAGATCCAAAAGCAGTCCAGCTGACTCACCGGAATATTGCTTCAAATATCAAAAACTTCGGGGATTATGCTAAAATCACTGAATCGGATATTATCCTGTCAAATCTTGTTTTCTATCATGTATTCGGACTGACAGTAAATCTGTGGGTGCCGTTCTATTACGGTATGACTATGGTGACTTATGCTAATCCTCTTGATTTCCAAACAATCAGCAACATAGCCAGGGACGAGCAGCCGACATTAATGGTTGGCACTCCCAGCTTTTTCTGGGGCTATCTTCAAAAATCCGAACCCGGAGATTTTAAATCTCTCAGGTTAATGGTAGCCGGAGCCGATAAGTGTCCTGATGCCCTCAGGGAAGGATTTATGAAAAAACACGGAGTCACTCTTCTTGAGGGTTATGGAGCAACGGAAACTTCTCCGGTTATATCTGTCAATACCCATGAATATAACAGACCGGGAAGCACAGGGAAAGTTATTCCAAATGTCCAGGTAAGGATTGAGAATCTTGAGACCGGCGAGGCGTGTTCGACAGGAGAAGTCGGAAAGATAATGGTAAAGGGAGATTCGGTTATGAAAGGATATTATGATGACCCTGAGCTTACAGCTGAAGCCCTTGATGATGGCTGGTATAATACCGGCGACATGGGATTCTTTGATGAAGACAAATATCTCTGGCATGCAGGCCGGTTTAAGAGGTTTGCAAAGATCGGAGGAGAAATGGTCTCGCTGGTTAAAGTAGAGAATACACTGGAAAAATTTCTTCCAAAGGGAGTTTCATGCTGTGTCGTTGAGGTATCGGATGACAAAAAGGGGTCAATTATTGTTGCAACAGTCTCCGGCGAAGTTAACAAGACAGAAATACTCAGGAAGATGTTGAATGAACTGCCCATAATCTATCTTCCAAGGCAATTTATAGTAATTAGCGAACTGCCTATGATGAGCACCGGAAAAATAGATTTCCGTAAAGTCACAAAAATGGTCCTGGAAATAATGAGCACCTCCAACCCTGACCAATAATGTAAATGCCGGTTGTATTGCCCGCATTGACATTCTTTCCGGTACTCATAATGTTAAATATATGTTAATTACAGGCAAATAATGCTTAAAGTCCCTGAATACGTATACATTTGCATCCATTATTAAAATTCGATTTTATGTTCTGGACAAAAGTGAAGAAATTTATTATACCATTGATAGTTGTAAAACTCATGTTTTTTCTTTTTTTTATTTTCAGGAGCGATATAGTCAGTATCTCAAGGGATTTAAGCTATGGCGCCAGTTATAACCAGGAATTTGATAATGACAGTATGGTTCTTAAAAGACAAAAATTCATTCGTATTGTCCGGAATGAAGAAGAACGCGGTATTTCAATAACACTCCGAGGAAAGAAAAACTCCAGACCACACAGAGAAAAGGAAGGGGAAATTATCAGCCCGATAATTGATTAAAAATCCCTGAACAAATAAGCCTCAGGGTCGTCAACCCGGACGGGGCAGCTTTCAGATCCAAAATATCAAGCGGAATCTTTGACCGAAGTGATGTGACATCAGCTTCAGTTTTTCAATTATTACCCCGTAAAAATTATTGACTAATTGATATCTTATATATAATTTTGGCTATAAGATACTGAAACTGAAGTTAACAACGGGTGTTCTGGTTATGAGAACCGATATCCATGTGGGTATTTTTGATGCATTTATTTTTCTTGGGGTATTCCAGGGCCTGCTGCTTTCGTGGTTTTTTGTAATAAATATCCAGAATAACAGAAAAGCAAATCTCTACCAGGGATTGTTATTATTTTCCTTATCCCTGGCAATCTTTGAAGAATGGCTCAACAATACCGGCTATATTGTCAACATTCTGTCGCTGACAAATTTCAGTGAATCATTGAATTTTGTTTTTGGTCCTCTTATTTATCTTTATCTCAGAGCCAGTCTGAATCCGGAAGAAAGGAAAAAAGTCCTTATTCATTTCATTCCATTTCTTTTCTGGCTTTTCTACCTGGTTTTTGCATTTATCCAACCTGAAGAATTCAAATACAACTCCTATATTGAAACAAAACACCCTGACTGGCAATATCTTGAAGTGCAAACCACGATTTCAGACGACCCTCTGGGAATCAGGAGATATGTCAATCAGTTTATGGTGATCCAGCTTGTGGTTTATTTCAGCAGTGCAGTGGTAATATTGTTAAAAAAATTCAGATTGCTGAACCAATCGCTCTTTAAAACAGATAACGAGCTTCTTATAATTCTCCGGAACACAGCGGTTCATTTCATTATTATTATTGTCATTTTAATTATTACAAAATTATATTTTGGAATGAGGAGCGATCTGGGTGGATATCTGGTAGCATCTTATATATCTTTTATGATCTATGCAACAAGTTACCAGATACTTAACAGATCTGATTTTTTTGACAAACCGCGATCGTTTTTGTCGTTTCCCTCATTGAAATATCAGAAATCTTCGCTTTCCGAAGAGGACAAAAACATGATCCTTGCCAAAATCAAAAAGGAGATGGAGGAAAAGAACTATTTCACAAACAATCTGGCATCACTTTCCGGCTTTGCCAGACAGATAAATGAGTCGTCACACCATGTTTCACAGGTAATTAATGAAAAAATGAACAGGAACTTTTTTGAGCTGCTTGCATATTACAGGGTGGAATATGCAAAAAAGTTAATCCTTGAGGACAAAAATGCAAAACTCACAGTCGAGGAACTGGCTGAACAGGTCGGTTACAATTCAAAATCATCCTTTAATATTGCGTTCAAAAAATATTCCCTGAAAACACCATCCGAATACAGGAAATCCGTTTCAAATCATTAACCATCTGAATATCTGATATATAATACGCCTGCAATAATCATTTCACGTTTTTGCCGATAAGCTCATACATCGTTCCGATAGGCTGATTCGTTCCGTCCGGAAGTGTCATTTTATTTTTACCGGAGAAATCAAAACCGGCAAAAATGACAACAGCAAAAGATCAGAAAACAGAGCGTCAGTACTATATCGATTGGTTGAGAATTCTGCTCATCATGAGTGTATTCCTTTATCATATCGGAATGATCTTCAATACCTGGCCCTGGCATATAAAGAATAATGAGCAATATGGCGGTGCACTTCGTCAGATAATGACATTTCTCCATTTCTGGCGAATGCCTTTATTATTTATGCTTTCAGGAGCAGGTACATATTTTGCTCTTGGAAAAAGAACCTCAGCCCAATATCTTTCAGAGCGGTTTAAGCGGCTGATAATTCCCCTGGCAGCCGGGATATTCATTCTTGTACCAGTTCAGGTTTACATTGAAAAGATTGATCTGTATGGTTCATTGCCTGAATTCTATTCACACATGTTTGATGGCATCTATCCTGATGGGAATTTCAGCTGGCATCACCTTTGGTTCATAGCCTACCTGTTTGTAATATCCCTGTTCATCTCACCCTTCCTGAATTTTCTCCGCGGCAAAAGATTTCAGGAGTTCAGATCACTTGTAGAAAAAATTGTGATTAAACCTTTTGCGCTGAATATTTTCATTATCCCATTGCTTCTTTCCCAGATCATTCTTCGCCAGTTTTTTGAAACAGAAACCAATGATCTGGTAAACGACTGGGCCTCCTTTACTTATTATGTGATATTCTTTCTGGCGGGTTTTATTTTACTGCCTTCACAGAACATAACAGAAGCTATGCGCAAATACAGGTCAGGGTACCTGGCCGAAGTCATTCTGGTGACTTTGGTATTATTCACGGTCCCGGAAATGGTCAGATCAGAGGAATCGGGGGATATTATACGTGATGTATCATCAGTTTTCCTGGCCTGGTCGTGTGCCATAACAGCAATTGGTTATGCAAAACAATATTTTAATAAGAATTCCCCGCTGAGGAGACTGGCCAATGAAGCTGTTTATCCCTTCTATTTACTTCATCAGCCCGTAATTGTGGTAGTTGGCTATTTCACAATTCAGCTTGGTTTATCTGTTGCCTGGAAAGCCCCGATCGTGTTGTTTTCTTCTTTTGCTATTACAGTCTCTGTCTACTGGTTCTTAATAAGACCGTTCAATCTGCTCCGGATAATATTTGGAATGAAGAGACTCGAAAAAACAAAGAAAGATCCTGAAATCAGCCATACATTAAAACCAGTGGTTGTAAAAGATGAAATATGTTTATCAGCCTGAAATTAGAGTTCAAATAATACAGGATATCCTTTAATTAAAACCGGCCGGAATGAAAAAGAAAACAGGAATAAATTTACTCACAGGAGCTTATACCCTGATGATTCTTGCTATGTTTCTTCTTCCGGCTATCAATGTACCTGATCATTACATTTTCAGAAATACATTAAGCGATCTGGGGGCACAACACTCGGCCGGTGCATGGATAATGAACTCAATATTTGCCGCACTTGCCATCAGCTCGGTTATTTCAGGATGGGGATGCACAAAAGGCTTTATTTTTCAACGGATAATCCTGTCACTTTTCGGAATATCCTTAATTCTTTCGGCATTATTTAACCAGGCACCGGTCAACCCCGGGATCCAATATGATATCAGTGAGGCTGGATTGCATTTGTATTTTGCCTGCACTACCCGGTTAACCTTTATTCTACTTGCTTTCTCGACTCTCCTGATGCTTGAAAAGAGATCTGACAGGATTCTGGCATTTGTCACCGGAGTAACAGTAATGCTGCTGGCTATCCTTGCATCTGAAGCTGACCACACAGCCGGCATATGGGACAGGCTCATGTTCATAACTACATTCGGATGGATGATATATACCTATAAAACAATGGATTATTAACTTAAAAACAAAGATCATGAAAACAAGAATTAAAAATCAGAAACTGAACTTGAACGTAACCATTTACGTTTTAGCTGCCACTTTGATGCTCCAATCCGCAGGAGTATTTGCTCAGGAACAGGATTCCACGCAGACCTTGTTTAAGTCGAGCGTAAAAGTAAGTGAGCTCTGGACCCCTGAAGTTAAATTCAATTCTATCCAGGGAGATATAGGAACACTTATTGGATTTTACGGAGGTGCTTTGATAAACCGTTCTTTTCTCGTTGGTATTTCCGGCGGTGTAAACCTTGGCCACCCAAGGGTCAACTACGGATATTTCGGAGGTATCGGGCAGTTTATCTACAAGCCTCAGGACCTTCTACATTTCAGCGCCCAGCTTATGCTCGCGTATGGATCCACAAAAGATTATGAGAACCCCAAATCGAGCCTGATGGATAATTTCTGGAATATCTCCGGAGCCCATTTCTTTGTGATGGAACCGGGAGTGAACCTTGAACTGAATCTAAGCAGTAAACTTACTCTGGCTGCAGGTGTCAGCTACCGGATTGTTACAGGATTGAACGAGAATGATGAAAATGTATCAATTACACATGTTACAAACAGGGACCTGAGCGGATTAAATTTCAGCATCGGTTTGAAGTTTGGCAAGGAAAAGAAGATCAAAAACTAAATAGAAATCACTGCCTGAGAGCCTTTAATCCCGGTCTGCTTCCTGAGAACTATCAAGAGGCAAAAAAGCTGGCAGGTGTATTCCTGCCAGCTTTTCAGTAATACCAGGGGAGTATTTTTTTTTTATTTTATAATATTATATTGAAAATGTTCATGTACATAGCATGGTCCCATTTTAAAACAAGATTCCTCATATCTTAGTTATAAATTCTAACCCGGAATAGCTGGTACTGATGACCATAACCTGCCAAAAGTGATGTACCAGACCGGCTTTTGCACCAAATTGTATTTTTCGTATTTTTGGCCGGTATAAATTGTATTAAAAATCATTATCAGCTATTACATGAAAAACCACATATCCGCAGGTCTTATCTTTTTATTGTTGATTTCAATTAATGTTTTTAAAGCTCATGCACAGAACTGGCCCGGCTGGCGCGGACCGAACGGGGATGGGACAAGTATGGAAACCAACTTGCCTGTCCGATGGGATTCAATTACTAATGTAGCATGGAAAATATCTGTACCCGGTCAGGGTTATTCATCTCCAATTGTCTTTAAAGACAGGCTTTTCCTGACGACAGCCCTTCAAAAAACCCAGGAGAAGGTTCTCCTTTGCTATGAATCGGGGAGCGGAAAACTTTTATGGCAAAAAACAGTTTTAAAGTCTCCTTTTGAAGGGAAGCATGATAACAACAGTCACGCATCAGGAACTCCCGCAACAGATGGAACAAGAATTTTTGTCTCCTTCCTCGACGGTAAGGATATTGTCGTTGCTGCCTTTGATTTTACAGGAAAACTACTCTGGCAAAAGAGGCCAGGAACATTTTCAAGTCCTCATGGGTACAGTTGCTCTCCGATCCTCTTCGAAGACAAGGTAATCATAAATGGGAACAGTCTGGGAGATTCATTTGTTGCTGCACTGAGCAAAACTGACGGCAGGGTTTTATGGAGTGTACCTCACGAAAGACCGGCACACAGTTTCAGTACACCAATAATCAGGAATATCGCTGGAAAAACCCAGCTGATTTTTTGCGGAAATAAAGAGATTGCCTCATATAATCCGGCCGATGGATCAAAATATTGGTTTGTAAGCGGACCTTCTGAAGATTTCTGTTCAAGTCCGGTCTATAATGAAAAAACAGGGTTGGTTCTTGTAAGCAGTGCCTGGCCTCAGCGGATTCTGATTGCAATAAAACCGGACGGCAAGGGTGATGTTTCAAAGAGCCATGTTGTGTGGCAATCAAGGGAAGGTGCTTATTATGTCCCCTCACCTGTTTATAAGGATAATCTTCTTTTTACCACCATGACTACCGGTAAACTTCATTGCATAGATGCCGCAACAGGCAAGATTCTCTGGGCAGAAACCATGGGACCCCAGTATTCTTCACCTGTAATTGCAGGCGGATTGATTTATATGCCCAAGGATGATGGTGTTATTACGGTGATAAAACCTGGTCCGAAATATGAATATATTGCTAAAAATCCGTTGGGTGAAAAGATGTTTGCATCGCCTGCAATAAGCAATGGTAAAATATATCTCAGGGGATTTCAGCACCTTTATTGCATCAGCAATAAAGGGAAGATCTGAGCTGAAAGAATCGGAACTGCAGCTCTGCCAATGCTTTAATCATTCAGAATCGCGCTTATTTCGCTCCATACCCCAGGAGTGTCTGTAATTTAACTTTCAGACAATGTTGAACCGGTTTCCTTATGCGAATATTTTATCAATGTCTGAGAAAGGAATTTCCAGGGTATAAACCTTGGAACTTCTTTCCTGTATATTGTATATTCAGGATATTTCCTGCTGCTTATGCCTTCTGTAAGCTGAGAACTTCCAATAAATAACAGAATCAATAGTATCGCTCCGGCAAGGGTAAAATTTATCCACTGACCGGATGCAGCAACACTAAAAAAGTAAAAGCATATCCAGATTAACTGTTCAGAGGTAAAATTCGGATGTCTCACATATTTCCATAATCCTTCTGTCATGAATCCTTTCTTAAGGGTCTCTTTATATCTGTTTGATCCGTTTTCTCCATTCTTTTTCTCCTGATGAAATCTGAACAGCTGGTTATCTGCAATACTTTCAGTAATAATAAAAATCAACATTAATGACCCTGCAAGGAGATCAATTATAGTTAAAGGTTTATCCTGATATTTGGCAGCCAGAAGCAATGGAGCTGAAAAAAGGAGGATAAGGATATTCTGGTAAAATGATATAAAGAAAAAGTTAAATATTCCAAATCTAAGTCTTCCCTTCAGCAGGGGATTTTCCCTTATAACTTTCCATCGGTAATCTTCCTCTCCCTTCCAGGGAATTATGTTATATCCTCCTTTCCTTGCAAAATTGTAACTCAGTCTCAATCCCCAGACCGTAACAAGTGCAGCCATGATAAATACCCGGGCAGAAGGAAATATCGCGACCGTTATCCAGCTATAGGCTATGGGCATCAGGCTCCACAGCTTGTCCACCTGGCTGTAATTATACGTTATCTCACTTACAATAAAACATAATATGGCAACGGCGGCCATGAAAACAATCCAGATGCTTACAAGGTTCTGAATGTCTGTCAATTGTTTCAGGATCATAATAATAGGAGTAAAAATCAATAATTAAGGCTTAAATCCCGATTAATGCATCAGGACTAACAATACAATAATAGGAATATTTATGGAAAGAGGGATTAACAATTTACCTAGGGGCTGTTTAAAAAGTCGAAATCCATTAACCG
>Ga0105100_10001891_pt1 | contig 12241 bp, 7 predicted proteins | sample PPLLak12cMay2015_2_FD_87033 | JGI IMG/M metagenome (GOLD analysis project Ga0105100, IMG submission 87033) | Freshwater sediment microbial communities from Prairie Pothole Lake near Jamestown, North Dakota, USA - PPLs Lake P8 Core (1) Depth... | ecosystem: Environmental > Aquatic > Freshwater >... | reverse complement strand
GGCCCCAGCGTCCAGCAAACCTGGCGCATTGGCGAGCGTGATGCCACCGATGGCGACAATCGGGATGTGGATGGCTTGCGTCGCCTCGCGCAACAAATCTGCTTCAGCCCGGCCGGCTGCAGGTTTGGTGGGTGACGGAAAGAAGCTGCCGAAGGCGATGTAATCGGCCCCCGCGGCCTGTGCGGCTTGTGCCAGTTCGAGGCTTTGATAGCACGTGGCGCCGATCAGCTTGTCGCGGCCGAGAATGATGCGTGCCTCGCGCAGGCTGCCGTCGTCGCGCCCCAGATGCACGCCATCGGCGTCGGTAAGGTCGGCGAGCCGCAGGTCGTCGTTGACGATCAGCGGCACGTTGAAGCGGCGGCACAGCGCAACCAGTTCGCTGGCCTGCTCGTGACGGCGCGCGACATCGGTCGACTTGTCGCGGTACTGGACGGCGGCCACACCGCCGGCGAGCGCGGCTTCGACCTGCACCAGCAACCATTCCGTATCGGTCGTTTCGGGGGTGATGGCGTAGATGCCGCCAGGAAAGTCAGACATGGCGAACTCAGGCATTGCCTTCCGTCTGTGCGTCCTGAGCCCAGAAAAACCGCTCGGGAATGTATTGCCCCATGCCGGGGCGGAAGGCCGCTTTCAGTGTCTCGTAGGTGAAATTCTGCGCCTCGCGCACGGCAGCGGGCACGTCGTTCCCATAAGCCAGGGTGGCGGCGATGGCCGAGGCAAGGGTGCAGCCGGAGCCGTGGTAGCTGCCGGGCAGGCGGTCCCAGGCATCGGTCTGCACATGGCCGTTGGCGTCGTACAGGCTGTTCAGCACGCGCGGCGTTGCCTCATGGGTGCCGGTGATGAGCACATACTCGCAACCGAGATCCGTGAGGTGTTTGGCGCAAGCTTCGAGATCCATGTCTTCCTCGTCCGATTCGAACAGCGCCAGCCGGCGTGCCTCGTGACTGTTGGGCGTGAGGACGCTGGTCTGCGGAATGAGCAGGTCACGCATCGCCGCGATCATGTCATCGGTGGCGAGTTCGTCGCCGCGGCCGGATGTCAGCACCGGGTCGAGCACCACCGGAATGTCGGGGTAGTCGGCAAGAATTTCGGCGATCACAGCGATCGACTCGGGACTGCCCAGCATGCCAAGCTTGAATGCGGCCACGGGCACATCCTCGAGCAGCATGCGTGCTTGGTCCATCACCCATTCGGAGTCGATCACCAGAATCTCATCCACGCCGGCGGTATCCTGCACCGTCAACGCGGTGATGACCGACAGGGGATGGCAGCCCATGCTGGCCAGCGTCAGCAGGTCGGCCTGGATGCCGGCGCCGCCGGTCGGGTCGGACGCGGCAAAGCTGAGCACCAGCGGGGGCGTGAGTTTGGGAGTGAATATTGGAGGCATGGCGTCACTGCTTTAGAATTGACTGCCAATTTTAGCTGAATTCCCCAACCCGCCATGTCTGAAACGACCGAGTACAGAAACTGGATGTGCCTGATTTGCGGCTGGATTTACCACGAAGAAACCGGCGCGCCTGACGACGGCATCCCATCGGGCACGCGCTGGGAAGATGTGCCGATCAACTGGACCTGCCCTGATTGCGGGGCGCGCAAGGACGATTTCGAGATGGTGGTGTTCTAGCGAATTGCACAATTTACCTCCGGGTGCTCAAGAAAGCGGTGAATCAGGCGTTAGGCCGTAGGCGTCAAGCGTATTTGGTCATAGAATCCCGGCCATCCCGCCTGTCGCTGCTGTCAATGGTCCGGTCGGATGGGGTGAAACAATTTCAAAATTAGGAGAGCGACATGATTTTTCGTTGGATTTCGGCTTGGGCCCTGCTCGCATTTTCGGCGAGCGTGTGGGCGATTTCTCCCTATATACAGGGTGATGCGGTCATGGGCGGCAGCACCCAGGGAGCGGCTTCAGCCGTTGAGGCCAAGCTCAAGAGCGGCGGTTTCAATGTGGTTGGGAAGTACTTCCCCAAAGGCCTCTCGGAGTATGGCGTGGTGATCGCCACGGATGACGCCATGCTCAAGGAAGTCGGCGCTGCGGGCGGCAATGCGGTTCTGGGAGCGACGATTCGCGTGGGCGTGAAGGCGGACGGCAGCGTTGCGTACACCAATCCGGATTACTGGTATCGCGCCTATTTCCGCAAGGGCTTCGACAAGCGGGAGGGAGCAGTCAAGGGGCTGCAAGAGCGTTTGAAGAATGCGCTGGGCGCAGGCAAGGGGCAGGGCGGTGACGAGTCTGCCGCGAATCTGTCCAATTACCGCTACATGATCGGAATGGAGCGCCTCGATTCCTCGAAGAATGAGCTTGCCAAGTATGGAGACTTTGCCGAGGCGTTGAAGGTCGTGCGCAACAATCTGGCCAAAGGCGTGAGTAAAACGTCCAAGGTCTACGAGGTCGTGCTGGCGGACCGCAAACTGGCGGTGTTCGGCGTGGCGATGAACGATGGTGAAAACAGCGATGGCGAATGGATCAAGCGAATCGACATGCAGGAAAACATCGCGGGCCTGCCTTACGAGATCTACATCGTCGACGATGAGGTGGAATCACCTTACGGGCGTTTCCGTATTGCCCTGGCTTTCCCGGATGTAGGCATGGGACAGTTCATGCGCATCTCCTCGCTGCCGGGTGCCATCAATGACACGATGAGTTTGGTAGCCGGTGGCGAAAAGAAATCGACCCAGAGCTCCTGGTAAGCAGAACCGACTCACCCCTTTTCGGGTTAAAAGGGCGCTGCGATGCAGCGCCCCTTTTTTTTGCCTGTTGCCGGCGTGGGAGGAAGGCGCAAGCGCTAAAGAAGCCTGCGCTGGTGCCGTAATGTTTACCACACAGGGGGCGGCGTGTGCCGTCCACTCTACGGTTCTCTTGGAGAAAGCGTGTGGACAACGAAGCATTAAAAGGCGTCAAGGTGATGGTCATCGACGACAGCAACACAATCCGTCGCAGCGCAGAAATTTTTCTGAATCAGGCGGGCTGCGAGGTCATTCTCGCGCAGGATGGTTTTGATGCGCTGTCGAAAATCACCGATCACGATCCCGACGTGGTGTTTGTTGACATCATGATGCCGCGCCTCGACGGCTATCAAACCTGTTCGCTCATCAAGCGCAATGCCAAGTACCGCACCACGCCCGTCATCATGCTGTCGTCCAAGGATGGGTTGTTCGACCGCGCGCGCGGCCGCATGGTGGGGTCGGATGAATACCTGACCAAGCCTTTCACCAAAGATACGTTATTGACGGCCGTGCGCGAGTATGCGTGCGCCGGGGCCTAACTTTTTCAAGGAGCATCGAGTATGTCTATCAGCCGAATCCTCGTCGTGGATGACTCTCCCACTGAGCGTTTTTTTCTGTCCGAGTTGCTGGTCAAGAATGGCTATCTGGTCAGCATGGCGGAAAGTGGTGAAGAAGCTGTCGCGCAAGCCAAGCAGACCCTGCCTGACCTGATCGTGATGGATGTCGTGATGCCCGGAATGAACGGCTATCAGGCGACGCGCATGATCACCAAGGAAGATGCGACCAAACACATTCCGGTCATCATGTGCACCACCAAGGGCCAGGAAACCGACAAGGTCTGGGGCATTCGTCAGGGCGCCAAAGCTTACCTGGTCAAGCCGGTGAAGCCGGAAGACCTGCTGTCGCAAATCAAGGCACTGGGCTAAGGCAGACCGAGATGGCCAAGAAATTCAACCTGCGCGAATTTCAGACCACGCTGTCGCAGCAGTTGCAGGCGGCGGCCAGTCGCGACAACACCGGTTCCCGCCTGGGCTTCCGGGTGGGCAATCTGAACTGGCTGGTAAGCCTTGCCGATACCGAGGAAGTGCTTCCCGTTCCCCACATCGTCAAAGTGCCCGGATCGCGGCGCTGGTTTCGCGGCGTTGCCAACATCCGCGGCAACCTTTACGCAGTCAGCGATTTTGCAGATTTCATGGGCCTGGGCGTGACTCCTGACCATACCGATTGCCGCTTGCTGATTCCCCATCACGACTTTGGCGTGAATGCGGCGCTTCTGGTGCGCAACACCATGGGATTGAAAAACATCAACCGGTATCAGATGCGTGAAGAAAGTGCGGCGCATCCATGGGTCGCGCGCCATTACGCTGATGACGCCGGTAACGACTGGTGTGATATGGATTTTGGGCAATTGCTTGGCAATGCTGAGTTCCTCAAGGTTGAGGCGCAGCTCGGTAACTGATTGAACATTGAACGCGGAGCGCACTGGCGCTAAATACGGAGGATTGGAGCAATGAACATGTCGATTACGATGAATGGCTTTAAGGGGCTGGCTGGCCGCATGACCGAAAAGGTCACGGGTAAAAAGGGTGCAGAGCACACCACCCTGATCATGCAGTCGGTGCGCAAGCTGGCTAACAAGGAGGCGGGAAAGGTGCCCTTGATTGGTCATTTGCCGGTCGACAAGCAATACCTCTATACCGGCGGTACCCTGATCGTATCGCTGTTGCTGGCGGCCGGTTTCACCATCTACAGCTCGGTCCAACTCGATAACCGTACAGGCTACGAAGCCCGCGCCGGCGAACTCGAAGTGCTGTCGCAGCGGCTGCCGCTGACTGCGCAGCAGTCCGTGCTGGGGAATACCGAGGCTTTCAAGAAACTGGCCGAGGGCAAGTCCGTGTTCGAAAAGACCTTGGCCGGGCTGACCGAAGGTGACGATGAAGTGCCTGCGACCCGGGGCGCGGCGCGCGACTCACTGGAAAAAGTCAGCGCCCAGTGGCAGAAATTCGATCCGCAGGTCAAGTTGATCCTGTCGCAGGAAAAAGACCTGGTGGCGATGAGCAAGAACATCAAACGCATTAATGCCCTGAGTACCGATCTGCAGAAAGTGTCCGAGAAACTTGCCAGCCAGCTGATCGATGCGGGTGCCAGCGTCCGCGAAGTGTCGCGTGCCAACCATCTGGTCATGCTGAGTCAGCGTCTGCCGAAAAACGCCAACATGCTGATGTCTTCAGATCTGATCGATCCCGCGGTGGTGCTGCAACTGGAAAAGGATACGACTTCGTTCCGGGATACGGTGCAGAGCCTGATGGAGGGCGCGGCCATCCGCAGGGAGGACAGCATGGTGACGCTGGAAGACCTGGGCACCAACATGGGTGACATGGTGGAAGCGGTGGGCGCGGTGCTGGGCAATACCCAGTCCCTGTTGAAGGCGAAGGAGGCGGCCAACAATCTGTTCGTCGGCAGCGACTCGCTGATGAAGAATGCCGATCTGCTGGCTGACGATTACAAGACCGTCGGTGGCGCCGGTTACCTTCTGGCCGCTTTGTTCGGTGTGATCGGTATTGGCTCTCTGGTGTTGCTGGGTCTGGTCAACATCAATGAAACCAAATCACGGGCACGCAAGAGCGAAGAGGAAAACAGCCGCAACCAGGAAGCGATTCTGCGCTTGATGGACGAGCTGGGCGAGCTGGCAGAGGGCAACCTCACCATCAACGCCAGCGTGACCGAGGATATCACCGGTGCGGTGGCAGACTCGATCAACTACACGGTGGAAGAGCTGCGCAGCCTGGTGCGCGGGATCAACCAGGCCGCGCTGCAGATGGACCAGGCAGCCGGCCAGGCCGGACAGGTTTCCGAATCCCTGCAGCAGGCTTCGCGCCGTCAGACGGAAGAGATCGAAGAAACTTCGGCTGCGGTGGTGAATCTGGCGCAGTCGGTGCAACAGGTCTCGGGCAATGCGGCCGAATCCGCCCGCGTGGCCGAGCAATCCCTGGCCGCTGCCGAAAAAGGCCAGCAGGCGGTGGCGAACGCCATCTCCGGCATGAACGGCCTGCGTGAACAGATTCAGGAAACCTCGAAGCGAATCAAGCGTCTGGGCGAATCGTCGCAGGAGATTGGCGAAATCGTCGAACTGATTTCTGACATTACCGAACAAACCAACGTGCTGGCCCTCAACGCTGCCATTCAGGCGGCGTCGGCAGGTGAAGCGGGACGCGGTTTCTCGGTGGTTGCGGAAGAAGTGCAGCGGCTGGCTGAACGCTCCGCCGATGCGACCAAGCAGATCGCGGCCATCGTGAAGACCATTCAATCGGACACTCACGATACGGTTGCGGCAATGGAAGTGTCGACCCAGGGCGTGGTCGAAGGCGCCAAGCTGTCCGATGCCGCGGGCCAGACGCTGGCCGAGATCGGCGACGTGTCGAAGACGCTGGCCGGCCTGATCGCCGACATTTCTGCAGCGACCCAGGTCCAGGCTGAATCGACCGCCAAGGTGGCCGAGACCATGCAGGACATCAAGTCGATTTCGTCCCAGACCAGCAGCGGTACGCAGCAGACAGCCGAGTCGATTGGCGGCATGAAGCAACTGGCTCAGGACCTCAAGGCTTCGGTCGCAGGCTTCAAGCTTGCCTGATCGAACGAATCGAATCGCCTAGCGTAAGCCGATCACGGCCACTGCAACCAACGTCAGGAACTACATATCATGAGCGCCTTACTCGATTACGATACCGGCCCGTTGAACTGGGTGCGCGGAGACATCGACACCGCCCTGCAAGCTGCCTTGGGGCGCGTGCAAGCCTTCAGTGTCGATGCTGACCTTACCAATGCCCTGCGACTGGCGCGTGACGACGCGCACCAGGTGACCGGCGCGCTGCGCATGGTCGGGCTGGAAGGTGCCGCCACCCTGGCGAGCGCGCTGGAATCCTGTCTGGCCGACATCAATGAAAGCCGTCTGCAGGCGGACGACGAGATGCTGCGTGCATTGCGCAACGCACTCGAAGGCCTGCAACGCTGGGTCAAGGATCTGGCCGACGGTCGTGGCAGCGGCGAATTGGCCCTGTTTCCCCTTTACAAGCGACTGCGTGAATTGCAGGGTGCCGAACGGGTGTTCGAGGGGGAACTGTTCTTCCCGGATCTGCGCTCGCGGGTGAAAGGCAAGGCTGCCAATGACAGCCTGTCGCAGGAAGCGCTCGCTGCTGAAGTCAAAACCGCGCGAGGCCTGTTCCAGCGCGGACTGCTGGCGTTCCTCCGCAATGTCGAGGCAGAGCAGGGACTGCATCGCATGCGGGATGCGCTTGCCGCAATTGAGCGGATTGCGCCGTCGCAAGCCTCGCAAACCTTCTGGTGGGCCTGCGTCGGCTTCGTCGATAGCCTGATCGCGCGTGGTGTAGAGGCCGATTTCCACGTCAAGCAACTGCTCGCCCGCGTCGACCTGCAGATGCGCCGCCTGATGGAAGGCTCGCCGCAGGTTGCCGAGCGCCTGTTGCGGGATGCGTTGTTCTTCGTGGCAAAAAGCCAGACTCTGGATGGCCGTGCAGCGGAAGTTCGCACGACTTTTGGCCTTGATCGTTATCTGCCGGGCCGTGGCTTGCTGGATCCCGAAACGCTGGCACGCATGCGCCCGCTGCTGGATGCCCTGCAGGCCGGCTCGAAAGCTGCGCGCGACAACTGGCATGCCTACGTGGATGGTCATGCCGATCAGTTGGCCCAGTTTCAGGCCCAGTTGGAGCGCATGCTGCCGCAGGCGCAGATGCTCGAAAGCAGCGGTCTTAAGCCCTGCCTCGAAGAACTGGCGGCGGCGGCCAATGCTGCTGGCCAGCGCGAAGGCGAAGCGCGTGATCAGATGAATCTGGAAGTCGCTTCCACCCTGCTATTCATCCAGAATGCCATCGACCATGAAGATGTGCTGCAGGCAGATTTTGCGGCACGTGCCGAAAGTCAGCAGGCCCGCCTGCGCGCCCTGATCGAGGGCCGTGAAATGCCCGCCAACGCAGTGGAAACATCCACTCAGCGTGAAGCGGAACGCGACATGCTGGTGCATATGGCGCAGGAAGTCGGACAGAACCTGAAGCAGATGGAGGAAGCGCTGGATGCCTTCTTCCGCAATGCAGACGAACGCGAAGCCCTGGCCAGCCTGCCTGCGCTGGCGCAACAGGCGCAAGGCGCCCTGACCATGCTGGAATTGCCCGAAGCGGCGAGCCTGCTGGCCGCTGCGACTGCAGAAGCCCAGCCGTTTGCCAGCGAGGGTCATCCCGATGAAGCAGGCCGGCAACGTCTGGCAGATGCCTTCTCGAGCCTTGGACTGTATATCGAATCCTATTGCGCGGGCCGTGCCGATGCGGCCAAGATCCTGCGTCCGGTGTTGGCCGATTTTGGTCTGATCGAGGATGGCCAGGCCGAAGAAGAGGAATACGACCATTCCGTGGAGTCCGGCATGCCGGCCCGCAAGGCCGAAGTGAGGGATGCCTATCTGGGGTGGCGCGACCAGCCTGACGAGGGCGCAAAAAAAAAATATCTTGAAGTCCTGACCGAACTCAACCGCGATGCCGAGCTGGTCGATGATGGCCTGCTGAAACAGCAGACGCGCGATGCGCTCGAGGCCAGCCGCGACCCTGCCGAAGCACCGCTGGAGCTTGATGCAGATATCGAGGCCCTGAGCGGGCTGTCCTTGCCCGCGCGGCTTGTGGCTGAAGTGCCGCCAATGCTGGAAGTCATCGAACCGCTGTTCGGCGAATCGGACAACAATCCGTTTACTTTCGATCTGACGGAAGCCGCAGCGTCTGACGAACGTCTGACTGCCGGAGTCGACGAGCCCGAGTTTTGCCTGCTTGCCGAAGAAGTGCAGCCGATACAGGAAGCCGAATCCCCATTCACCGAAGCTTCAGAAACGTTCGTGGCTGAGTCGGCAGTGTCCGAATCCAGCGACGATAAGATAGCCGAGGACATGCTCCTGGCTGCCATCCCGGAAGGGGTCGAGCCAGAACTGCTGGAAATCTTCCTGGAAGAAGCCAACGAGGTCCTGGTGACCATGGGCGAGGCCAATGCAGCTTGCCAGGGTAATCCGGATGACCTGGATTCACTGACGGTGATCCGCCGTGCCTTCCATACCCTGAAGGGCAGTGGTCGCATGGTTGGCCTGGTCGATCTGGGTGAAACGTCGTGGCGGTTTGAGCAGTTGATGAACGGCTGGCTGAACGAGAAGAAAGCGGTCAGCAATGATCTGCTGACCCTGATCGGGCGCGCCTGCGGGGTGTTCCAGGATTGGGTGACTGCGCTGCAGGCCGGGCAGACAGTGGCGCTTCCTGTTCCTGCTTTGCTGGCTGCGGTCGATCGTGTGTCACAGGGACAAGCGCTGGATGTCGCAGCGGCGCCCGCAGCGAAGGACATCGCGCCGGTCGCGGCCGAAGAAGTGACGGCAGAATTGTCTGAACCGGCCATGGAGACCGACCTGGCGGCCGATTCTGAAACCGACTGGGTGCTTGAGTCTTCGGCTGAAGCCGAAGAAGACGTATTGGCGGTGATGGAATCCGAAACCGTAACGCTTGCCGTAGACGAGCCGGAATCCGAGACAAGCGCCGAAGCGGAAACCGGATTGGAACCGCTGTCTTCAGCCGATGCAGAACCCCCTGTTGAAGCTGATGAAGAAGACGTGCCAGTAGAGCTGGTTGCTTCGGTGGATGACGCAGCGATCATTGCCGAATCTGGCTTTGCGACAACTACTGAACCGGAAACCGTCGAAGTGTTTTCCGAGATGCCGCCGATCGAGCCAGAAGCGACCCAGCCGGACAGCGACACGATGGCCGGCACGCCTGCGCCGGTTGTGGGCGCCATCATCGAATATGCGGTGCTAGGCGCGGCGTCGCTGATGCAGGATGTGGAAACATCCGGGCCGGACGTGGTGTCCGAAGCGCAGCCAGTGTCCGACGAAGTTTGTGTCGGACCGGTGTGCCTCTCCGCCGGACTGTTCGAGATCTTCATGACCGAGGCGTACCAGCGTCTTGCCGTGCTGCAGGAAGAGTCCGAGCGTCAAGCCGACATCGCCAACAGTGTGGTAAGCGAGCACGCGCGTCGCGCCATTCACACGCTGGGCGGGATTGCCGGCACGGCAGGTATCGCTGCGCTGGCCGATCTGTCGCACGCGCTTGAGCAATACTGGAACCGCTTTGTGCACGTGCCGATGCCATCAGCGCACCTGACACTGGTACAGGATACGATCGCGCGTCTGCACGACATGATTGCGACCATCGAATTGCGGGAGCTACCCGATACGGCGAACGATCTGATCGCAACCCTGGGCGAACTGGAAGACGAGCAGTCTGTGCCGGTTGCCGAAACCCCCAACGCAGTTGACGCGCCGGCAGTCGAAGCGGAGCTTGAGTCTGCAGGCACAGAACCGTCCCTGGATGCAGCAGGCGAGAGCGAGCCGGTCGAAGCCCCCGCCGTCCCAGCTACCACCGGTCCGCTGGACGTCAGTGCACTGGTACCCGACATCAAGCTCTCTACGCCGGCTCCGGTGTTTGAGCGGCGAGAAGTTACGGATGAAATCGATCAGCAGTTGCTGCCGATTTTCCTCGAAGAGTCCGACTCACTGGTGCCGGAAACCAGCGCACAACTCCGTGCCTGGAAAGCAGCGCCGGACGAAACGGCTGCCCGCGACGCGTTGCGGCGCAATCTGCATACCATCAAGGGTAGTGCGCGCATGGTCGGTGCAATGCGCCTGGGTGAGCTGACGCACGTCATGGAATCACGCGTGATCGCCGTGATTGAAGGCCAATTGGGGGCGACTGCGGAAGTATTCGAAACACTGGAAGCGCAGGTTGACCGTCTGGCGGATGCCGTGGAACGACTCAAGCAGGGCGATCTGGCTCCGGAGCTTGAAGAGGCGAATGTACCGCTGGAAGCGCCGATCGAGCCGGTACTGGCGCCTGTCGGGGGAGAGCAAGGGGCAATTGCCTCGGCGACCGTTTCACATGAACCTGAACTTTCGCATGCGGTGACGCGTGACAGCAATGCCCTGACATTGCGGGTGCGTGCCGATTGGGTCGACCGTATGGTCAACCAGGCAGGAGAAGTGGCGATTGCGCGATCGCGGATCGAGAGCGAAGTGTTCGGCTTCAAGCGCCATGTCATCGAGCTTTCCGACGCGCTGGTACGTCTGCGCGGCCACATTCGGGAAGTCGAGATTCAGGCCGAATCGCAGATGCAGGCGACCTTCCAGTCACAGGGCGTTGCGGAAGAGTTCGACCCGCTGGAGTTCGACCGCTTTACCCGCTTCCAGGAAGTCACTCGCTTCCTGGCCGAAAGCGTGAACGATATTTCCACCGTGCAGCACATTCTGCTGGCCCGTCTGGGCGAGGCGGATGCTGCGTTGATCCACCAGACGCGCCTTAACCGGGAACTGCAGCAGAATTTGCTGCGGGTGCGCATGGTGCCGATGTATTCGGTGGCCGAGCGCCTCTACCGCACCGTACGCCAGACCGCGCGCGATGTGGGTAAACGCGCCCAGCTCGACATTCAGGGCGGCGATCTGGAGATCGACCGTTCGGTGCTGGAGAAAGTCACGGCGCCGCTGGAGCACCTGCTGCGCAACGCGCTGGCGCACGGCATTGAAACACCCGATGAACGCCGTGCCGCGGGCAAGGCGGAATTTGGTGAAATCGTGCTGTCCGCGCGTCAGTCCGGCAACGAAATGATGCTGACTGTTCAGGATGACGGCGCCGGCCTCAATTACGCACGCATCCGTGAAAAGGCCGAGGCGAATGGCATGCTGCTGCCCGGGGCCGAGCCGACCGAGACCCTGCTGTCGCAGATGATTTTTGCCGCCGGTTTCACAACCGCCGAGGCCGTCAGCCAGGTTGCCGGCCGCGGCGTCGGCATGGATGTGGTGAAGAGCGAAATTTCCGCTCTGGGCGGCCGCATCGACATCACGTCGACACCAGGTGCCGGAACCTGTTTCAGCATCTATCTGCCGCTGACGCTGGCGATGACCCAGGCAGTGATGATCCAGGCTGCCAAGCACGACTATGCGCTACCGGCTCCCCTTGTACAGCAGGTGCTGGAACTCAATCCGGCAGATCTGGAACAAGCAATGTCAGCCGGAGAAGTGAGTTGGCGCGGCGGCCGTTACCCGTTCTCCTACTTGCCTCATTTGCTGGGCGATACCGAAGCGGTGCACGAGGTGCAGCGTTACAACCCGATAGTGCTGCTAAAAAGCGGCGCCAGCCAAGTGGCCGTGTTGGTCGATGTGATCGAAGGTACACGCGAAATCGTGGTCAAGAACATTGGCCCGCAAATGGCGCGCATAACGGGTGTCTCCGGCGCCACGGTACGCGGCGACGGGCGCGTGATTTTGATCCTCAACCCGGTACCGCTGGCGCTTCGCTGGGCCAGTCACCCGCGCACTGCAGTGGAGCGCCGGGCACCTGCCGAGTCGGTCGAGGTCAGCGCCGCCTTGCAACCGCCGATGGTGCTGGTGGTGGACGATTCGCTCACCGTGCGCAAGATCACCACCCGCCTGCTG
>Ga0105100_10001889_pt1 | contig 12248 bp, 9 predicted proteins | sample PPLLak12cMay2015_2_FD_87033 | JGI IMG/M metagenome (GOLD analysis project Ga0105100, IMG submission 87033) | Freshwater sediment microbial communities from Prairie Pothole Lake near Jamestown, North Dakota, USA - PPLs Lake P8 Core (1) Depth... | ecosystem: Environmental > Aquatic > Freshwater >... | reverse complement strand
TGGTTCGCGGCTCATCAGCAGCACAGATACCAGCAGATCCAAAAGGATGCTGATCTGAATGTAAAAATTGACTGGGTGAAAATATTGGTAGTTGCAATGATTCTTGCAGGTGCAATTATTTCAAATATCCTTTATGACATGCCCGCCCTGGGTGTCTGGATAGCTATAGTACTTGGAGTATTCCTTAACCGTATACCCTGGAAAGAAGTACCAGGAGCTTTAAAGGGAACTATTTTCCTTCTCTGCCTTGTTACCTGTGCATCAATGATGCCGGTTGAAGAGTTGCCCAATGCATCCTGGATAACAGCGTTCGCTCTGGGATTCCTTTCAGCAGTGTTCGATAATATACCTCTCACTAAGCTTTGCCTCGATCAGGGACACTACGACTGGGGTATGCTTGCCTATACTGTAGGATTCGGAGGTTCAATGATCTGGTTCGGATCTTCAGCCGGTGTTGCAATAACAAACAAATTTCCTCAGGGACGGAACGTAGTCTTGTGGATTAAAAATGGCTGGCATGTTGCAGTTGCTTATGTGATCGGATTTTTTGCCCTTTACCTGTTACTTGGCTGGGAGCCGGCTGATAATAAAGAACATAAAATAATTAACTGCCCGGTCCCTGGATGCCCGATGGCTGAACAGGGTGCCGAAGAGGCAGGTCATGGGAATGTGGGGTATTTTGACTTGCTGAAATAAAATCTCTTTATCGGCTTTCTTTAAATTCTTTCAAAAGTGACTGGAATACCTCTTTAACCGATTGGATCCTGGTAGCCCTGAATGCATTTGACCCGGCAAAAGCATAGCCGAGCTCAAAATTCCCTTTAAGCGCGTTTTTTAGTGCAATGATGATACAATAGGGACTTTTGCTTATATCGCAGGTCTTTATGCACTTAAACGGACATTTCTTTGGTTGTTTCCTGCCTTCTTTTACTTTAGTTATAAAATTGCTTAGTATTGCACGGCCCGGCATTCCGACAGGACTCCTGATTATTTCAATATCATCTTCTTTTGCATCAATGTACGACTGCTTGAAAGCATCCGATGCATCGCATTCATCAGTAGTCACAAAGACAGTTCCCATCTGTACCCCCGATGCACCTAATTTCATAATATCATGAATGTCACCGCCGGTATAGATCCCCCCGGCTGCAATCAGAGGAATAGGCTGATTATATTTTTCTTCGAAAACTTTTAACTCCGTTACGATTTCAGGGACCAGTTTTTCAAGTTTATAATTGCTATCGGTTATCTGTTCCTCCCTGAATCCGAGATGGCCACCGGCCTTTGGTCCCTCAACAATAACAGCATCCGGAAGATAGTCGTAATTAGATTTCCATTTTTCACAGATAATTTTCGCTGCCCTGGCTGAAGAGACAATCGGAACCAGTTTGGTAAGGCTGCCTTTATTCAGGAAAGAAGGCAGATCGAGCGGAAGACCGGCACCTGCAATAATAATATCCACTTTTTCGGCAATGGATGTTTTTATCATGTCTGCAAAATTTGACATTGCAACCATGACATTTACTCCGATCACCCCCCTGGTCTTTTCCCTTGCTTTTCGTATTTCCTCCTTTAGCCCATAAATGCTTGCTTCAATGAAACTTCCCTTATAATCACTGTAAAGCAATCCCAGTCCTGCGCTTGAAATAACTCCGATCCCTCCTTCATTGGCAACTGCCGCTGCCAGTCCCGAAAGCGAAACCCCGACTCCCATGCCCCCCTGTACTATGGGCACGGCAACTGTCAGGTTACCAATTGTCAATCCTTTCATCTTTTCAAAATTTGAGCAAAGGTAGGCTAATAATGATACGGCACTCTTTAAAAGCAACAATTAACATAAAGTGAGGAGTATAATTCACTTTATTTAACAATTGAACGAAATTATTAGGATCTTTCTTCAGTTGAAACCTAAACTCGTCTTCTCATCAACTCCTCCCCCAGGAGGCAGAAGCTTATAAAGTCCCCCTCTCTCCTGGGAGCTAACCTTTATACACAATTTATACTTGATTATAAATCAGGATGTTAAACAAGTAATAATTAAACGATATGATAAAGTCTATTTAACCACGGAGTCGCACGGAGTTAACACTGCACTGTTTTTGTTTGTCATCTAAACCGTGAAACTCCGTGTTTAAAAAACTAATAATCAGATTATTGATGGTAAGGATGAAAGATGTGTAAAAAGGGTAGCCCCTGGGAGAGGGGGTCACGATAACTATCGGGATAGGGGGTGAGGCCATTTATTCCGGTCCGAAAATTGTACTTCACAGTCTTTCAGAAATTCTTAACTTTATCATTTTAAAAATAATTCTGAAATGAAAAATATTATATTGGTATTGATTCTTGCAACCGGTGTCTGTATAAACTCATACGCACAAACTGAAAAAGATATTAAAGCCAGCATAAAGCATGTTACCGTTTATCCCGACAGGGCGCAGGTTAGCCATGAAACCTCTGTCGATATTACTGCAGGGAAAAGCATCCTTAAACTTGGCGGCCTTTCACCTTTTATAGATGCGCAGAGCCTCCAGGTAAAAGGCTATGGTGATTTTATTATACTTTCAGTGAATCATCAGAACAATTATCTCGAGAATCTAGAAGATCTGCCTGAGGTAAAAAGTATCAGGAGCCAGATCGAAGCCCTTCAGCTGAAAATCGAGGATGAAAAGGCTGCCATCAGCGTTCTTAAAGAAAAGGAAGCGTTTCTTGTTGCCAACAGGGCGATACTTGTCAAGGAAACAACTTTTTCGATAGAACAGCTGAAGAGTGTTATGGATCTATATACCAATAATATGGATCAGGTTACCAGTTCAATCCTGAAGAAAAACAGACTGATAAAAGATTATGAGAAACAGATAGCTGCGCTTCAGAAACAGGTAGCTGACAGGTTCGGAAAGCAACAGCTCCCCTCCGGTGAAATATCGGTATCCGTAAACACTGAAAAACCTGTCACCGGAAGGCTGACATTCAGCTATGTTGTCGGAAATGCAGGCTGGTACCCATCATACGACATAAGGGTGGATGATATTTCAAAACCGGTAACCCTGTTCTATAAAGCTAACGTTTTTCAGAATACGGGAGTGACATGGAAAGATGTGAAAATGAGCTTCTCAAATGCCACGCCATGGGTTTCGGGCGATGTGCCTGAGCTTGGTCCATGGTTTATCGATTATTATGTTCCTGTACCAGGGCCCAGAATTCGTGGGTATTCAAGCGGGGTAAACAGGAAAAGTGCTGATACCCCTTCGGAATTGCTGGTAGTGGACAGTAAAATGGAAATAAATGAGGCGGAAGCCGCTCCCATTGCAGTTGAAAAACAGGTCGGGGAGACTACTGTGACATTCGATATTACGGCACCATCCACCCTCCAGTCCGACGGTAAGGTCCAGACTATCGAAATACAGCGGACAACAACTCCGGCTGAATATAAATATATTGCCATCCCTAAATTGTCATCTTCGGCATATCTGACAGGTAATATTACGGACTGGGCAAAGCAAAACCTTATCGGTGGCGAGGCAACTCTTTATTTTGAAAATACATTTGTCGGTAAATCATTCCTTAATGTTAATCAGCTGAAAGACACGCTCACTGTTTCGCTCGGGACCGATAACAGTATTCTTATAAAAAGAGAAAAACGACAGGATTTCACTAGCAAAAGAGTATTGGGCTCCAATAAAACCGAAACCTATTCCTTTCTTATAACTGTCAGAAATAACAAGGGGAACCCTGTCAGGATAACAGTTAATGATCAGATCCCCATATCTTCAAACAGTGGGATTGAAGTCGATGCCGTTGAATTGTCAGGGGGGAAACATAATTCACAGACAGGGATGATAAGATGGGATCTTGAAATAAAACCACAGGAGACCAGGCAGCTGATCCTTACCTATTCAGTTAAGTATCCAAAAGATAAAACTATAATACTTGAATAAATTACATTTAATCTATGAAAATCCTCGGTAACATTGTCTGGCTGATTTTTGGCGGGATAATTATTGCGATCGAATATTTCATTGGTAGCCTGATACTTATGATTACGATCATTGGCATTCCTTTTGGGCTTCAGACCCTTAAAATGGCTTCCCTTTCAGTGTGGCCTTTCGGGCGTACAAGCAGACCGGAGGCGACCTCCCAAGGATGTCTTTATGTATTCATGAATGTGCTCTGGCTGCTTTGCGGCGGGATTTGGATCGCAGTTACCCATGCATTTTTCGGATTATTGCTTTCTATTACAATTATAGGTATCCCCTTCGGCAAGCAGCATTTCAAACTCACGGAGGTAGCAATTAATACTTTCGGACGAAGAATAATGCACATTTGATATATCATCTATGATGTATTACTTGCGATGCGACATAACGGCTTAACGGCATAACGGCATAACGGCTCAATGGTTCAAAGGCTTTAATGTAAAAAGATGAATAAACTAATTCCCCCTTTGAAGGGGGGAAGGGGGATGTGGTTTTAATTCCCCCTTTGAAGGGGGACAGGGGGATGTAAATTATGACCAATTCACAAGACAACCGTACACCAATAGGCAATTTAGGTAAATTCGGCCTGATAAGCCATATATCCGAAAAGACTCTCCTTCAGAACAGAACCACTGTTTCAGGTATTGGCGATGATGCTGCCATAATAGATTCAGGGAATGATCTGACTCTCGTTTCAACCGATTTGCTTCTTGAGGGCATCCATTTTAACCTTATTTATACACCTTTAAAACATCTTGGTTATAAAGCAGTTATCAGAGCCATTTCAGATATCTATGCAATGAATGGCATTCCCGGTCAGATCCTTATTGCCCTGGGGATCAGTTCCAGGTTTTCTGTTGAACATATAGATGAACTATATGAGGGGATCTCTCTTGCGTGCAATAAATATAAGGTCGATCTGGCCGGGGGAGATATCACCAGTTCGCTTACCGGACTCACAATAGGAGTGACATCTGTCGGAAGAGTTGAAAGAGGACGACTGATTAAAAGGAATGGAGCCAGACCAAATGACCTTATTTGTGTAACCGGTAATTTCGGCGCCGCCTTTATGGGGCTTCAGGTTCTTGAAAGGGAAAGAAAGCTCTTTGACAAGGACAAGGCATTCAGGCCTGATCTTGCAGGTTATGAGTACATAATTGAAAGACAACTGAAACCTGAGTTTCCGGAGAATATTCCCGCCTTGCTGGAAGAAAATGATATTACCCCTACGTCGATGATTGATGTTTCCGACGGACTTGCATCCGATCTTATTCATATATGCAAGCTTTCAGGTACAGGATGCAAGGTATACTACAGTAAGATCCCGATTGATGCTGAAACCTGCAAGGCATCTGAAGAATTCAGGATTGACCCGGTTATTCCTGCCCTCAACGGAGGAGAGGATTATGAACTTCTTTTTACGGTACCTCTCGAAAATGCAGAAAAAATCAGGAAGATTTCTGACATAAAGCTGATAGGTCACATGACCCTGCCCGATCAGGGAAATCATATGGTAAGTGATGAGGGTACCGAGATTGAACTCAAAGCCCAGGGATGGGAAAAGACCTGAGGGTCATAATTTCGGACCACGGATTATTCCCCGTTCCGATTTTCTTATGAAATCAAGAATATACTCCCGGTCAGTGGAAGTTACGACCTCCCTTTCAATATAATCGAGAGCCTGTGATACATTCATGCCATTCTGGTAGATAACCCGGTAAATATTATGAATTGAATCAATTCTTTCTTTCTCAAAGCCGCGGCGCGTCAATCCTACTGTATTAATTCCAAGATAGGTAAGCGGATCCCTGTCGGCTTTTATAAATGGCGGTACATCCGTCCTGACCTTTGATAACCCTCCGATCATTACATGTGCCCCGATCCTTGAAAACTGATGCACCAGCGTACCGGCGCTAAGTATAGCCCATTCGTGCACCTGTACTTCACCTGCAAGACCCGATCCGTTTCCGAGTATACAATTATTACCTAAAACGCTGTCATGACCAACATGAACGTACGCCATTAAGAGACAATTATTTCCAACAACGGTTCTTCCTGCCGATGCAGTTCCCCTGTTTACAGTTGCACATTCGCGGATAGTCGTTCCATCTCCTATTTCAGTGGTTGTCTCCTCTCCCCTGAATTTAAGATCCTGCGGGATACCTGAAATAACCGATGAAGGAAATATCCTGCAATTCTTTCCTATTCTTGCTCCGTCGAGTATTACTGCCTGTGGGCCGATCCAGGTTCCTTCGCCAATTTCAGTGTTCCCTGAGATATATGCAAATGGCTCAATCGTAACGTTTTCTCCTATTCTGGCATCGGGATGAACATATGCTAAGTTTGAGATCATTTATCGGTTATTTATTTTTGATTACCTGTGCCGTCATCTCTCCTTCACAGACAAGATGATTTCCCACAAATGACTGACCGAACATTGTTATTATCCCTCTCTTGGGGGGTTCAATCAGCTCCATCCTCAGGATAACGGTATCGCCCGGAATAACTTTATGCCTGAATTTCAGTTTATCGATCTTAACGAAATAAGTAGAATATCTGTCCGGTTCATCAACTGTGCTAAGTACCAGTATTCCTCCGCATTGAGCCAAAGCTTCAACCAGGAGTACACCGGGCATAACAGGTTCATCCGGAAAGTGACCCTGGAAAAAAGGTTCATCGAATGTCACGTTTTTCACGCCTACAATCGTTGTCTCATTAAGTGAAATTATCTTATCGACCATGAGGAATGGGTACCTGTGGGGAAGCAGCTTTTTAATGTCAGTAAGAGTATAAACAGGAGGTTCTGAGGGATCATAGACAGGAATATTTATTTTGGAATGAGCTTTTTTTATTTCCTGTCTTATAAGTTTTGCCATCCGTGTGTTGGCAAAATGACCTGGACGTGTGGCAACTACTTTTCCTTTTATGGGCTGTCCCACAAGGGAAAGATCTCCCAAAACATCCAGCAGTTTATGCCTTGCTGGTTCATTCGGATATCGTAATTCAGTATTATTGAGAATCCCTGCTGTATGCTTGCTGATACCAGGCCTGTTAAAAAGTTTTGCAATCCTATCTATTTCTTCCTGTTCAACCTCTTTTTCAAGAATTACAACTGCATTATCAAGATCTCCCCCCTTTATCAGCCCCATCCTGTGAAGTGGTTCAAGCTCATGGAAAAACACAAAAGTGCGGCTTTTGCAAATCTCTTTTTCAAAGTCGTCGATCGAGTCAAGAATTGCATATTGATTGCCGAGTATCTTTGAATTATAATCAATCAGGACATTTATGCTGAGATGATCATCCGGATAGATAATCATGTCAACGCCATGCTCTTCATCCGAAAAAGTTATCTTTTGCTTTACTACAAAATAGTTCCGGTCCTCTCTCAGTTCAGTAAATCCAACAGAAGTAATTGCTTCTGTAAATTTCCAGGCTGCACCTCCCATTATGGGAGCTTCCGGTCCGTTAAGTTCAATAATGGCATTATCGACACGCAATCCGTACAATGCTGCTAGTGCATGTTCAATGGTTGAAACCGATGCTTCGTTCTGAACAAGGGTTGTGCCTCTCGAAGTTTCTGTTACATTCTCTGCTATAGCTTCAATCATAGGCTTCCCTGGAAGATCTGTCCTGCAGAATTTATATCCGTGATTAGCCGGAGCAGGTTTGAAAGTTATTGTAACATCAATACCTGTATGCAGCCCTTTTCCTGTCAGACTAACCTCTCTGGCAAGGGTTCGTTGTTTTTCACTCATTAGTCTAAGACCTGTCTTTTGAAATTCGGGTACAAAAAAATCAAAAAAAAACGAACATTCCAACTATTATCTGGTTCAGATCAAATGTTTTGCTGAATCTGATCATATTATCTGTCCTTTTTCAGTATTTCAACCTGCTTCTCAATATCCCCGATTTTTTTCCATAATTCAGGCAGTTTTTTGAAAACAACCGTAGACTTCATAAAATCCCTGGCGTCAATTGCCGGATATCACCGGAGAACAGAATTCTCTTTTTTTACGTCATTCGGAATGCCTGATTGCGCTCCGATCTTTGTCCCGTCAGCTACCTTGAGATGGCCGGACAGGCCAACCTGTCCGCCAAACATGCAATTCCTGCCTACTTTGCTTGATCCCGATACACCTGTTTGTCCGGCCATAACGGTATTCTCGCCTATTTCGACATTATGCCCTATCTGTATTAGATTATCGAGCTTAACACCCCTGCGGATTATTGTCGAACCCATTGTTGCCCTGTCGATGCAAACATTTGAACCAATCTCGACATTATCTTCAATAATGACATTCCCCAACTGGGGTATCTTCATAAATTCATTGTCCGACTGCGGCGCAAACCCAAATCCATCGCTGCCGATAACCGACCCTGCATGAATTGTGCAATTTTCACCAATAATGCAGTCGTGATATATTTTAACTCCCGGGTTAAGGGTGCTTTTGTTGCCAATCCTGGTATTATCACCAATATAAACATGCGGATATATGGAACATTCATCACCTATCATGCAGTTTTCACCAACATAAGCATAGGGCCCGATATAAACATTTAAACCAACAGTTGCTGTCGCTTCAATAATGGCAGTATCATGCACACCTTTTTTCCGGGGCCTTGCCTGGTCTACCATCTGAAGCAGTGAAGCGAATGATTTGTAAGCATCTTCCACCTTTATAAGTGTAGCCTTAACATTGGATGAAGCGACAAAACTCCTGTTCACAATAACTATCGATGATCCTGTTGTATACAAATAGTGTTCGTACCTGGGATTTGCCAGAAACGAAAGGGCTCCCGGATGTCCTTCCTCGATCCTTGCTATAGTATTGACTTTTATTTCCGGATCCCCGACTATGTCACCATTCAGGAATCCCGCTATGGTTGCAGCATTAAATTCCATATAATAGATTGTTTATTATCTGATTTCTTTTGGATAGCATAAAAAGTATTTCGTAACCCGTTCCGATAATACCCTGTGATCAAACATATCCGAAACGGATGAAATATCAGCAATAGTACCGTTCTTAAGCAGTATCATAATTACCGGGGAATCGGGAGCATAGGTCAGATTTGAAATGCTTCCTGTATAAACATAATAATCTGTCATTTCCCGGCTTATCTTCATAAATTCCACTGCCCGCTCCTTCAAAACATTCAGCCTTTCCAGTGAAAAAGGTTCATTCTGCAGCTCTGCTGAAAGAAGATTCCTGTTTATAAGACGGGCCGACAGATCTGAAAGGACAGGGTCGGAATCATCAGCCCAGTATTTTGCAGAGGCCAGGATATCAGAATCATCGAGCCTGGTAAAGTTAATGGCAATTATGCCCGGCGTGAATACTCCGCTGTCCCGCAGATCTTCCAGTCCAATATTATTATAAAGGAAGAACCTTAGCGCGGGTGTGGCAAACAGGTCGGTTCCCTTTACAGCGAGTTCTTTTGCACGTTTCAGTACCTTTACCAGCAGACTTTCCGATGAAAGAACGGTTTTATGCATGTAGACCTGCCAGTACATCAATCTTCGTGCGATAAGGAATTTTTCCAGGGAATAAATTCCTTTTTCATCAATAACAAGGCTGTCGTCAACCACATTAAGCATCCTGATTATCCTGTCCGAACCAACAGATCCCTCGATAACCCCGGTAAAGAATGAATCCCGCCTCAGGTAATCCAGCCTGTCCATATCTACCTGTCCTGCAATAAGCTCGTGAAGAAACTTCCTGCTATAGGTACCTTTAAAGATCTCTATGGCCAGATCCAGTCTGCCCTTAAAAACTTCATTGAGTTTCTCCATCAGCAACAGGGAGAGGTCCTCATGAGTTATTCCGTTTATCAGCGAAGTTTCGAGTGCATGGGAAAAGGGCCCGTGACCGATATCGTGAAGCAGGATAGCGATCAACGCAGCTTCTTCTTCTGATTGTGAAATACTTACATCCTTGCCCTTAAGTGTCTTTAATGCGGTATCCATCAGATAAAGAGCTCCCAGACAATGCTGGAACCTGCTATGATTTGCTCCGGGGTAAACAAAGCTGGTGAGTCCCAGCTGCCTTATATTCCTTAACCGTTGAAACCAGGGATGCTCGATAATATCATAAATCAGATCGCCCGGAATGCTGATAAATCCATAAACCGGATCATTGATTATTTTTCTCTTATTTGTGCTGTAAACCAAACAGAAAATATTTAGCTACAAAAGTATGAATTTGTTTTGATTGCATCGACAGATTAATGATCACTGTTATTACGGCAATTACTTAATTTTAACAGATTAATGTTAAGAAACATATATCTTAGCATGTAACATTTAATATTTTTGACGTCTTTATAGAGTCATAACCTTATAAGAGAGCCTAACACTATCGGGAAGTATGAAGATTGAAATTCAGGGACTTAATCAAATATATCCAAACGGGAATCATGCGCTTAAAGACATAAACCTTGAATTCGGTACAGGTATGTTCGGGCTTCTGGGACCAAATGGTGCCGGGAAATCAAGCCTTATGCGGATACTTGTCACTCTGATGAAGCCAACCTCCGGATTGGTTCTGGTTGATGGCAAAGATATACAGAAACATCGGAAGGAATTAAGAAGTATGCTTGGCTATCTGCCTCAGGATTTCCGGTTTTTTAATTCCCTCAAAACCTGGGAATTTCTTGATTATTCCGGATCGCTGGCCGGCATGAAAAACAAGAAAGAGAGGCTTTCGGAGGTCGACAGGTTGCTTGATCAGGTGGGGCTGCTCGAGGTACGCGACCGTCAGGCCAACAGGCTTTCGGGAGGTATGAAGCGGCGGCTGGGGATAGCCCAGGCTCTGATCGGAAATCCCAGGATAATTGTCGTCGACGAGCCAACAACCGGGCTCGATCCCGACGAAAGGATCAGGTTCAGAAATATACTCTCTCAGCTGAGCCAGCATGAAGTAACTATCATTCTTTCAACTCATATAGTTGGTGATATCTCTTCAACGTGCCAGGGGATGGCACTTCTTAACCGTGGGGAACTGGTCTTTTCAGGTTCGCCGGAAAATCTGGTAAAGCAGGCTGAAGGTCATGTTTTTAAATTAAACCTGACACCGTCTGAGTACGAAATTGTCAAGGAAAGATATAATGTGATTTCAACTATTCCGGTTGAGAAAGGATGGGAAGTCCAGATTGTTTCCGATGATGTTCCTGATTTTAATCCAACTGTTATTATCCCGAATATCGAGGATGCATATGTATACTATATGGAGCATAAACTGAAGGCTGACATTAGTGAATAAAAACTAACTGACCAATGGCATTGCTTAATAACATAAGGACAGTTGCAAAGTATGAGGCAAAAACCCTGAGAAGAAGCTGGTTCTTCAGGCTATTTTCAATCGGGGCGCTTTTTATACTTACAATTTTTAACCTGGGCTTTTTTTCACCCATTGGTGATCAGCCATGGTCACTCATGTCAACACCATCATCAATCCCTCTCCTTAATCTTTATATGCTGAATATAGGACAGGCAATTGTGGTTATTTTTCTTGCATCCGACTTCCTGAAAAGAGACAAGAAAGTCGATACAAATGAAGTCCTTTATACCAGGTCAATGTCCAACTTTGAGTACATTATGGGTAAAAGCTGGGGCATTCTCAGGCTTTTTCTGGGACTTGATATAGTCATTCTGTGTATCGGCCTGCTCATGAATATAATTGCAAAAGATATGCGGATCGACATATTGTCATACTTCACTTATCTGTTGATAATTTGCGTACCTACAATACTTTTCAGTCTTGGACTTGCTTTCATGATGATGTCTGTAATAAGGAACCAGGCGATAACTTTTTTGATTCTGCTTGGCATCGCAGCACTTAATATGTTCTGGTTATGGTACCGGTTCGGATCAATTTTCGATTATATGGCATTTGGATTGCCTTTGTTTAAATCGGGAGTTACAGGTTTTGGTAATTTCAGCCAGATTCTGAATCAGCGTCTTATATATTTCTTCTCCGGCCTGGCATTTATCCTGGCTACAGTATTATTGTTCAAACGGTTGCCTCAATCAAAAACCCATACTTCGATTTCCGTCGTGTTTATGTTAGTATTCCTTGCCGGAACAGTAATATGTGCTTTCAATACCCTTTCCTTTTACTGGAATAACCTTAATGAGAAGAAGCAGGTAATTGAGACCAGCCGTGAATTCGAAAACAGGGATTTTGTATCCCTGACTGACGCTTCCATCGATTTCTCTCATAAAAAAAGTTCATTTGAAGCTTCAGCTGACTTGAAATTTGTTAATAATAACAG
>Ga0105100_10001888_pt1 | contig 12250 bp, 12 predicted proteins | sample PPLLak12cMay2015_2_FD_87033 | JGI IMG/M metagenome (GOLD analysis project Ga0105100, IMG submission 87033) | Freshwater sediment microbial communities from Prairie Pothole Lake near Jamestown, North Dakota, USA - PPLs Lake P8 Core (1) Depth... | ecosystem: Environmental > Aquatic > Freshwater >... | reverse complement strand
TTTTCCCACTTACTTTTATAAAGCATTATTTGTTTTATTTGGAAATTTGGACCTACTTTTAACTGCAGATTGATTTAATCTGTAACTTATTAAAACAAAATGATTTACAGAACTGATTATCATATACATTCATCGTTCAGCGATGGCAGGGCAGCTCCTGTTGATTATATCGCCCCTGCGATTGCAGCAGGATTAAAAGAGATCGGTTTTTCTGAACATCTGACACTTTTCCGGGAATCCCTCAACTGGAGCATGGGCGCATCAGATGCTGAGCCCTATCTGAAACATATAAAATCTTTATCCCTTAATACCACTGACATTAAGGTCAGAACCGGCCTTGAAGTCGATTTTTTCGCCGGAAAAGAAGATGAGACCAGTTTATTCCTGAATACACTAAATCTTGATTATATTATAGGATCTGTACATTATCTTGGCGATATGACCGTAGATATGGGTCCCGGATTTTATGACGGAAAAAATATTGACCGGCTGTATGAAGTCTATTTTGATCAGGTGGTTGCTGCTGCTGCTTCAGGACTTTTTGATATAATTGCCCACTGTGACCTGATAAGAATTTATGGCTTTAAACCATCCACTGATCCGGAAAACCTTTACAGGAACCTGGCAAGAAGCTTTAAAATTCATGATGTTGCATTTGAGATAAACACAAACGGAAGGAATCGGCCGGTGGGCGATTTCTATCCCGACAGGAAATATCTGAGGATCTTCAGGGAAGAGAATGTCCCTGTGTGTGTCAATTCGGATGCTCATTTACCTGAAAGGGTCGGTCAGTATTTTGATGAAGCATATGAGCTTCTGAAAAGTGCGGGTTATTCTGAGATGGCAGTATTCGAAAACAGAGAAAGGTTCATGATCCCGTTCGATTAATAAGATCTATGATTAACCAGAGTTGCTGGGTACTGGGTGCTTGTTGCTGGTTGTTTGAGAATAAACTCTATAAAATCTTAAGTATTCCTTGAAATATTATTGAGAATATTAAATATTCCATTATTAATCAGAAATTTAACCAGAAACCAGAAACAAGCAACTAGCAACTTTAGATAATTTATGAAATATACCATGAAAAAATCATTTAGGTTCTTCTTGATTTATTTTGGGATTTACTTATCAGTATTGAGCTGCTCCTCTCCTGACAGTAAAAAATTAATGACCAGTGGTCCTGAAGTGGTTCCATTTGCAGCATTGCCATTTTCGCTCACCGAAGTGAAGTTGCTTGATGGCCCGTTTTTACATGCCACTGAACTGGGCATAAAGACTTTGTTAAATTATGAACCTGACCGGCTGATGGCAAAATTTTACATTGAAGCCGGACTGAAACCTAAGGCCGGACATTACATGGGATGGGAGAATGAAATGCTGGCAGGCCACTCACTTGGGCATTATCTGAGCGCATGTTCAATGATGTACCAGACAACAGGAGACTCCCGTTTTCTTGAAAGGGTCAATTATATTGTCGATGAACTCAGCATAGTTCAGGAAGCCCAGACAAATGGATATATCGGAGCCTTCACGAATGGTAAAAAGATATTTGAAGAGGAAGTTGCGAAAGGAATTATAAGGTCGCAGGGATTTGATCTCAATGGTATCTGGTCTCCTTTTTACACCCATCATAAGGTACTGGCAGGATTAAGGGATGCCTACCAGCTCTGCGGAAATCAGAAAGCCCTTCAGATCGAAAAGAATTTTACTGCCTGGATTGAAGGTATAGTTTCCGGCCTGAATGACGAACAAATTCAGAAAATGCTACTGTGCGAATATGGCGGAATAAGCGAAACATTCGCGGATCTATATGCAGATACAGGGGATGAAAAGTATCTGAAACTTGCAGATGTTTTTTATCAGAAATCATTTCTTGATTCTTTAAAGGCCGGCAAGGATGTTCTTCCGGGCAAACATGCAAATACCAATATTCCCAAGTTAATCGCCCTGGCTAGGATTTATGAGCTGACAGGAGATACTTCTGACAGGAGAGCAGCGGAGTTTTTCTGGGACAGGGTAGTCAATCACCATTCATATGTGACCGGCGGCAACTGTAATAATGAATATTTCGGCCCGCCCGATAAACTGAGAAACCGCCTTGGCGATGGAACAACTGAATCGTGCAATGTTTACAATATGCTGAAGCTTTCCGAGCATCTGTTTAAACTTGAAGCCTCACCGGAATATGCTGATTTTTACGAAAGGGCTCTTTTCAATCACATCCTGGCAACACAGAACCCCGAGGACGGGCATGTGGTTTATAATCTTTCACTTGATATGGGCGGATTTAAGGATTTCCAGGATCCTGAATGGTTTACATGTTGTATCGGAACAGGCATGGAAAATCATTCAAAATATGGCAGGAATATCTATTATCACAACGATGATGAATTATTTATTTTTCAGTATATAGCCTCGGAACTTTCATGGAAAGAGAAGGGATTAAATATTGTTCAGAATACAGCTTATCCGGAGGAACAGGGTACAACCCTGGAATTCACATGTGAAAATCCTGTAAGGGTTTCAATAGCGATCCGATATCCCTCATGGGCAGAAAATGGCCTTGAAATTTCAGTAAATGGGAAAAAGAAGAAGGTAAATCAGAAGCCGGGAAGCTTTGTAAAAATTGAAAGAAAATGGAAATCGGGAGACAGGCTTGAGGTTAAAATACCATTCTCAATGAGGATCGAAACTATGCCTGACGACAGCAACAGGGTTGCATTAATATACGGGCCTCTTGTCCTTGCCGGAAATCTTGGACCTGTGGTTGATTCCGCCTCAAAGGATCAGATGTATGTACCGGTAATGATGACTGAAAACAGGGATCCTTCGATCTGGACGAAGCCTCTTGAAGGAAAAACCAACACATTCATAACAGTGAATACCGGCAGGCCGCGCGACGTTGAAATGAAACCGTTTTATTCGATTTATGACAGAAGATATTCGGTATACTGGGATCTTTTCAACGAAGCCGGATGGGAGGCACGGGAAGCCGAATACAAAACTGAACTTGAAAACAAAAAACGAATAAATGAGGCCACGATTGACTTCGTCCAGCCGGGAGAGATGCAGCCGGAACGCAATCATAATTTCAAGGGAGAAAAAACCACTCCGGGTGGATTTAAGGAGAGACCAAACCGTGAATCAAGGAGCGGATGGTTTTCGTTTGATATGAAAATAACTCCTGATACTCCTGTTGCACTCGTTGTAGAATACTGGGGCGGATTTCCCGGAGCAAAAACATTTGATATCATGGTAGATGAAAAGGTTATTGCGACTGAAAACATTTCAGGCAAGAAGGAAGGTCAGTTTATAAATGTTCAATATGATATCCCTGACGAAATCTCCCGGGGAAAATCAAAGATCACCGTCAGGTTCAGAGCCCACCCCGGAAATATGGCAGGACCGGTCTTCGGCGTAAGAACAATAAAGTTATCGCCCTTAACCCCCTGAAAAGGGCTTGCCCCTAAACCCCCTAAAGGGGGCTAAAAAACCCCATTCAGAGGAGCAGGGGGGGCTATTACACGCCGAGAGTATGTTCAAGAAATATCTTTATTCCGATCGCAATAAGGATCAACCCGCCGACAACCTCAACCTTGTTGCCAAGTCTGGGTCCGGCTGATTTTCCTATCCTGATCGCAGTCATTGATGCAAGGAATGTCACTATTCCGATAATTATGCCCGAATACCATATCCTTATATTTAAAAGGGCAAAGCTTATTCCCACTGCAAAGGCGTCGATGCTGGTGCCCACTGCCACCGAAATAAGCGAAAGAGGTTTGCTGTAATCCTTTATTTCATTGTCTTCTTTTCTTCTTAGTCCTTCAATTATCATTCTGATCCCAAGGAAAGAAAGCAGCATCAAAGCTATCCAGTGATCGGCTGTTTTAACTTCATCAGTGATGAATGAACCTAAAAAGTATCCTGTCACCAGAAGGCCTGCCTGAAAAAATGCCATAACCAGGGCAATGCGGAAAGCCTGTTTGAATATGATCCTGTTTTGAATTACTCCATAGGAAAGTGAAACTGCAAATGTGTCGAACGATAAGCCAAAGGCTACAGCTACAATAGTTATAAAATCCATGCAAAACCAGTAATCTGCGCAAATATAATATAAAACACCATCCGGGAGATTTCTAAATTGAATGTATATATTTGATCAATTGAATTTTTCGGCGCAATGAGAGCTGTTATCCAAAGAGTGAGACATGCTTCTGTCAGCACTGACAAAGGGATGCTTTCTGAAATCAAATCAGGACTTGTGGTGTTTATAGGGATTGAGGAAACAGACAACCAGGAAGACATAGAATGGCTGAGCAGCAAGATTATCCAGCTCAGAATATTCAACGATAATAACGGTGTTATGAATCTTCCGATACTGGAAACAGGGGGAGATATCATTGTTGTAAGCCAGTTTACACTTCATGCAAAAACCAAAAAAGGCAACAGGCCTTCATATATCCGTGCCGCACGCCCTGAAACAGCCATCCCGCTATATAAAAAGTTTGTACTGAGGATCTCTGAATTGCTTGGCAAACCGGCAGGGACGGGAGAATTTGGCGCCATGATGGTGGTCGAGATACATAATGACGGGCCGGTTACCATAATTATTGATACCAGGAATAAAGAATAAAAGCTGATGAAGAATACTAACAATCCTGTTGATGAAAAAACACTGAAAAAATCTGTTTTGCTTATAACGGCATTTGCTGCATTCCTTACCCCGTTCATGGGTTCAGCTCTTAACCTTGCCCTGCCGTCAATAAGCAAAGATTTTAATGCCAGTGCCATAGAACTTGGCTGGATAGCAAGCAGTTTTATTCTTTCATCCGCAATTTTTCTTCTGCCCTTCGGCAGGCTGGCAGATATAATCGGAAGAAAAAAGATCTTCACCTGGGGAATAATCCTGTTCACAATATCGACTTTCCTTATCATTTTCTCATGGAATTTTGCATCGCTGATGATCCTTAGGATTCTGCAGGGAATTGCAGGGGCAATGATTTTCGGAACAAGCCTGGCAATAATTACTTCCGTTTTCGGGCCCGGTGAGCGGGGAAGGGCAATGGGAATAAATATTACGGCAGTCTATACAGGTCTTTCGGGAGGACCTGTTATCGGGGGTTTGCTGACACAATATTTCGGATGGCGAAGCATCTTTGCATTTCTGGTTCCTTTTGGAATTGTTTCCCTGTATCTTATTTTTAAGAAGATGAAACCCGAATGGGCTGAGGCAAAAGGTGAGAAATTCGATTGGAAGGGATCGGTTATTTATGGCATCTCCATTGCTTCGTTCATGTATGGATTCTCAAAGCTCCCCTCAGCAGCAGGTTGGATTTTCCTGGGAAGCGGGATATTACTTGGCCTGGTTTTCCTCTTGTTTGAAAAAGGCATCTCAAATCCGGTTTTTGACATTGAATTAGTGCTTCAGAACAGGGTATTTGCCTTTTCCGGGATTGCTGCTCTCATTCATTACTCTGCTACTTCAGCAACAGGTTTTTTTATCAGCCTCTACCTGCAGTATATTAAAGGCCTTGATTCCCGCACAGCGGGACTGATTATGATATCTCAACCTGTTATGATGGCCCTTTTATCTTCGCCTGCCGGAAAACTGTCTGATAAGTATAATCCCGGAGTCATCGCATCATACGGGATGGGGCTTACCGCAACCGGATTAATTCTTCTGTGCTTTGTAAATGAAGCCAGTCCCATATATCTAATTGTTATACTGCTGATAATAATGGGGATAGGGTTTGCCCTGTTTTCATCACCAAATTCAAACGCTATAATGAGCTCCGTGGAGAAAAAACATCTTGGTACTGCCTCAGGTGCTGTGGGTACTATGAGAATGGTCGGACAAATGCTCAGCATGGGTATAGCAATGATGCTATTGGCATTATATATCGGTCAGCAGGCTATCGTGCCTGAAACTTATCCGGGGCTTATCGCAGGAATGAGGACAGGATTTGTGATATTTTCCGTGCTTTGTGTCCTTGGAATTTTTGCTTCCCTTGCAAGGAATAAAAATCTGTCAGGGAAAATATGAATTAAAGTGAACATTCCGGCATTTTATAAAACTTAAAACCATAATAAAAATAATTATGAAAACAAAAAGCATTATATTAATCCCGTTCTTTTAATCCTTTATTATTCCTTTGATTTAAACAACGAATTGCCATATGACAAAGCTGTATCAAAAACTTATAAAGCAATGCCCGTCGGAAGCTGAAATCAAAAAAGGCCTGAAAACCGTTAATTTGATTGCGTCGGAAGCTCCTGATAAACGGATGCTGATGAGTATTCTGAATTCGATTGATCTGACTAGTCTGAACACCACTGATAATAAAAGTAAGATCCTGCACCTGACGGGAAAGGTCAATAGTTTCTCAGGCAGGTTTTCGAATATACCGAATGTTGCGGCGATTTGTGTATACCCTAATTTCGTATCGGTTGTTAAAGAAAAGCTTACTGTAAAAAATGTGAAAATAGTATCGGTTGCGGGAGCCTTTCCGGCATCACAGACATTCAGGAGCATAAAGGTATCCGAATGCAAGATGGCTATTGAGGCAGGGGCTGATGAAATTGATATTGTAATGCCTGTCGGAGCTTTTCTTGGAAATGATTTTGAAATGGTTGCTGATGAAATCCGTGAAATAAAAAAAGCGATTGGAGAAAAGCATCTTAAGGTGATTGTTGAATCGGGACTGCTTGGAAATAATGAACAGATTTTCAAGGCATCTATGATTGCCATGGACGCCGGTGCAGATTTTATTAAAACCTCGACAGGAAAGACTTCTGTTTCTGCAACACCCGAGGCTGCATTCATTATGTGCCGTGCCATACTGGACTTTTATTCAGAAACCGGCATCAGGGTTGGATTTAAAGCTGCCGGAGGAATTGTTACCACCACTGACGCACTGACATATTACCATATTATCAGCAACTCCCTGGGCGAGGAGTGGCTGGGAGAAAAGCTGTTCAGGATAGGGGCAAGCAGGCTTGCAAATAATATCCTTACAGATATTTCCGGAAGCACAAGTGAGTATTTCTGATAATCCGGTTTATTCCAAATCTGTCAGTCTAATCCTAATAATGATTACTTTTGTGGTTTATTCCTCAAAAGTTTATGATAACAGGCTTCAACACTCAGGATACCATAAAACCAAAGCTTGTTATCCGGATAAATACTGATAATCTTATTTCCGATTCAGTATTCCGGAAGCTTGATGAAGTTCCTGCACATATCAGGGCAGATTCTGCAAGGCTGAAAAGGAGAACCTCTGCCTCACAGGAAACAGCGATAACTGATACAACATCGGTCTGCTCAAGGAACAGCATTGCAGATGTTACATTTTATGATTCCACGAGCTTTATAAGAAACCTGAGACAGATTCCCCCGACGCAGTTCCCATTTCAGCTGGCCGAAAAAGTCGGTCCGGCTGAAAAGTCACAGGTGATGACAATAACCAGTAACCTGAAAGAAGGGACATATCTGCCGGAAAGACCTTTCCACCATGACTGGATAATCGCAATAATATTCCTGTCGGCTTACCTCTGGTTAATCCTGAGGTCGACAACCAGAAGCATGTTCACGGAGCTGACGAGGTTCATGCTTTTCCGTGGAATAAACGAATCCACATCCCGCAATATCGGTTCATTGTTTACCTGGCAATCTACTATACTGAATTTCGTTTCATTCATGGTTATCGGACTTTTTGGGTTCTGTGCAGCTGAATGGTACGAATTTATTCCGCAAGGAATAGGGCCTTTTCTATTTATGATAATTTCAATGGGAATGGTGATCCTGGGCATTACCTCCCGTCATTTTATATGCCTTGCAGCCGGAAACCTAAGCGGTGAAACTGACTTATTCAATGAATACCTGATGACTGTTTACCAGTCATACAGATTCAGCTCCGTTCTGTTATTTGGCGTGATTATATTACTGGCATATACCGTTTTGTCGCCTGCAAAGATTTATTTTATTATAGGTGCTATTGTTCTGATTATGTTTTATTTATATCGTGTTTTAAGGCTTCTTTTAATATTTATAAAGCGAAATTTGTCAATTTTATATTTGATTTTGTACCTTTGTGCGCTGGAAATTTTACCAGTTCTGATTATTGTGAAATATTTCACAGGTCTTGATTTATAATGAAAAGCGATACCCGGAAAGTAAAACTTAATTTATAAAGTGTTGAAAATAAGGAAAATTTTAGTGTCCCAGCCGGAACCGAATAATCCGAAATCACCATATTTCGAACTGGCTAAAAAATATAATCTTAAAATTGACTTTAAACCTTTTATCGAGGTTGAAGGTGTCACATCAAAAGATTTCCGCCAGCAAAAAATCAATATCCTTGATTTTACTGCGGTAATTTTTACGAGCAAAACCGGTATTGATCATTTTTTCAGGATCTGTAATGAACTGAGAATAGTGGTTCCTGACACCATGAAGTATTTCTGCATTACCGAAAATGTAGCATTCTATCTCCAGAAATATATCGTTTACAGAAAACGAAAGATCTTCCATGGCAAGGCCAAATTTCAGGATCTGATTGATGTCATTATTAAGCACAGGGAGGACAATTTCCTGGTACCGCTTCCCGAACCACATAATGCAGAAATACCGGATATGCTTGATAAGCACAGCATTAAATATACGATCGGGACATTATACAAGACAATAAGCAGCCATTTCTCAAATCTCAGCGAATTTGATTACGACGTTCTTGTTTTTTACAGTCCCTCAGGGATTAAATCGCTGAAAGAGAACTTCCCCGGATTTGTTCAGGGAGATATTAAGATTGCCGCCTTCGGACCGACTACAGCCAGCGCTGTCGAGCATGAGGGGTTAAGGCTCGACATTAATGCTCCTAATCCAAAAGCTCCTTCAATGACGATGGCTCTTGATGATTTTCTCAAAGAGTATAACAGAAACTGCAGGTAACAAATAATCAGCACTTCAGCCTCCCCCGGCCCCGGTCATATCTTCTGCGGAATTCCGGGGAAAAGCGATCTGGATATTATGAACGGAATTGAAAGGCAGACATTCAGCAAGAATGAAAGACTAAGCAGGACTAAATTAATTGAAGAGATATTTGAATCGGGAAATGTTCTATATACTTCTCATTTCAAGGTGGTCTGGATTATCAGCAGTGTCAGCCTCCCGTCACCGGCACAGATTGCAATCAGCGTCCCCAAAAAGATTATAAGGCTGGCTGTTACAAGAAATCTTATAAAAAGAAGGATAAGGGAGGCTTACAGGAAAATAAAGCAGCCTCTTTACAGTTTTCTTATATCAGAAAAGATCCGGATCGCATTCATCGTGATATACCGGCATAAAACAGTTGCTGATACTAAAACCATTCAAAAATCGATCGGAGAGGTAATTGAAAGACTCAATAACGATATAAAACAAAAACTGATAAAATGTTAAAATTGTTTTAAATATTTCAATACCAGGTTTGTTGCCTGATTTTCTTGTTAATTTCGCCCTTCTTATTAAAAAAAATTTTATGAAAAAACCAGGTTCCGTAAGGCTTGCAATAGCAGGTGCAATTTTGATCACCTGTGCAATAAGCTTTGCATTTATATCAACCCAGGAGACCAGAGATTTCAGCATTGCCAAAAATCTTGATATCTTTTTTACTCTCTTCAGGGAGCTGAACACCTTCTATGTTGATGACCTGAATCCTGACAAGCTGATAAAGACAGGAATCGACAATATGCTTAAAACCCTTGATCCTTACACTGTATATTACCCTGAAGCAGAAACTGATGAAGTCGCATTTATGACTACCGGCAAATACGGGGGAATTGGGTCACTTGTAAGAGGAGGGGGTGAATATGTGGTTGTAGCACTTGTTTATAAAGGTTTCCCGGCAGATATCGCCGGAATAAAAACCGGCGACCTGCTGAAAAAAGCTGATGGGATCTCTTTAAAAGGTTTATCTGATGACCAGGTAAGTGAAAAGCTGAAAGGGAACCCCGGAACTGTAATAAATCTGACTGTCGAACGAAACGGTCTGGAAATGGATTTCTCGGTGAAAAGAGAAAAAATAGTTATTCCCACTGTGCCTTATTATGGAATGATTGATTCTAAAACAGGTTATATAAGGTTTACAAATTTCACGCAAAACTGTTCAGAGGAAGTCAAGAATGCGATGGTTTCACTTAAAACACATAATCCTAAGCAGATAATCCTTGACCTCAGGAGTAACCCGGGCGGTCTTCTGACGGAAGCAGTGGATATTGTAAATCTGTTTGTTGGTTCCGGAAATGAGATAGTATCAACAAAAGGTAAAGTTAAACAGTTTGATGAGACATTTAAAACCACAAAATCAGCAGTTGATGAAAAGATACCCATGGCTGTTATTATTAACAGAGGTTCTGCATCAGCTGCCGAAATAGTAGCCGGGGCGATCCAGGATCTTGACAGGGGTGTAATTGTAGGACAGAGGTCATACGGCAAAGGACTTGTCCAGATAACCCGCCCCCTTAGCTATAACTCGCAGGTTAAACTGACAACCGCAAAATATTACATCCCGAGCGGCAGGTGTGTTCAGGCTCTCGACTTTTCTCACCCCAATGAGGACGGCAGTGTTGGAATAATACCCGATTCGCTTGTTTCAGAATTCAAAACCAGGAACGGAAGGATTGTAAAAGACGGAGGAGGAATAACACCGGATGTTGAAATAGCACCTGCCACCTTAAGCCAGGTAGCTACAGAACTTTACCTTCGCAATTATATTTTTGACTATGCGAGCATATATTACTGGTCACACCCCGCTTTGAAAACAATTGAACAGTTCTCTTTAACCGACCAGGACTATTCTGATTTTATTAAATATCTTACTAACCGTAGTTTCAGCTACCAGACTGAAACTGAGGAATCGCTGAATAAGCTTATTAGCAATGCAAAAAAAGAAAAATATTATGATCAGCACGAAGAAATTTTCTCTGAAATGCAAAAGGAACTGAATCATTCCATTGACGATGATCTTCTGACCTTCAAAAGGGAAATAACCGGGCTCCTGGAGGACGAAATATTAAATCGGTATTTTTATGAGGCAGGATCAATTGAATGGTCCCTTAAAACCGATATTCAGGTGTTAAAGGCAGTCGATATATTAAACAGAAGCCAGGATTACAATTCAATACTGCAGGGGAAAAAAGGACCCGTACTCATTACACATAAGGACACTTATCCTGCGACCGCGTTAACTATTTTTAAAAATCACGACACCGGGGTGCATATCTGAAATTATTCTTTCTGTCTCTACTGCTTCGGGTCATCTTCAAATATCTCTTTCATCAAGACTGGAAGCTTTTCCCTGATAAGTTCAACTGTTTTGGAACATGCCTTTGATGCCTGAACCTGATGCCCGGCCGAAACCATTACCAGCAGTGATATTTCGCCGGCACTGACAAGACCTTTGGAATGAATTATTTCAATAGCCTTCACATCATCAAATTCCGATAAGATTGTTTTATTGATCTTGTCAGCTTCCATAATAACCATCTCCTCGTAGGCTGAATATTCTATTGCTTTTACATATCTCCCGTCGATCAGGTCTCTTCTTACCTGCCCGAGGAAGAGCGAATGAGCTCCCGAATCATGATTTTCACCACCTTTCGCAACTGCAGCTGATATTACGCTGGTGGTCACTGGTCCCTGGATTAAGCGCATCATGAAATAATTTGAATTATTAAATATATTAATTATTAACCTCCTGCGAAGGGCGGCAGATATGCTACCTGATCATCCTGCCTTAGCAATGGGTCATCATTTACTATTTTGTTGTTGATGGCGACCCGGAAATTATAGTGTACAATCTCAGGGAAATCATCTTCGATCCGGTGTTTAAGGTCGCCGTACGATGTTATGCCCCGGTAATATTTCCTGTCGGTTCCTGTAACCTCAGCAAGGACTCCGAAGAATAGTATACTTATTTCCATAAGAAACATTGTTGTCTGTTTACATCCCCCTGCCCACTTCAAAGGGGGTTTTTTGCCTTTTTACCTTTATGCCGTTACGCCGTTGTGCCTTTCAATGTGCTTCCAGCCAATTCCTGCCTGTTCCCCAGTCCACCTTCAAAGGCACATCAAGCTTTACAGCGTTGGTCATCTCATAAATAACCATCTCCTTAAGTTTTTCAAGTTCCTCAGGGACAACTTCAAAGATAAGTTCATCATGAACCTGAAGTATCATTTTTGAAGCATATCTCCCGGATTTCAGTTTTTCGTGGAT
>Ga0105100_10001885_pt1 | contig 12256 bp, 9 predicted proteins | sample PPLLak12cMay2015_2_FD_87033 | JGI IMG/M metagenome (GOLD analysis project Ga0105100, IMG submission 87033) | Freshwater sediment microbial communities from Prairie Pothole Lake near Jamestown, North Dakota, USA - PPLs Lake P8 Core (1) Depth... | ecosystem: Environmental > Aquatic > Freshwater >... | reverse complement strand
TTACCTGGTTCGCAACCTCAAGGACCAGCCGGAAAGTGAAGGAAATTAGAAATAATCCGAAGGTTTGTGTCTATTATGCGGACCATGTGACTGCGAAAGGCTATGTTAACATTACCGGCACTGCAGAAGTAATAGACGACAAGGAATTACTGCTTAAAATGAAGCGTGAATACTGGAATGGCATTCCAAACTGGCAAGACATCTTTGTCCTTATCAGAATTGAACCAGAAAGTCTGGAGGTGATAAATTATAAACATGGCCTGACCAACGCCCCGGATACCTTCAAGGCGCCCTCAATAGTATTTTAATGTTTTTGCAAAACGGATTTCATCTTATATCACATTTTTGCTGGTCAGATGCCAAAATCCGCAGACAGGGCATTTATAGGCACGGATCTTCCTGACAATCCGGGTTTCTGTTATATGCCTGATCATATCCTGAGCCTCCTCAAGCGAATGATAGATCGTCTTTTTGCATGGAGGCTGAACAGGTTCTGCCTTTTTCCTGCTGAATGGTTTGTAACCCATTTCTGTTAAGCTTTAAAAATGGTTCTGAAAGTTACGGAATTCTGCGGGTCTAAGGTTTAATGCACCTGACTGATTCACCCCGTTGTTTAGGATTGCTGCTCTTGCCCAGACTGCCGCTTAGTGAAAGATAGAAGTCGACTGCGGTTTGGGTTTTACTTTCTGTCACGCTCCACCATGTGCCGATGCTGCCAATATTAAGGAATGTCCCGTTCTCAACACGGTAACCACCCGGAAGTCCGGTGAACCCCGATTCATTGGTTCCGATGTTTCCATCGATCCAGCCGCTGTCGCTTTTAAGCTTTTTCCCCGACATTTGCTGGCCTCCCAGGTAGAACATCATCTTTGTCCAGTCACCGTCAGTCGGCAGGGTCCAGCCGGCCGGAGCAAGCCCTCTGGGATCGTTCACTGCGTACCAGTTGTAAAGCCTGCCATATTTCGGACCGTTTCTCGCATCGTTATTATACCAGCACCATGCCGGCTTACCCGATTCGCCTGCCAACACCCATTCCTGATTGGTTTTTGCCTCAGGAATTGTATCTCCGTTACGGAAGGTGATCTTATTCAGATTTGCTTTTGTCCAGGTTTGAGTGCCGATTTTGATTGCACCGGCATCTATTGGTTTAGTTTGTACCGGTTTTGATTTCGACTGGGTTGATTTTGTTGCCGGTGTTGCAGATTTGGGCTTGCTTTGCACAGATTGAGTCGATTTTGTACTGGTTTGTGTGCTTTTTGTTTGTGTTGATTTTGTTTGTGCGTCGAGATTATCCGGGTTAATTGCATGGGAAAATAAAAGTACAAAAGCTGCAGTTAATGAGATGACCGGGTTTGCTTTTTCCATTTTTACATTCTATAAATTGCCTTTAAATGTGAAGGAACTCAAGCTTTTGAAATTGCTGAGCATCAGATAATAAACGGATTGGAGACGACTTTATTATGCCAGCTTTGCCAGAAGCTGACACCGGTTCCGATACCCGGCTCGAATATGATACCGAAAACATGAGATCATCAACCACCCGGAATTCGATATCTATATAAAGGAACCTGTTCGCAAAGGATGGGAATACGGTGAAGAAGCCTGGAAATAAGATGGTTCTGCAGTTTTGCAGTCTTGCAGTTTTGCAGTTGGGATAATTGTATATTGTTTCAGGTAAAATATATGCTGATACAGGTAAAATAATTATTGTAAAACAACATATTTGTTTTATATTTACCTGTAATTTAATCTTAAATAGATGGCAATTATTATCAATCTGGATGTTATGCTTTCAAAGCGTAAGATGAAATTAAATAAGCTTTCTGAAATAGTGGGCATAACTGAATCCAACCTTTCCATTTTAAAAACAGGAAAATCAAAAGCAATCAAAATTTCAACCCTTGATGCTATCTGCGAAGCCCTGAAATGTCAGCCGGGGAACATTCTGGAGTACAGGAAAACTAAGGATCCTGATGTGAAGAATGATCCGGTATCCATTTAAAAGCAGGGACCCCGGGCAGAGGGCATCGAAATAAAATTGAAAGTTTATTTCGATTGTAATAACTTAGCGTTTCTGGAACGCTAATTCATTAATCAGATGAGAACATTCAGGTATTTTGTCGCCGGATTTCTGTTTTTGGCTGTCGTATCTGCAGTACCTTCTTACGGACTAAACAGTTCAAAAAGAAGCATTATTACAGGTTATGTGGTAGATGCTGAGCAATATCCTGTAATTAATGCCGTGATATTGATTAATAATATTAAAACCTATGCTGTTACTGATGAAAGAGGATTTTACAAAATAAAAGTAAAACCGGATGCTGCAACGATTGGGATTATTTCTTTAAACCATGGCATTCTTGAAGAAGCGATCAACGGAAGAACCAGGATCAATTTTACTTTTCCGGTTTCAATTCTGAGTCATAACACTGCTGACTATTATAAACCGGAGGAGGAAGAAATAAATGTCGGTTATGGCAAAATGAAGAGAAAGAACCTTACTTCCTCCGTATATAAAATTAATGCCAGGAACAGGCAATTTGCATCATTCAACTCAATTTACGATATGCTGCAGGGGGTACCCGGGGTACTTGTAAACAGAGGACAAGTACTTATAAGGGGGTTTTCATCCAGAAGCCTGAGCAATGAACCTTTGTTCGTTGTTGATGGCACGCCTGTAAGCTCAATAGCAGATATCCCGCCTCAGAATGTTGAATCAATCGAGGTTCTTAAAGGCACAGCCGGCGCTATTTACGGATCAAGAGGTGCAAATGGCGTAATTCAGATCAATCAGGTCGGGGCCCCTCCCTACATGGATAGTTCATCGATGACTCCTTCCATAAAATTGCCGGTTGCCGGGACTCGTGCAGCAACAAATATAAGGAAGACCTCAGCCACTCTTAACGGAATAGTTAATGCTAATGATCTGCCTACGACTGTCACATTTGAATATGGAACAACTCCCGGGCATGGAGTAACCATATCAGCAGTTCAAAGTCCGGTTACAGGAAACGTACCTGTCCTGGTCAACGCAGACATTTCAGGTCTCCAGGCCGGCATCACCTACTATTTCAGGGTTGTTGCAGCAAATTCCCTTGCGAAATCATCCGGTATTGATATCCCGTTCAGATACATTGGTGAGGTGCCTTATGCTGAAACCGGTCCGGCAACTAACAGCTCACCCCGGACAGTACAATTGAATGGGATTGTTAATACAGGAGGTTTATCAACTGTTGTGACTTTTGAGTATGGCACAACTGAAAGCTACGGCAATACGGTGACAGCGGCCCAGGGTCCTGTAACCGGACTAAATCCTGTATGGGTAAGTGCAAATGTCACGGACCTTAAACCCGGTACAAATTACCATTACAGGATCGTAGCAGTAAACGACGAAGGAGCAGCCACCGGCAGGGATTTTACTTTTAAATCGGAATATGTGATCGGAGACTATTTATCCGGCGGGTATATATTTTATGTTGACGAAACGGGAGACCATGGCCTGGTATGCGCACCATCCGATCAAAGCGGGGATGCAATATGGGGCAGTTGCACTCCGCCAGGAGCTGCAGGCAGGACAATCGGTTCAGGTAATCAGAATACGTCAGATATTGTCAGGGGTTGTCCTGAGAAAGGAACAGCCGCCGGAATATGTCTCGATCTTGAATTGAATGGGTTCAATGACTGGTTTCTGCCCTCGGTTGATGAATTGATGCTTATGCATGATAATCTGGATTCAAAAGGTAAAGGCGGTTTTGAAGATTCCTTTTACTGGAGTTCAACCCAGGATAAACATGGTGCATGGACAGTTAATTTTTATTATGGCAGCAAAAGCAACCAGGGCAGGGATAAAAATTCAGTAAGGACGCGTGCGGTACGGGCTTTTTAAGCGGAAGCGATAACAGAAGGCTCATAGTTTGTAGCTCATGGCTCGCAGGAGGGTATCGGGCGTCTTTAAAGTCTGATTATTATTTTTCCGCGGGGCCTGCCATGCTCTGCAAGTTCAAAAGCTTCGGTTGAATGGTCCAGGGTAAAGTAATTTTCAATCACGGGGGAAAGTTTTTTATCTATGAACAGCTTCTCCATTTCCTCCATGTCTTCAGGTCTGGAACGCATATTTGACGAGGTAAGCTTTTTATTATAAGCCAGCTGAACAAAAAGTGAGGATAGAAAAAGAAAAGGTTTTATCTGGGTTGTAGCATATATTCCGCCGCGTTTCAGAAGCCTGCAGGCATCCTCAAGATCCATTTTACCGTATGCATCCAGGATTGCATCGAATTTCTTTTCGCTCTTTGCCAGTTCCTCTTTGCTGTACCCCATAGTTTCATCTGCACCCAGTTTTCGTGCGAGTACGGCATTAACCTGACGGCATGATGCTGTAACAATTGCACCTTTTGCCTTGGCGATCTGGATTGCAAAATGGCCGACGCCGCCTGTACCGCCATTAATAAGAACAGCCTTCCCTTCTGAAACCCTGCATCTTCTTAACCCGTTAAGAGCTGTCAGGGCAGCGATGGGTAGTGATGCGGCCTCTTCAAATGAGATTTGTGGAGGTAGAGCCCTGGCATATTTCTGATCGGCTGCCAGCAGTTGTGCCAGTGCCCCCGGTTTGCCCCATATCACCGGAGTCGCACCGTAGACCCTGTCGCCAGGCTTGAATTGCGTCACTCCTTTGCCGGTCGACTTAACAATTCCTGCAAAATCAGAACCAAAGATGCGCGGAAATCCCGGGTTGCTCATGAATTTTGCGATACCTCTTTTTACCTTAAAATCCACAGGGTTTATCGACACTGCCTTAACTTCAATCAGCAGCTGGCCATTACCGGCTGAAGGATCCGGAATATCTCCAAAATGAGACACTTCAGCTCCGCCATATGCAGTTGAGTAATATGCTTTCATAATTAAATAATTGATACAAAATTACAACAAAATACAGAGATTGGCACTGATTGTTCAGATCGGGGATTTTACAATGTCCGGGCAGGGGGTTCCTTTCGGGCTCCCCTCATGGGGGGCCGATCGTTGAGAAAAGTTAAAGTGCGGTTGGAACATGAAAGAGGTCAGTGTTCAGAAGGGACAAGAAAGAGGTACCCTTTTCCTTTAAGTGTTTGAATGAGTATCGATTTATCTTCGATGAAATACTGCCGGAGTTTTCTGATATAGACATCCAGATTTCTTGAATTGAAAAAGGAGTCGTCTTTCCATACCGTCATTAAGAGCGTTTTTCTGTCAATGACCTGGTTCATATGAGAAACAAGCTGACTTAATACCTCCATATCACGCTGCGATAGTTTTATTACTTCCCCGGGAGATTTTAATTCATACCTGTTAGGATAGAATTTGTATAACCCGATAACTATTTCTTCCGGACCTGTTTGAATTTTTTTTTGTGTTGAAGATCTGATATTTAACTGATTGTTGATTCTTACAATCAGCTCCTCCAGACTAAAGGGTTTTCTAATGTAATCTGTTCCGCCTGATTCAAATCCTTTCACAAGGTCAGATGTTTCAACTTTTGCTGTTAAAAATATCACAGGTATATTTGGATTCATTCTGCTTATTTCTTTGCACAGAGAATAGCCATCTACATTGGGGAGCATTATGTCAAGTACGCAAATCTCCGGCGAGAATGAAGAAAATGCCTCCATCACCTGATTCCCGTCAGTTATCCATTTTACATCAAAGTCAAGATTATCAAGAGTTTCCTTAACTATTTTACCAAGAAATGGCTCATCTTCAACATATAAGATCTTCTTTATCACTTTTCTGATTTTGGAAAGGTAAGGGTGAACTCACATCCGCCTTTGTCAAGGTTTCTTACACTTATTGATCCCGAATGATGTCTCATAACCAACTCGGCAAAACTAAGTCCGAGTCCATATCCCTTAACATCATGTCTATCGCCTTTGGGAACACGGAAAAACTTGTCAAATACTTTTGAAATATATTCATCCGGAATACCCGGACCATTATCGCTGACTGTGAGTAGAACTGACCTTTCTTTTGTTATAATATCAATCCTGATTTCTGCATTGGAGTTATTGTATTTCAAACTATTATCAAGCAGATTGATCAGAACTCCCTGAATATGTAATTTGTCAAGATACAGACTACAGGATTCCTCAACAGGATTAAATTCCACACTTGCCTTATTCTGATTGAACCTAACCTGCATTGAGGTTAATACTTCACTTATCACACTGACCAGGTCACCTTTCTCCAGCTTAAGATACTGGCTCTGATCTTCGAGTATCGAAGTGTTTAATACCTGTGAAATCAGTTGATCGAGCCTCTTCATTTCATTAAAAGCTATTCTGAGGTACTCATCCGATTTGACCGGATCCTTTATTCTGTCAAAAGTTTTCAGAGCTTCAAGTGCAACTGTAACGGTTGAAACAGGAGTTTTAAGCTCATGAGAAATATTGCTTATAAAATCGTTGCGAAGAGTATTCAGTAATTCCATTTTTTTCAGGCTCCTGAAAGTAAAGAAAAATGCTGTCCCGGTCAAAATAAGCAGAACAAGCCCAAAGATGATCTGAGCCGAGATACCCTGAAGCAGAATTGAATTAAAATGAGAAAGCTCTGCATTAAATGGTATTTCAAAGAGATTGCTGCCAAGATAAATTTTGGTTCCTCCTGATTTTACATTTTTTCTTTCAGATTCAGAAATCCACCTGACCTGTACTCCGTCAACCACTTTTGTTATCTTGTTTTCAAACACTTCTTTAAGCAGGGCTGAATCAGGAACCATTGAACCCATATGACTCAATTGTCTCCATTCTCCTCCGGGTTCACCCGTTTGATTTATAATTAGTTTGACACTCCTGAGAAGAAAAGTCCTTTCTGTGCTGTCATAAAAGTTAAAAGAAATATTGTCTTTTTGCGATGTGTCGGGAGAACCGGGAATTGCGATCGAAATAACAGCTTCCCTGTCAGGTTTTTCACTGTTAAACATTGCCGTTATATGCCTTTTATTCAGGGTGCTGTCTGACGGAATTTCTTTATTAAATCGTACCAGATGTTCTTTTCCGGCGGAAGTATCGTTCATTACCGGAACAATCAGATGTTTAACAAGTAATGAATCCATTACCTGGTTTACCGATTCCGTAAACAGGCGGCTCACTTCCTTTTGAAGTGCCTCCTTTTCATCAATCCATTGCAACTTAAGCCATTGTACCAGAAGTCCGGTCAACATTATCTGGCTGATAATCATCAGGATAAGAAGCCATGTGTTATTTTTTGCCTTTTTCATCAGATATAATTAAAGCAAAAATAGTAAAAGCATAATACGTGTTTGAATTCATTAACCCTAATTAACCTTAATTGGCTTTACCTTAACCTCATCCCGGAAAAACCCTGTCTATTTTTGCTGAAACTTAAAATTATAAAATAATGAAAAAACTATTACTTTTTTTAATGGTCCTGTATACTTCGGTTTCCGGATTCAGTCAGGAAACTACAGGAAAAGGTACCACATCGGGTAAAATTACTTTCGAGGAAAAAATTAAGCTTGAGTTCAAACTCGAAGGCGATGCTGCGCAGTTCGCTGAAACAATGCCAAAAGAGCAGGTTAACGCCAAAATGTTAATATTCAATCAGGATAATACACTTTATACTGAAGATGACAGTAAGAAGCCTGATGAAGTTGTGACTCAACAGACTGGTCACATGACAATGAGAATGATAGTAGCAGGTGGTAAGGATAAAACTTTCACAGATCTCAAAAACATGAAGAAAATTGAACAGAAAGAGTTCATGACAAGAATGTTTCTTATTGAAAGTGAGGTAGTAAACCAGGAATGGAAGTTTACCGGAAATAACCGGATTGTACTCGGATACAATTGTCAGGAGGCTGTAAAGGAGGATAATGGCAGAAAAATAAGCGCATGGTTCACAACCATGATCCCTGTTTCATCAGGTCCTGCAGGTTATACCGGGTTACCCGGATTAATACTCCTTGTTGATATCGATAATGGGAAACGTGTTATCACCGCAAGAACAATAGATACAGAATTTAAAGACCAGGCATTGCTAGTGAAACCTGAGGAGGGTAAAAAAGTTACACAGGAGGAATATAAAAAGATTGTTGATGAAAAAATGAAAGAGATGGGATCAGAGGGTGGTGAAGGCGGTGCTCATGTAATGATCAGAATCAAAGGTTAATATCAGAATAATATGCGACAGGTTGTACTATTCATCTTTTTATTCAGTCTGGGGAATAAGGTTTTTCCACAGGGTTCTCAGGTTAAGGGAAACATAACTGACGATAGTGGCTCTCCGATAGGTTATGCGCCGGTTGTACTTCTCTATCCTGCCGATTCAACAATGGCATTTTTCGGTGTTACAAACGTTAAGGGCGTTTTTGAAATTAAGGGTGTCAGAGCAGGAAATTACCTTTTGCAGATCTCGTTTCTGGGACATCAGACTGTTTTCAAACCGGTAACAGTAACACTTCCCGGGGGTGAAGATATAGGTACTATTTCTATGAAATCAACACCTGTAAGTCTCGGAGAAGTTGTTGTTGAAGAAGAGTATATTCCGTTACGATTTAAAACCGACACTATAGAATATAATACAGCAGCATTTGTTACAAAACCCGATGCTGTTGTCGAAGATCTCCTCAAAAAACTGCCGGGATTGGATGTCGACAGAGCCGGCAATATTAAGGCAATGGGGGAAGACATTAAAAAAGTTCTTGTTGACGGGAGAGAATTTTTTGGAAGCGATCCGAAAATTGCTACACGTAATGTGCCGGCTGACGCATTGCGGAAAGTCCAGGTTTATGATAAAAGATCAGACGAATCTGAGTTCACGGGAATCGATGATGGTACCCGTGATAAAACCCTTAACCTTATGTTAAAAGAGGATAAAAAGAATGCGGTATTTGGTGAGTTGCTTGGTGGTGGAAGTGAAGATGGTCATTATCAGGCTAGTGGGAAATTATATAAATTTTCGAAAAAGAACCAGTTTGCCGCACTGGGTATGATGAATAATATTAATCAGTTTGGATTTTCATTTAAAGATTATATTGATTTCAGCGGTGGAATTATGGGTCTTGGCGGACATGGTGGTACAGTACAGATTAAAATACCATCCGGGAGCGGCAGCAGTTTCCCGATCAATTTTGGTCAGCCTGTAACAGGATTATCAACATCTGGTGCCGGTGGATTAAACTATTCAAATGAATTTAAAAAGGATAGCAGGATCTTCATGAGTTATATTGCCAACGGTTCAGACAGAGACCTGATTCAATCAACCTCAAGCCGGAACTTCACCGATGTTAATCCTTTCAGCCAGGAAGATAATCTGGACGAGAACAAACTTGACCTCGCACAGCGATTAAATTTTGGTCTCAGAAACCGTATCGACTCCACCCAAAACATTATTTTAAATGGTTCCGCTTCAATGTCATATGGAAAGACGCGCAGTAACGCGAATTCCTCTGTTTTCAGTAACGCAGCAGAAAAAAGCAGATTGGAATCACAAAGAAATGATAATGCAAAACGATTTTCAGGAAATATCAATGGTTCTTATCTGAAACTTATCGACAGAGGGAAAACGGTTTTCAAATTGTTATCTGATGCTTCATGGTCGCGTAATCTGGGTAACTCTTTCTGGAATAACCGGACATCATACTTTAATCCCGATAGCCATGTCACTTCCAGCCAGTATCAGGAGAACAAAAATGAATTATATGATTTTTCAATAACATCCTCCATAACAAGAAGCATGGGGAACTTTTTCTACATTGAACCGGATCTGAATGCCGGGATTCAGTATGAAAACCTGAACAGGATTCAGGGAAATCAGATTACTTCTGATGAACAGATCGATTCCCTGAGTCCCTATTTTACAAGACAATACAGATGGCTGAAGCCTGAAATAAAACTGATAAGAAATACTGATAAAGTACAGTTTACCATTTCAATGCAGATGGAAATTGGAAAAACAACCAATTCGCTTGATAATGATGAACTTGCAGATGATGATCATGTCTTTTTTACTCCGGGTTTATCATGGGAATATGAGTATAAGACCGGAAGAAGAATAAGACTGTATTATGAAACTGGTGTTAATGTGCCTTCAATCAATCAGTTATTGCCCACGATTAATATCTCAAATCCGCTGGCATTAAGTCGCGGCAACAGGTTTCTTAAACCCGAACTTTCAAATAATCTGTCGGTTAACTGGTGGATCTTTGATCAGTTCTCATTCACATCATTTATAACAGGGATCACTGCAACTTACGTGAATGATAAGATAAACTGGGATCGTACAATAGATGAAAACCTCAGGCAGTCGATGACGCTTATTAATGTGCCATCGGATTACAGGATTCAGAGTAGTTCCGATTTTTCAACACCAATAAGGAAGCTGGGTATTAAGATCAATACAAATCTTGAAGAAACATGGAATCGTGGCATCAGTTATGTGAATAATATCGAGAACATAAATACGAACCTGAGTCACAGGATCTCATTAAGTGTTGAAAACAGGAAAAAAACCAAATGGGATGTGATTGCAGGAGGAGCCTTTCAGATGACTGATGCAAAGTTTTCAATTCAGGAATCACTGAATAACAGATATCTCGACTTCTCTTATTTTGCTGAAATCCGGTTTAACCCAAATAAAAAGTGGAATTTCCAGGTCACTGCCGATGTAACGAATTATAACTCACGCAGTTTCAACCAGTCTGTTGTTATTCCCTTAACAGGAGTGGAAATAACTCACTATTTTCTGAAAAACAACAGGGGCTCGCTTACCTTCCAGGGAATAGATCTCCTTAATAGGAATACGGGAATTGAGCGTACAAGTGATCTGAATTTCATAAGGGAGCAGCGTTCAAATATGCCTGGGAGGCTCCTGATGATATCATTCAGATACAGACTTAACAAGTTTGGAGAAACACCCGGGGGCTTTGAAATAAAAGTTAATAAGAGGTAGAATAGAAGGTAAATGGATTTCAATCTTATCATTATCAAAACGGAATTTGGTTCTGAATTTTGCAGAATCAATTTTCCGGTCGATTTTTTCATAATACGGGCTTAACTTTATACCAGAGTGTGATTCATTGTTACTAATTTTTAATTATGAAAAGGGAAGAATTTGCCCAAAAACTTGCCCTTCCTGGCGTTTACCCATTTGTTATTCAGAATCTTAACGAATCAGAGCTTAGGAAAAACCTGTCACTTCATAGTCTATCTTAGTTAATAAAGGCTGATACAATGTTATTTATTGATCAGAATGCCGGGTTAATTTAATGGCCATAAATATGCAATTAACTATAATATTAATTGACTATAAACTTCTTATTTTATGAAAAAAAGTATTGTTACCATTTTCATTTTCATGATACTGTATACCTTTTGTTATGGGTATCAGGTAGTTTCATCCTTTGTCACAAACGACAGTATTTCTGCCATCTATAAGGGAATTCCGGGAAACGGCATATTTAACAAATGGCTCATCTTAGGGCCTATTCAAATATTTCAAGACAGTCAAAATTCTGAAGACCTGACTTTACAGAAAGTGGCATTTGATAAAGATTATATTTTGCCCTCCGGAGCATCTCAGTCTGTTGATACAAAAAAACTATTTATCCGGGACTCATCATATCAATGGCAGTTAGTTCAGGTGGATAACGGGATAATCGATTTAACAAAAACGATCGGTGGGAATGCATTTGCAATAACATATGCGTATGCCCGGATCGATATGCCTGAAGAACTTGAATTCATGCTTGGAGTTGGGAGTGATGATGCCGTAAAAATCTGGGTCAACGGAAATTTAATTCATTCGAACTGGGCTGCCCGTGGATTAAATATTGATAATGATCTTATCCATATCAGATTTAAAAAAGGAAGAAATGATATTCTTGTCAAAATACAGAACCGGGGAGGATCCTTTGCATTCACCTGCCGCGCAGTATTACCTGAACAGTATACAGAGAAACTCATCTTTAATACCAAAACTGGACAGACAGAAAATGTAAAGCAATTATTGGAAGACGGGGCAGATATAAACTCCCTATCAGATATGGGACTTACTCTGCTTCAAACTGCACTTATTTATGGCCAGAATAAACTAGTCAAATTATTTTTAGAACAGGGTGCCGATTCTACAATCAAAATGCCCACAAGAGAGAAAATCGTTGATGCATATTTTAATCATCTTATAAAAGAATATTATCCCGGAGCGGCAGTACTTATATCAAAAGAGGGTAGGATATTATATCAAAAAGCATACGGATATGCAAACC
>Ga0105100_10001883_pt1 | contig 12260 bp, 10 predicted proteins | sample PPLLak12cMay2015_2_FD_87033 | JGI IMG/M metagenome (GOLD analysis project Ga0105100, IMG submission 87033) | Freshwater sediment microbial communities from Prairie Pothole Lake near Jamestown, North Dakota, USA - PPLs Lake P8 Core (1) Depth... | ecosystem: Environmental > Aquatic > Freshwater >... | reverse complement strand
GACGTCGATCTCCAGACCTTTGCGACGGGCTTCGTCCATCAGGTTCACTGACACCACCACCCTGGGCGTGATTTCCATCACCTGCAGCACCAGGTTCAGGTTGCGTTCCAGGGCAGTCGCATCCGCCACCACGATGGTGCAGTCCGGCTGGCCAAACAGCAGGAAATTGCGGGCCACTTCTTCGTCCTGGGAAGCTGAAAGCAGCGAATAAGTGCCGGGAAGGTCAACTAACTTATAGCGCACGTTATTATAGACGAACCCGCCCTCGGCTCGTGATACAGTTTTTCCAGGCCAGTTGCCCGTGTGCTGCTTGAGGCCCGTAAGTGCGTTGAAGACGGTTGATTTTCCGGTGTTCGGATTGCCCGCCAGGGCAATTACGCGGTCGAAATTGTCCAGTTTGAGGCCCATCTGTTCCAGGTGAGCGCTGGCAGGGCAGGTATCGCAGGGATTCTGGTCGAGCGTGATTTTCTTGGTTGCCATAAGACTAATTTACCTGTGCCTGTGGATTCGGTTCTGCCGGCTGATTGGGAACGACCGGCTGGACCCAGATCTGGTCAGCCTGGTCTTTGCGCAGGGCAATCAGCGTTCCGCGCACCCGGTAAGCGCGCGGGTCCCCAAAAGGATTGGGCAGCTCGGGGAAAATGATGGTGCCCGGGGTTAATCCCAGGTCGAGGAAGCGCCTCCGGGTGAAACCCTGGCAGGCCTGGTCGAGATCGACGATCTCAGCTTTCTGGCGGGGAGCCAGGCGGTGCAGGGGTAGCAGGCCTTTGCGCTGCACGAGTCTTTCGACCGGCTTATAGTTTACATTGGCGGCGACGATGGGTGCCAGGCGGTATTCGCTGCTGCCGTCGGTCACCACCAGTCGGTCGGGGGCGGATTCAACCAGGCGCAGGGTCTGGCCAAGGTGGATGCCCTCCGCCTGGATTTGCGCATAGGCAATTGCTGGCTCGTCCTCTATGTGAACAATACGCCCGATTACCTCAGCTGCCAGGGAAGTCAGCGGTTTTGCATCGCTGGGCTTGATCTTGCCGCTGTGGTCGGGGATCGGGTCGCCGTGCGGGTCGATGGCGGGGTGACCCAGGGCGGCTTCCAACTCGTCCACTTGCTGAATGGAAAGCAGGTGCTCGCGGTGGTGGGCTTCCTCGTGGATCTGCTCCAGCGGCATGCGTGCTTCGTCTGCCAGGTAGCGTTCCAGCAGCCGGTGTGCACGCGTGACCTGGATGGCCAACCGCTCGCCTTCAGGGGTCAGGAACAGGTCGGTGCCCTCGGACCTGGCCAGGCCCTGGCCCACCATGCGGTTGACGAGCTGCAGCACTTCACGGTCGCTTAATCCCAGGCTGGATTTGAGCGTGGAGGTGGAGGCCGGGTGGTTCTCCCAGCTTTGGTCGAGCAGGTGTTTGAGGGCATCTTCGATACGCTCACGTTCGCGCGCCGATTTTGCTGAACGGAATACAGCTAACAACCCGTACCTGGGTATGAAGACCATTGCCAATGCAGCAGTGAGAATAACCGCGATCCAGATCAATGTAGAAAGTTCCATTTGTGCAGTCCTGAAGATAATGAAATTTAGGAATACCTAAAACTATATTTTAGTATACAGAATCCTTGCGATTTTGTCAAGAGAGTGAGAACACCGCTGACGCCCATATCTGGAAGCATATTCTGGCGTCATAGTATTTAGAGTTATACCACTGATAACTCAGCAAAATAAATTTCAAAAGACACCAAACAGGAGGTCAATATGGATCGAAAAATTCTACGTTTAGGGTGGGTATTGATTTTTACCCTCACCAGCCTGGGAGCGGTTAGTTCCACCCCCATGTCAGCTATCAGTGCAGACCTGGTTGACCTGGAAATCGAACTAAAAGCACCTCAGCACGTGGCGCCGGATTCAGAATATATTGTCAACCTTGCATACAGCAATCTGGGGACAGAGGCATCGCCTGATGATGCTTGGCTGAAAGTGAGGCTGCCGGAGGGTGTCGTTTTCGTCTCAGCCGTCGACCAGGCTGGAGATGATCTGGCACCAGGTGAGATAAACGGGAATGAGCTGACCTGGCTCTTGGGTGCAATCCCACCAGTCTCGTGCTGCCAGCATATTTTTATCAGATTGCAGGTCGGTGGTGACCTGGCTGAAGAGACAGCACTGCAGGTGGAAGGCGAGATCGGTTCAGGCGCACTTGAAAGTGACTTTTCGAACAACCTCGCCAGTATCACCAGCCTGGTGTGCGAGATGGCAGGCTCCGGGAAAATGGTAAATGCAGGTGAAGTCAAACCCGGAGATGCTCTCACATATACCATCCAGCTGCGGCTGTCACAGCGCACTGGCATTCAGGAGATTGAGGAGCGGGAGGTTTCACTTGTTGATTCGCCTCAGTTCCAGCACCAGGTTCGGTTCCTGGGCTGGGTAGGGGCAGAACAAGGCACCTGGGATGGAAACATCTTGCGCTGGCGCGGTCGTGTGCGGGCAGGGGAGACTTTAACGCTTCAGTACCGCTTCGGAGTTGAGGGCGACGTGCCGCCGGGGGCTATCATTCGCAATACCGCCACGGTGGAATGGGATGGGCAGTCCCTGCAGCTCGGACCGGTGGAAAGCGTGGTAACCATGCCGCAGTATGCCTGGATGGTCGGTCCGTTGGGCTACGCCTGGAAGCACGCCAGCGGCGTAGAAGTGGATGTTCCGCCTGAGTCGGTTCCTGAACCAACGCGCTTCGAATTTCAATGGATGTACACCGCTGGACCACCCGATTCCATTCCTGCCGGATACGTGTACGCCAACCGTGCCATGGAGCTGAACGCCTTCCGGTTTGGTGAAATCCACGAGTTCGACCTGCCAATCGCTGTAAGCGTTGATGTGGATCCGGCATTGGTAAATCAATTCGGTCGGGAACGCTTAAGCATCCGCTACAGGAATCAAACAGGGGAGCCCTGGTTATCCATGGGGCCTCCCACCTGGGTGGATGAGGATACTTTGGTGTTCACCACCGACCATCTCACTCAATTCGCCCTGTTCGCTGCCAGCACCTTCCGTATCCACCTGCCTTATATCAGGCGATAATGGAATGAGAAAGACATAAGATCGCCTTCGGTCAGGAAAATAGCAGGGAGGCTTGCTTTTCTCGCAATGCCTCCCGAGACAAATTAATTAATGACCCGGATTGATGTCCCGGGTCATTTCAATTCCTGCAGCTATTTTCTTGCAGGACTGTACATTTATTTAGTCCTGTCTATCTTTTTCGATACCCCCCGGGGCCTGGTCTCTCGGGCTTATCTGGCTGGTTCCCTGGCGCCTCGGGAGGTGAACCAGGCTGGTTTTCACCCGTCGAGGGAGAGCCGGGCTGGTTTGGCTGGTTGCCTGCGGTGGTTTGGGCGGGTTGCGAGCCAGCCGGTGTGGATCGGATGCTGCCGGGAGCCAGTGTCGATGGGGAAAGGGTGCCACCCGGGGTACAGGAAATACAGCCAGCCGGGAACCCGGCTGTGCCGGGGAGGTTGCCTGGAACAGGTGTCCCTTTGGGTACTACCTCGCTTCGTTGCAGAAGCAGGCTGCCAGGAGAAACCTGGGCCGAGACCTGAGGGAGGGGTTGTAGGAATAAAGAGGGTTCTTCCAGGTACATTTCCACCTGGCGTAGTCTCAGCTGCAGCATTTCCCTGGTTCGAGATAGTGTCTGCTCCACCTGCGGCTGGACTTGAAATTCCTGCTCCAGCTGCTCAAGAACCTGGTTCTGGCTTTGTATCCTGTTATGGATTGCCTGCATCGCCATAATGGCCTGGCGTTGTTCGAGTCTCAATGCGGCTGCGATAGCCAGGTCCGATTGATTTTCCAGGCGCACGAGCACGGCATCTGGAGGAACGCCTCCTGATTTGGTGATCGCCTCGATTTCGCGCATGCGCTGGTCGGAAAAATCCAGGGCAAGCAGGTAGCTGGCTGGTGAATAGTACGATAGGTTCAGCCGCAGGTCTTCCGACCATAATTTCAGGGGGTAAAACGCCTGACCGGGAAGGCTCGACTGGGAGGCTGCCAACGTCAGGCTGGCTCCCACCATTGATATCAGTAGGATAATCATTATGGTGGAAAACAACCGTATATACTGAAAATCCTTCAGGCGGGTGAATGAGTTGACCCGCTTATATCCTTGCCTTCTCTTATCAAGGCGCGCGATCTCCACCCGGTATACTTCAGCCTGTTCCAGGAAAAGCCTCCTGCCGCTTTCCACTTGCTCTGGCTGGCGATCTGGGACCGTCTGCAATTTCACCAGCAGGCTGATTACATCTGAATTTGATTGAAATGGTAAGTTTCGAAACATATTCATTCTTCTTCCAATTCGTTTTTTAGCATCCGTCTCAAGGCAGCCAGGGCGCGATGCTGTAATGATTTGACAGCGCTGATTGGTTTTCCGATTGACCTGGCTATGGCGCGGTTATCCATACCTTCGATGAATTTGAGCACGACCACCTGGCGTTGATCCGGTGTGAGGCAGCTCAAGGCGTGGCGCAGCTTATTTTCATCGATCCTGCTGTTCAAAGAAGCCCGCATGTCTTGTTCCAAATCTGGATGTGCCTCTGTTAATTCATGCTCCCATTGTTCCTTGCGGCGGTATTGATCGGTGATGTAATTATGAGCGATCCGGTAAAGGTAAGCTTGTAAGTGTTCACGCGGCCCGCCGTTGTTTTTCAGCGCTAATAAAAAACGGCTCAGTGTCTCTGCCAGGCATTCCTCCGCCAGGTCTTGCTCCCCGAGAAGGCGAAAGGCATAGCGATATATTCCTGGGCTGTACGAATCATAAATCTCAGCCAGTGCATCGGGATCGAAGCTGTGGGCTTTGCGGAGCAGGTCCTTTTCGGATGTCACTTTACCTATTATGACGCATTAAGTGCTTTTCCGGTACGGCCTTAAACAAGGTGACAGTCACTTTCCGAAGTGACTGTCACCAGGAACGATCATAACTTCAATTGGAGGTGGAAGCCCTGGGTGACCGGAGCCGGTGGGTCCTCTTCCGCTCAGGTCAGGCAAACTATCACTCGGCTGGCAGCCGCTGAACTGAGGTCGGATGGCGTGCCTCCTGGTTTATGCAAAAAGGATTCCTTGGCTTATATTTTTTCCACAATCAAATCTCTGGTGGTAATAAAATTATTGCCACCAGGAAGTTATAATATTGCCAACGGCTAACAGCGATGAAAAGGAGAATCTGCAATGGACGATTTGGAGCTGCGCGATACACTTGAGAAACTGCACCAGGAGCTGGAGCAAACCGATAATTTGGATGATGAATCTCGCCAGCAACTGCAACACTTAATAGGCGATATCCGAATTGCTCTCGATCGTGAGGGACCTTCTCCCACCGAGCATTACCAATCGCTTGGCGACCAGCTCAACGACGCCATCCAGCGTTATGAAATCTCCCATCCTGGCCTCACAGCTGCTATGAAACATGCCCTGGACATTTTAAGCGGGGTAGGGATATAGACATATCCACCTGGCACAAAACGGGGATGTCTCGGATCAACGACTTCCTGGACCGACATGTGCTGCCCTGGCCGGTACGATTCCTGACATTCCGCTTCGTGATTTTAGCTACGATTGCCCTCCTGATCCCCTTGGTTTTGTATGCTAACCGGACTGCTCTGGTGTTGTTGATTAACAGCTACCTGAACACCATGAGTGTGGCGGTCAGCTCAATCGTGCTGCTATACGCTACACTTTCGGAAGCACGGCAAAAACAGATAGCCGAGATGCAGGAAAAGCGCGCCCTGGAAGACCACCAGCAGGTCACCGGAATGCACACCCTGGTGCTGCAAACCTTAAAGAAACAGTATCAAGAGATTGAAGAATTGAAACAGCTCATGGCCGCTCTAACCGGCAAGCCCTTTGATCCAACAACACCCCAGCCCATTCCCAACTTACGCGGCTTGCATCCACGCGGTGACGAGCGCTTCCAGGAAGACGATATGAAAAATCGTTGGCAGGAGCAGGTGTTTCATAGCCCTCTGGTCTCGACCCTGCGTGAAAACCTGAATCCTCCCACCAACGAGTGATGATCTCCACCTTCGTCTTATAACAACCATAAAATTAAAGCGACAGGTGACAGTCACTGCGAAAGTGACTGTCACCTGAATGCTAATTCTTACCACTCGTTGATCGCCTGGATGCGGCTTGCTCTCTCCAACAGGTGCATCAGCTCGGAGATATCGGGGTCACCAGGCAGCTCGTGTGCAACACGTGCGGCGTAATCGATCAGCTGCCCGATAGATGTACCCTCTGCCCAGGGGCTGAAGCGCAGCAGCTCGGCGTATTGAGCCGCCACCACTGCCAGCTGGAAATACGGATTTGTTTGCCCGAAACGCTGGCTCACATCCCAGCTGTTGAAATTGCTGTTGATCTCCTGCACATGCAGCGATTCGGGATCCTGCCAGCGCAGCTGTACGGTGGCGACACGCCCCTGCGCACCTGGATTAAGCACCAGGGCATATAGAGCAGTGGCACTGTGACCCGCGCCCAGCTCGCCAGCGTCAACATAGTCGTTGCGAAAATCACTATCGGCGACCGCCCGGTTCTCATAACCGATCAGGCGGTAGCGGTTGACGATCTCGGGATTGAAATCGACCTGGACTTTAGCATCTCGAGCGATGATCTGCAGAGTGCTGGTCAGGTCTTCCACGAACAGGCGGTGTGCTTCATCCAGGTCGTCGACATAGGCATAGTGCCCGTCGCCGTTATCAGCCAGCTGCTCCATCAGCACGTCGTTAAAATTCCCCATGCCAAAGCCAACCGTGGTCAGTGTAATACCGCCCTCTGCATACCCGCGTATGGACTCGAGGATCTGCTCGGGCCCGGTGTTACCAACGTTGGCTACGCCGTCCGAACACAGGATCACCCGGTTAACCGAACCCTGGCGGTACATCTCGTAAGCCATCTGGTAACCGAGCTGCAAACCCGCTTCAGCATTGGTTGCGCCTTCCGGCTGCAGTGAGTATATGGCCTCCAGGATCTGGCCGCGCTCGGCGCCGCTGGTGGGGAAGAGGATGATGCGGGCTTCGCTGCCGTAGACGACGATGCTGACCGAGTCTTCGCCTCGCAGCTGCTCCACCAGCATCTGCAGCGAGCGTTTCACCAACCCCAGGCGGTTTTCCATCGCCATCGAGCCAGATACATCGATTACAAAGGTCAAAGAGGCTGGCTTGCGCTGCTTTTCGCGGATCTCATAACCCTGGATACCAACCCGCATGATGACCGTGTCCTGCCCATCAAAAGGCGACAGCGCTCCGTCGGTGTAAATGGCGAATGAGTTATCTTCAGGTCGAGGGTAACCACCCTCGAAAAAGTTGACGAATTCCTCCACCCGTACAGCATCAGGCGGCGGCAGATTATTTTCCATCACATAACGTCGGGCCACGGTATAGGAGGCCGTGTCCACGTCCAACGCAAAGGTGGAGAGGTGGTCTTCGCGCGGGTCTTCGTACGAATTTACGCCGTAATTCTGGAAATAGTTGTCACCTGGAGGCTGCGGAAACAGGTATTCCTCCGGCTGGGACGGATACTTTGTGGCGTAAGGCATTACGAACAGCGGTTCTATGGGCTCGGGCGCCTCGGTCGGGTACCAGGATTCTCCCTGCGAGAGATCAGGCGCTTCTTCCTCGACCTGGCCTCCGGAATCGGGCGGCAGCGACCAGGGCAGAATTTCTTCGGAAGATTTAGGTTTTTCAATTTGACCGCTGCCGGGCTCTTTGAATAGAGCCGGAGAGCAGGCAGATAGCAGCACCGAGAGCAAGAGGGTGGTGGTCAGGTAACGGATAAATTGTGCACGGGCGTTCATTTCATTCTCCTTATGTCATGAGCTGGATTTCACTCAAGTCGAATTGAGAATACCTGAAATCTCCCATTGAGTCTTGATAAGCTTCTGACAGATTGTTGACAGAATTTTTACAGGCAGCAGGCCAACCCTCGAATCGTTGAGCACAATTAATCCACAGCGCCGCGCCTTGCGGTTGATAATCGGGTAAAATAGCGCGATGCAAAACAGCTTTGCACTGCCCGTGCTGAAAATGCTGCCGGTAGGATTGCTAGCTCCGCACGAAGACTACGACCCGCGGCGCGTCGAGCGCCTGGGTGCACGTCTGACCGAGGAGGCACAGCTCAAAAACCCGCCCGTGGTAGCAGAAATCCCCGAGACCGATCGCTATGTCGTCCTGGATGGGGCGAACCGGGTAATGGCTTTCCAATACCTGGGAATCCCTCATATAGTGGCGCAGATTGTGAGCTATGACGATCCTGCGGTGACCCTGGAGACCTGGCACCACGTGGTGTGCGGGATCGACTGGCAGCTGCTGCTTTCTGAGCTGGAGCATATAGGGGGCCTGGAAATTGGCCCTTGTTCCCAGAGTGCGGGTCGTCTGGCGGTCACGGATGGCAGTGCTGCAGCCTACATGATGAACGACCACGTAACCCTCAAACTGGCATACAGGGATCATCCTCAACCAGAAGCCATGCGAATGCTGCATGCCATCGTCCAGGCTTACCGCGGTAAGGCTGATATCATCCGGGCTTCGAATGATATCTGGGAGATTCAGAAGCCCTGCTATCCAGATATATCGATGCTGGTGGTTTTCAGGAGGCTCAACCCGCACGACATCCTGGAGGCTGGAAAAAATGGTGTGAAGATTCCCAGCGGCCTGACGAGGCACGTTATCCAGACGCGGGCGCTGAATATTAACATCCCGATGGGCGTGCTGTCCGCAGATTGGGCGCTGGAATGTAAGTGCCAATGGTTGGAAGACTGGTGGAAAGAGAAGCTGGCTACGAACTCGATCCGGTATTATGCCGAGTCAACTTTCTCCTTCAACGAATGAACGCCGGTTCGGGTAATCCGCCTGTAAGAATCACCCAAAAAGCAAGCACAAATCAACGCACGGCCCCAGGAGAAATTCTGGTATGATAATAATCCGATAAAATGAACAGGTTTTGTCTGCCTTCTCCTTAACATCACGATCGAGAATTTTATAGAATCAAATAGAATTTTTGGAGTGTAGTTTTGTGGATAAAGATCACGAATTTCTTCTCAAATCAGGAATGGAGGAACGGCGATGCGGAGCGTAGTCAAATGGATAGGTATCGTCCTGGCAGTTTTGGTAGTGCTTTTGGTCCTGGCTGCGACCTGGATTTTTTTATCCACCGAATCCCGTATCACCCGCCTTTATGATGTCAAAAGAACGTCATTTAAGGTTCCGGCTAATCCTGATTTGCATGGACGCAATTACCCACTGGTAGTCGCAGAAATGTGTAAAGAATGCCACGGCCCGGATTTCGCGGGTCAGATCATGGAAGACGATCCCCTGATTGGGCGCCTGGTATCCTCCAACCTGACCACCGGTGACGGCGGCATTGGCAGCGTCTACAACGACGCCGGTTGGTACGCGGCCATTCGTCACGGCATCCGACCCGAAGGCAAATCCCTGCTCGCCATGCCCTCAAGGGAGTTGAATATCCTGAGCGATGAAGACCTGGGTATCGTGGTCAGCCTGATCAAAAACAGCCCGCCTGTTGATAAGATACTCCCAAGGTCGCAGTTAGGTCTGATGGGCAGGGTTATCTTGCTTCAGGGTATTCCGATTCTTTCTGCTGAACAGGTTGAAGGCAGCCCTCCGCCTCCAACACCCCCTGTACCCGGAGAGACTGCGGAATATGGGCAGTACTTGGCTGCTTTGTGTGCCATCTGTCATGGGGAAGACCTGGCAGGCGTCGATGAACCCGGGGGAGGCACAAATTTAACCCCGGGCGGTGAGCTGGGTGCCTGGACGGAGGCAGACTTTATCAAGGCGCTGCGGACCGGCGTTGAGCTGGATGGCACGATGATCGACCAGGAATTAATGCCCACCAGGATCTTTGGAAAACTTAACGAATCAGAATTGAGAGCATTGTGGCTGTACCTGCAGACTCTGCCGGCTGTTGTTAAGCCAACAGCAACACCCGGGGAATAGCAGAAAGGCTGGCATTCGCAGATAGCCTTAGCCGGACTTGTCAGAGTTAGGACAGGTCCGGACATTCAGACTGAGATGGGTATGTCAAAAAAGAGCTGGTCTTCGCTGACTATCATTATATGGAGCGCCATACTTGTGACAGTCTTGGCGCTGTTTACCTTGAGCCTTCCAGAGCGATACCAGAAGCTGGCAGCCAATGTCGATGCACGCCCGCTGGACCAGCTTAACCTCTCGGCAGAATCTTACGCGGCCTATATCGTTGCATTGGACGTGATGGTAGCCCTGGCGCACATCCTGATCGGGACTGTCATATTCTTGAGAAAACCGAATGACCGGATGGCGTTTTTCGTCTCTCTGACATTGATCATCAATGGATGTATCCTTCCCCTGACCGAGCTGGCAAATGCAGCAGGAGTTTACCCTGTCCTGGCCTGGGTGGACCGTGCCATCATTTACCTGGGAATGGTGTCCAGCATCGTGCTGTTATATGTTTTTCCAGATGGCAAGTTCGTTCCGCGCTTGACCGGGTTTCTGAGTGTCGTGTGGGCACTCCTGATGATGGTCGGGATCGTGAGCCGCTCTGCGGGCCTGGGTTTCGGGGCCTGGTCGGTGCCCATCCAGTTCGCCGTGGTGATTTTATTCGCCGGAACCGGTTTTTTTGCCCAGGTGTATCGCTTTAAGAACGTGTCAAGGCCGATTGAGCGCCAGCAGACCAAATGGGCGATGCTGGGTCTGGCAGCTGCCTGCATCGGTCCGGTGCTGGTTGTGGCGAATGTGCTGCCAGGCAGCAGCGGGCCGGAAGTACCGAATGTCATGTACCAGCGCGTAGGCGGCAGCTTCTTCACCACTTCATTTCTGCTGGGATTGACGGCTGCCACGTTTTTCAAGCTTTCCTCCCTGCTTTTTCCGCTTTCATTTGCCATCGCTATCCTGCGCTACCGGCTGTGGGACATCGACATCCTGATCCGGCGCACCCTGGTGTACGGCCTGCTCACCGGGACATTATTGATTGTGTACCTGAGCGGTATTATCCTCACACAGGCTATCCTGGGATTGTTTGCTCCCTCCTCTTCATTATCATTAGTGCTTTCGACGCTCAGTACTATCGCGCTGTTCAACCCGTTGCGCAATCGGATTCAATCCGGGATTGACCGGCGGTTTTACCGCAGCCGCTACGATCTGGAGCAGATATTCGAAGCTTTTACCAAGCGGCTGCGCGACCAGGTGGATCCAGATGAGATTTCTGCCCAGCTCCTGGGAGTACTGGAAGGCACGCTTCAGCCAGGTCACGCCAGTCTATGGCTGAAACCAGACCTGGGCAAGTGGAAAGTCACGGAAAAACTGGGCTGACAGGTACTCCTATACGCTGATAGTCGCCGTGAGGGGAAAGTGGTCGGAGGCGTGCCGGTATTTCCGCCAGATCAGGCTGTCATCTGGCAGGCGTTCGTTGACCTTTCCCTGTGTCACCCAGGGCTGCGGAATGTTTTTAGAATACAGGATGTGATCGATCCAGGCTGAGTGCGTCACGTCGTTGAAAATTGGATCCTTGAAACGGGTCGTCCGTACCGCCTCGAAATTCAAATTCTCCCGGTCTTCTTCACTCATCGAATCATAGAGCGAATTTCCCAGGCACAGCGCCGGTTCCCAGATCGAGCCCATCAGGCGCTCGACGCCGCTGCCAAACAGGCGTTTCTCGCTGGCATCCATCCCGGGTCCGTCGTTGATATCGCCGCACACCAGTAAGGGATGGTTTTGTGTCAGTGGATCGCGCAAGAACGCATCCAGGAACTGCAGCCGGATCTGGGTGGCCTGGGCCAGGATTTTCCGCCGGTTGGCATCGGCCACCGCCCACCATTTCGACCATTCGTAAGCATCGAAGATGCCCTTGCTCTTCAGGTGCAGTCCCAGGACGCTGAAATTCCTGCCATTCTGAGGATTAATCTCAGCATACAGGGGACGGCGCTCGAAATGGTAGACCTCCTCGATTTCGTCATCGTCCGTGTCCACGAAGAATTCACCGAATTGCTGCAGGTTGTTTGTATCAAATGCTTTAAATGGGGTATCGTTGAATTTGCCTTGATCGGTGCGAACTGCCAGGCCCAGGTTTTGAGCCTGCCCTTTCGAATACTGGATGTGGCACAGCCAGTCTCCCTGGACGTCTTCATCGAAGAACAGCTGCAGCTCGCCGCTGCGGTTGGGCCCTTCGACGACCACCACCACGTCGGGTGCCAGGTCGTTGATCACACCCGAAAGATCGTCGCGGCGTTTGCGAACGGTGCTTCCCGAGG
>Ga0105100_10001882_pt1 | contig 12262 bp, 9 predicted proteins | sample PPLLak12cMay2015_2_FD_87033 | JGI IMG/M metagenome (GOLD analysis project Ga0105100, IMG submission 87033) | Freshwater sediment microbial communities from Prairie Pothole Lake near Jamestown, North Dakota, USA - PPLs Lake P8 Core (1) Depth... | ecosystem: Environmental > Aquatic > Freshwater >... | reverse complement strand
TTCCGTCTGATGAATACGGCGCAGCAGCAAGTCCTGTTCGAGAACACCGCCCGGGCGATGGGCGATGCCCCAGAATTCATCAAAGTCCGCCACATCGGCAACTGCTTGAAAGCCGACCCGGCTTATGGCCAAGGCGTGGCCGGTGCCCTCGGGATCTCGCTGGATAAGGTCAAGTAGACCAGCACAAGGGGATCGGGCAGCCTGGGTTGCCCCATTCCACTCGGGATGTCGGAGCACAAGCCAGGCAGACCGCATTTCCCGCAGGCGAGGGAAATGCGGTCTGCGTTTGGGCGAGGGCAGGCCTGCCATGCATGCGGGAGGGCAACCTGGAGCAGGTTTCTGGGACCCCCCTTCCCGCAGCGTGTCACCCCGAAGCGGACCCCCATGCATGCCTCCCGATTCTTCTTTTACCTGAGCGCATGTCCCCTTCGCCGCCGCTCCCTGCATACTGGGATTGTGGTCCCATGCATCACCCCATCCTGCCTGTTGGGCAATGCGTTCCAGATTGGCTGCAGCGGGCTACACTCCTCGAACACGCCCAGATGCTCGCTGGCGCTACCACCCGCCTCAGAAACCCAATCCATGCGGAGTCGGATTCCCGGGTGCGGGAGGAGCCCACCCGAGACAGGGGTTGCCCCGATGACCGATGACCTACCCACCCCAGAGATCCCCGAGCAGATGTCGCGCGGCCGGTCGACCCTGCTGCACCTGCTGCCGGGTGTGCTGATCAGCGCCTTCTACTTCCTGGCTGCACCCTGTCTGCAGCGCGCCGGCTACCCACCCCTGGCCGCACTCTTGCTGGGGATCCTGTTCGTGGCTCATTCCGTTCGAACTCGGCTGGCGGTTGGTGCTCGGTCGCAAGCGCAACCATCGGCTCAGTTTGCAGGGCATCGTGCTCAACCGCCAGCCCCTCCCCGGGTGAGACTATGCGCTGCTGATCCCCGCCTTTGTGGTCTGGGGTGCGATCTGCTTCACGCTGCTCAATCCCGTGGAGCGCCTGCAGGCGTCAGCCTGGTTCTCCTGGATGCCGTCCTGGTCGCTCCCGGCTTCGCCGGCAACGCAGTTCGCCGGATACTCCCGTGCCGTCATGCTGACGACGCTGATTGCCGGGCTCGCGTTGAATGGGATCGCCGGGCCGATCGTCGAAGAACTGTATTTCCGTGGCTATCGGCTGCCACGCATCTCTTGCTTCGGACTCCTTGGTTCGGCCGGACTGAACGTCGTACCGTTCTCGCTGTATCACGTCTTCACGCCGTGGGGCAACCTCACCCGGATCGCCGCCCTGCTTCCCCTGGTCAACATGGTCGCCCGCAAGCGCAACATCTACCTCAGCCTGTGGACGCATCTCGCACTGAACACCATCGGGATGCTGCTCAGCCTCGCTCTGATCGCTGGCCAGTGAACTGACCGAGGGCGGCCAGCAGGATCGACCTGCTCCGGGCAGGGCTGGGGCACAACGCCAGGCGAAGCGTTCGGCCGCTGCGTTTGAAGGGCGGCAGCGACACGTCAGGGGCTCTGCCGCTAGGCCCTTGCGCAGCTTGCACTTGACCGTTGATCGAATCCCATCCCTGCGATAACATCGCCGGATGCCCAGCTACATCGGCGAATTCGCGGCGCTGGCGACCTCGGCCTGCTGGTCGGCAACGGCTACCTTCTTCGCCATCGCCAGCCGCAAGCTCGGCAGCACGCACGTTAACCGCCTGCGCCTGCTGTTTGCCTGGGTCCTGCTGCTGGCGACGCACTGGCTGCTGGCTGGCCGTCCACTGCCGTGGGATGCCGCTCCGCAGGCCTGGATGTGGTTCGGCTTGTCCGGCCTGATCGGATTCGTCATCGGGGATGCATTCTTGTTCGCTTCCTACGTCGCCGTCGGGGCGCGGCTCGGCATGCTGATGATGAGCCTGGCCCCGGTGATCAGCACCATGCTGGCAGCCTGGGTGTTTGCCGAGCTCCTGACCCCGATCCAGTTGCTCGGCATCGCCGTCACCATCGCGGGTGTCGGCTGGGTGGTGATGGACAGCCGCGGCTCCAATCAGGTGGCCGGCGGCCGACGGCATTACCTCATCGGGATCCTGTTCGGATTGGGCGCAGCAGTCGGCCAGGCGACCGGCCTGATCCTTTCCAAGCAGGGGTTGGCCACCGGGCTTTCAGCACTCTCCGGCAACGTCATCCGGGTGACAGCTGCCTGTCTGGCCATCTGGCTGCTGGCCGGGCTGCAGCGCAGCGCGTCCACGACGATCGCCAGACTGCGCGCCGATCGCGCCACGCTGCGGCCGATCGCCCTCGGCAGCCTGCTCGGGCCCGTGGTGGGGGTCTGGTTGTCCTTGATTGCCATCCAGTACACCGAGATTGGCGTTGCCAGCACGCTCATGGCGCTGCCCCCGGTCTTCATGGTGCCCATCGGGCACTATGTCTTCGGCGAGAAGATCGGCTGGCCGTCGATCGCCGGCACACTCGTGGCCATCCTGGGGGTGGGGCTGCTGTTCCTCGCCTGAGGGGCCACCCACCGGCCCGCGCCGCTGACCCCTCACCTTCCGCGCCACCGGCTCGCCTAGCCCCCAGTTGTCTCCCAGGACCCCGCCAGCTAGCCGACAATTGGGGGAAATAACTTGACGTCAAGTTACCGGTATGTTAGACTGCCCCTAACGAATACTGAGGGAAAAGGATCGCCGCCTGGCTCCGGCCGGCCGGCACTGGGTATGTAGACCATCATGAATCGAGCACGCCGCAAGTCGACCCTGCTGGAACTCCGCGTGGTGCAGGGCGAGCTCGACAGCGAAGCGGAAGAACCTCCGAGTCGCTCCCTCTCTGATCGACCCCGCTCTCAGCCAGCCCGTAGAAAACCGCTGAACGCAGCTTCCACGCGCCAGTTACCGACGCAAGAGGCGATTCCGATCCTGCTGCCTCTCGAGCCGGCGCTGCCGATCTCGGTCGAAACGCCGCAGCGCACGCGGCGCCGTCCGATTCGCTTCACCGACATGAGCCAGGTGCAGGTGATCGTTCTGCACAGCATGGCCCTCAGCCTGGATCGCGGTCGCGCCGAGGAGCTGATCGCCGATCAAGAGACCGCCGAGGTCGCTCGGCATGTGGCCGAGGCGCTCGAAGGCGAGGTCGGCGCGGTGCACCTCGTCCCGGTGTGGGACGATCTGCCTGCAGCCCTGGCGCCCTTCGACCCGCGTACCCACATCGTCTTCAACCTGGTGGAGAGCCTGGGCGGCCGTGCCTTCACCGAGCCAGAAGCCATTCGCCAGATCCGCCGGCTGGGCTTTCGCTTCACCGGCGTTCCCTACCGGGCCATGCGCTGGACCTCAAGCAAGCTGCGCACCAAGCAGTTGCTGCAAGCCGCCGGCATCCCTACGCCGCCCTACCAGGTGTTTGCCAACCTGCGCGAGCGGAATGTGCTCGTTCCCCTGCCGGCCATCGTCAAGCCCGTGGCCGAGGGGGGCAGCATGGGAATCTCCCAGGCCTCGGTCGTGACCGACCCCGAGACGCTGCTGGCGCAGGTGGAGGACTGCCTGGCAACCTACCGTCAGCCGGCGCTCGTCGAGAGTTACATCGAAGGACGCGAGCTCAACGTCGCATTGTGGGGAAATGGCCGGCCAGAGATCCTGCCGATCTCCGAGATTCTGTTCACCTGGACCGACGATCCGCTCAAGCAGATCGTCAGCTTCGACGCCAAGTGGATCGCCGACTCGGTCGAGTATCACCACACGCCCGGTCAGTGCCCGGCCAGGCTCAGCGCCAAGGACCAGGCTGCCGTTGAGGTCGTGGCGCAACGCGTGCACAAGCTGCTCGGACTGAAGGGCTTCGTGCGCATCGACATGCGGCTGCGGCGCGGCGTCCCGTATGTCCTGGAGGTCAACAGCAACCCGGACCTCGCCCCCGATGCGGGATTCTTCCGCTCGGCCTCGACCGCCGGTCACTCGTACCGCTCGATGGTCCTTTACATCCTCAAACTGGCGCTGGCCACTCGTCCATGATCACCATCCGCCCAACCGAATCGCAAGACCAGCCGGCGCTGCTGCAGATGGCCCGGACCGAGCCGCTGTTCACCGCAATCGAGGCCGACACCGTCGCCGAGCTGCTGCACGACTACCTGGAGCTCGCGGACCATAACGGATATCTGTTCCTGTCTGCAGTTGACGGCCGCCGGCTGCTCGGCTTCGCCTGCTACGGACCTACGCCGCTGACCGAGGGTACGTACACTGTCTACTGGTTGTGTGTGGCCGGTGCGGGGCGCGGCCAGGGGATCGGCCGAGAGCTGATGCGGCAGGTCGAATTCGCTGCCCGCGCCGCCGGGGGACGCTTGATCGTGCTCGACACCTCCGGCCGGCCGGCGTACGCCCCCACCCGCACCTTCTACGAACGCATCGGCTACGCTCGGGCCGCCACGGTTCCGGACTACTATGCGCCGGGAGATGATCTGGTGATCTACATGCTCCCCCTGGCGCCGGCGGTCTGGTTTCCCCAGCCCGAGGTCCCCATCCATCGCTCCCACCCCGCCGGCGTGGCCTGACTCCAACAGACGGCGCGGATACAGCTCAGGACCTGGGCGCGGCCCAGGTCCTTGGGTTCCCTCTTCGTCTCGATCCGGCCACCCCCTGGCCACGACTTCCGTTCTTCAACCTCCCGACATGGCGGGCACCAACCGAACCTGGTCACCCTCGGCTAGCACGTGCTCCGGTTTGACGATGCGCCCATTGACGACCAGCAGCAGCGCATCGCCGGAAAGCGGGATGGCTGCGGCTTCGAGCAGGGCCTGCACGGTCGCTCCCTCGGGCAGGTCAACTTCGAGGCGGTCGACAATCCCCTCCGGCGTCTTGCGCCGGAGCACAGTGTGCAGACGCACACTCACACGGATTGCCACAGCCCGTCCAGTTCCTCATCCGGGATATCAAACACCGTGGCGTGCGGCGGGAGCGGCTCAGTGCGCATCCATTCCGGAATGCGGTCGTCAACGGCCGTGAATCCCGCAGCCAGGTTGAACTCGCGTTCCATGCGCAGCGTCTGCCGCCCGAGGTCCTGCAGGACCTCCTCCCCACCGTCCCAGTTGTAGCGCGCCATGAGCAGTTCACGAATCACCCCTGGAGCGCTGGCGAAGCCAAAACCGGCAAAGATGCAGACGCCCAGACAGTCGTAGCCGGCCATATTGATCTGCACGCCGCGCGAGAGCTCCGCCTGCCCCTCCGGCTTGAGATGATCCACCTTGGCACGCACCGTCAGGCCGGCGGTGTGGTCGGCGCCCTGAGGCGAGGTGGCATAGGTGACACCGGTTCCCTTGATCGCCCGCGGGTCGTAGGAGGGCATCGACTGCCGCTTGACGACTGGCACCCGACGAATTCCGAACACCTGTCCGGTCATGGCGGCGCCGCTGCCCAGCACACGCCCGAGCGGCGTGCCCTTGCGGATCTCGTCCACCAGCCCCCGTGCGCCGGCGGCATCGCCAAACGCCATCAACCCGGCCTCGGCCGCCACGCCCAGCGCAGCCCCCACCTCGATCGAATCCAGCCCGAGGTCGTCGATGGCCGCGTTGAGATGGGCGATCTGGTCGAGGTCGCCGATCCCCAGGTTGGACCCGACCAGGCCGATCGTTTCGTATTCAAGCGGCGAGACGATCTTCTCGCCATCAGCGCTGCCAAAGACGTTGGAGCTGCGAATGGTGCAGCCGGCCATACAGGCATGGCTGGTGTCGCTTGGCTTGCCGCGTGCGAGCAGCACGTCGCGCATATGCTCGCCGGTGATGCCTTCAATGCCCTGGAAATGGCCGATAGAGAAGTTGCAGGTCGGCAACGCGCCGAAGCCATCCACCATCGCCGCCAGCCCCGCCGTGCCGAAATCACGGTAGATCGCCGTCTGGGGATGCGCCATCAAGGCCTGGGTGAAGCGCTTCTGGGCGGCCTTGAAGCCCTCCGCATCGGCCAGCCGCGGCTTCTCGCCCTGGCTGCTATCGATCACCACCGCCTTCAGCCGGCGCGCGCCCATCAGCGCTCCCAGTCCACCACGCGCGTTGATGCGTGACGGCTCGTTGTCTTTGTCCAGATTCTGGATGCCCGCCGCTTGCAGGCGCATCTCACCGCCCGGACCGATCAGCGCCAGGCCTACCTTATTGCCAAAGCGCTCCAGCAGGCGATGCGCCGCCTCATGCACACCCAATCCGGCGAGATCCTCTGCCGGTTGCAGCGCCCCGCCGTCAGCCGATAGGTGCAGCAGCCACCAGCCGCTCGAGAGCAGCGGGCCCTCCAGGATCAAGGCCTTGACGCCCAGGTAGGCCAGCTTCAGGCCGGTCGAGCCTCCGGCATTGCTTTCCTTGATGCCGCCCGTCAGCGGGCTCTTGCCGCCGACCGAGATCCGGTCGCACGAAGACAGCATGTGGCCGACCAGCAATCCGGAAGCCCACACCAGCTTGTTGCCCGGCCCCAGCGGATCGCAGGTGGGATCAATCTCGTCGAGAGATGCCCGCGCGATCAGTCCCCGCCCTCCGAGACGTTCCCACTCCGTGGGCACGGGGTCGCGCCGGACCGTACCTTCAGCCACATTGACACGCCACACACGCTCGTCCACGTTCAATTCACCTCGGGATTTTCTCGCCAGCCGGTTCAAAGGCGGACCCGCCACCCGCTGCGACCGGCTTAGATCATCCTCGGGCGCGCCCTTGACCCGCGGTCACCCCCGGCTAGCTTGGAAGCGACTCCGAATCCAGGATCCAGGACAGGCCCAGGCGCGAGAGGGCCTTGCCTGTCGGGTTGCCGCTCACAGCATCCCATTCAGCCTGCTGGTAGTACTCGTCGAGCGCTGACTGGATCTCCTGGCGCGATAGACTGATGCCGGCCGTCGGGCCTTCGCCGCCGAGCGGCGCATAGAACTTCTCGGGCAGCGTATCGGCCCGGCGATCGAGGCCCAGGCGCGCATTCATCGCCCGCATCATGTTGATGCGCCGCTCGCCGACCGCCATCAGTTCCTCCAGCGTGAAGTCGTCCCAGCCGGTCGCCGCCCGCACAAAGTCCACCGTCTCGGCCGGCCCATATAGCGTCCACGCCGGCCCCCACACGAACTGACAGAGGCAGGCGCTGTCCAGGAACGAGTAGAACTGCTGACCTTTGAAAGCGAAGCGCACCTTGTCTGGGCCAAGGGACCGCGGCGCGATCGTCTTGTCGAAGCCCAGATCCTTCAGGCGTCCCATGTACAGGTCAGCCGCTCCCTCCTCGACCATCGGATCATGCTCCGACGACTGATGGTCAGCGCCGAACGGATTGACGGCGTAGATCAAGCCAAGCGAGCGCTTGGACTGCGGCATATGGGCGGGCGCCTCGGCGCCTTTGACCGCGATCAGGAACTGCTGTCCCTTGCCGAGCATCTCGGCCGCCCGGCGCGAGCCGTTGGCAAGCACATCGCCAAACCCTTGCCGCTGGGCGATCATCTCGGTCAGGCGCACCATCGCTTGCGCGTCGCCGAACGGAGCCGGGAATCCGATCTCGTCCTCCGCCAGCACCCCCTGGGTGAAGCACTCCATCGCCCAGGCGACGGTGGCGCCGGTTCCGATGGTATCCAGTCCGTGGATGTTGCACAGCTGATTCGCCAGGGCGATGGCAGGGAGGTCATTCACGCCGCAGTACGAGCCGAAGGTGGCGAGGGTTTCATACTCCGGCCCGCCGAAGCGCATCTCGACCGCCTGCTGCAGGAACTCGGCCTCAACCACCCGCTTGCAGCGCACGCTGCAGGCGTAGCAGGTGTCGTTCTCTTTCAGGATGGTGTCGGCCATCTTTTCGCCGGAGATCATCTCGAAGTCGGCGTATTGACCGGCGTTGTAGTTGAAGGTCGGCAGGCTGCCGATCGAATGCTGGAAACTGACCACCCCGGCAGTGCCGTAATCCCTCAGCCCGAGCACATCGGCGTTGTTCGGCACCTCGGACGCCCCCCACTTGGCCAGCTTGTTCAGCCCCGCCGGATCGCTCCAGGGCAGCTTCTTGCTCGAGCCGCGCACCACGACCGCCTTGAGATTCTTCGACCCCATCACCGCGCCCAGCCCCGTTCGACCATTCGCCCGGTTGTCCATGTTGATGATTGCCGCCAGCCGCACCAGCTTCTCCCCGGCTGGGCCGACCTGGGCGATCTCGATCTTGTCGTCCTTCAGCTCAGCCTTGAGCAGATCGGTCGTCTCACCGGTCGTCTTGCCCCACAGATGGGTCGCCGGACGCAGTTCCGCCTGGCCGTCATGCAGCCACAAGTAGACCGGTTGGCTGGCCTTGCCGCAGATCACCAGCCCGTCGAAACCGGCAAAGCGCATCTCGGCCGGGAAGAACCCACCGCCCTGGCTGTCACCGACCCCATCGGTGAGCGGAGAGATGGCATTGGCCGTCATGCGGCTCTGGCCGGAGATCGGGGCGCCGGTCAGCGCGCTCACCATCATCGTCAGCACGTTCTCCGGCCCCAGCGGGTCGACGCGCCCTGGCAAGGCGCGCAGGATGTAGTACATCCCCATCGCCGAGCCACCCAGGTACTTGCGGTAGAACCCCTCCGTCGGCTGCTCGATCTCGAGCCGCCCTTCGGTCAGATCCACATGCAGGATTCGTCGCACGAAACCGTCAGCCATCACGCAACCTCCTGGTGTGTCTATTTCGTGGCGCGGACATCGCCTAACGCCTGGTCCAGCGCCTGGGCGAAGATGCCAAGGGCATCGGCGATCTGCGCACCGCTGACCATCAGCGGCGGAATGAAGCGGATCGCCTGGTCATACGTCCCACAGGACAACAGGAGCAGGTCCCGCTCGTAAGCCCGCCGCGCCGTTGCCTTGGTCAACTCCGTCCACGGCCTGCCGTCGGGGGCGGTGAACTCCGCCGCCACCATCAATCCAATGCCGCGCACATCGCCGATGGCGGGACGGGCGGTCTGTAGCTCACGCAGCCCGTCGATCAGCACTCGACCCTGGGCGGCAGCATTCTCCACCATCTTCTCCTGGCGAATCGCCTCGATCGTCGCCACGGCCGCAGCGCAGGCCACGGCGTTGCCGCCAAAGGTCCCGCCATGCGATCCGGGGATCCACTTCTCCATCAACGCGCGGCGGGCAGCCAGACCGGCCAGCGGCAAGCCGGAGGCGATCCCCTTGGCCATCACCAGAATATCGGGAACGATGCCGGTGTGCTCGACGGCGAACCACTTCCCGGTGCGCCCGATCCCGGACTGGACTTCATCGGCAATGAGCATGATCCCGTGCGCATCGCACAGCTCGCGCAGCGCCGGCAGGAAATCGGGCGGCGGGACAACGTAGCCACCCTCCCCCAGGACGGGCTCGATCAAGATGGCAGCAGTCTCTTCCGGCGCAGTCTGCGACTTGAGCAGGTGCTTGAGTTCATTCAGACAGAAGCGCGAGGTCGAGTCCGCATCCCAACCGTAGTGGTAGGCGTAGGGGTAGGGTGCAACGAAGACACCACCCGCCAACGGTTGGTAGCCGGCACGGTAGATCGTCTTCGAAGTCGTCATCGCCATGGTGGCGTTGGTCCGCCCGTGGAACGACCCCTGGAAGACGATGATGTTCTGCCGGCGGGTGGCGTGCCGGGCCAGCTTGACCGCGCCTTCGATAACTTCGGCGCCGGAATTGGTGAAGAAGAAGCTGTCCAGCGGCGAGGGGACGATGCCCAGCAATTGCTCCGCCAGGCGAAGCATCGGTTGATGGATCACAAGGTTGGCCTGCCCGTGCAGCAGCAGGGCCGCCTGCTCCTGGATGGCTTTCACCACCTGCGGGTGAGCGTGCCCCGTACTGGTGACACCGATGCCGCAGGTGAAATCCAGGTAGCGGCGGCCATCCAGGTCGTACAGGTAGGCGCCCTCGCCGCGCGCCACGTTGAGCGTCCAGCTCCGGCTCCAGACGGGAGAGAGATGACTTACCGCATCGGACGCCGTCACAGTATCCCTCCTGCACTATCTGCAGCGCCCGCCAGGTTGGGCCGGGCGCGGGAACGGGCTGGACTCGCCGCTATCCGGTTCGGCCCGCCCCGATGGCGGTGAAGGCCACGGGGGCACGCCCGCACCATCCCATGGTAGCACGCCGCACGCCCCAGTTGAAGGAGGTTCGGCCCGTACCTGCCCTGTTTTCGGTCCCGGTCTCCTGCTGCGCGTCCTCCGCCGGCCCACCCTGTGCAGGCGGAGCTACATCTCCTGTGGGATCTCCCGATCCGCCCGACGCAGGATCTCTTCAAGCTCCCCGGCCACGGACCCGGGCAGGGGATCGACCAGCGGTCCCTCGAGGATCTCGCCCACCCGCTCTCGCGCCATCGAGTAGATCGATGGCCGGCCGGCGTCGGCCCATGCCTGGTACGGACGGCGGTCCAGCAAGCCGGAGAGGTAGAACTCGCCGCCGCGCGGCGCGGCGCGTGTGCTGCGCCGGGTGAGGAAATGCCCGCCCGGGCCGACCTCGGCGATGTCGGCCAGCAGATCCTTTTCCACGTTCGTGTCGATACCCTGGCACAGCCGCCGGCAGACTCGGCCAAGCTCCTCGTCGACAATCATCTGCTCGAGCGCCAGCGCCTGGCTGCACTCAACCAGCCCGATACCGATCACCATGTCCGAGCCGGCCAGGAAGGGCGGCAGCATCGAGGTCATCTTCTCGAGGATCGCCTGCGGCCCGGGCTCCTTGGCATCTGCCGAGCATCCGGTGGAGGTGGAGGGGAGGTTGTAGTAGCGGCCCATGCAGGTCAGCGCACCCGCCTGCAAGCCGGTCTCGGCTCCGCCCGCCAGGAAGCCCCCCGAGCGGAAGTCGAGCACACCAATGGCATTGGCATAGACCATGCGTCGGCCGGGGTTGGCCAGTTGAAAGATCACGAAGGCCGAGAGCGCCTCGGCGTTGGCCAGACAGATGTTGGAGAACAGGCTGGCCGGCCCGGTGGTCCCCACCACCGGCATCGGCATCACCATCACCGGCAGGCCAAACTCCCCCAGCTCGAGGTAGGCATCGAGCATCTGGCCATCGTGCACCAGCGGCGCCACCGGGCAGTAGATCAGCGAGCTGATCGGATGATGGCGGATGGCCTCTTCGCTCCCCTGGATCGCCCTCAGACCCTCGATCAGGTAGGGAACTTGCTCCACCCGGTGCAGTTCATGCTCCCCGTGCTTTGAGCAGTAGCGCAGCATGGTGAAGAACTCGTGCAGCGGGCGGGACTGGGCGGGCGCATCGGAAGCACACGTCGGCGCCCACGCCATCACCCCCATGTCCAGGACCTGCAGAACTCGCATTGCATCCCGGATGTCGGCCGACGTTCCGTAGCGCCGTTCGCCCGTCTTGAAGTCGAGCGTGAAGGCTCCCGTTCCGTCCATGCCGAGGTTGGTTGACGCCGAAGGCAATGGATAGTTGAGCGCTGGATTGCGCGCTTCGAGCACGACCTCCGAGGGCGCCGTGCGCAGCGCCTGCTCCACGAGCTCGGCCGGCAGCTTGGCGATGCCGTCTTCTTCCGACACGCTCGCGCCGTGCGCTCGCAAGATCGCCGGCGCCCGCTCGCCATGGTAGCGCACGCCGACCTCGGAGAGGATGCGCAAACTGACCTGGTGGATGCGGTCTTGTTCTTCAGGTGACAGGGGCGCTGTCGAGAGCTTCATCAGACGCCTCGGATCTTGACCCAGGCCATTGCTGCGTCGGCTTGGTTGCACCTGCCTCGGTCCCACTCCCATCCCGGATTCTGCAGGGAAGATGCAGGAGTCGCGCGGCGCGCGTGTGAGCATGCCTGCATGTGCGGGAGCAGCGCGCGGTCACACTCCATCGCATGGAGGCTACCCAGAAGATCGGGCGCCAGCGGTAAGGTGCCTATCCTTTCACCTTGTACGGGCAACGAGTTCGTGGCACGCAGTCACACGTGCCGACCTTCATGCGTTGCGGCCAACCAGCCGACGTGCTTCGACAACGGCACGGATGGCATCCTCGGCGAAGCCATCGGCCTCGATCGTCTCGGCCCAGGTGCGGGTCACCGGCGCGCCGCCAACCATCACCTTCACCTGGGAACGAAGCCCGAGGTCATCCAACGCCTCAATCACCAGCCGCTGGTTGGACATTGTGGTGGACAGCAGGGCACTCACCCCAACAATGGCCGCCTTGACCTCGCGCGCCTTGTGGGCAAAGCGCTCGGGCGGTACATCCACGCCCAGGTCATGCACCTGAAATCCGCTGGCTGAGAGCATGGTCCCGACCAGCATCTTACCGATGTCGTGGATGTCGCCTTTGACCGTGCCGAGGACGACGTCTCCTGCCGTCTCGCGCTGTTGGCCGCGGCTGGCCAGCTCG
>Ga0105100_10001880_pt1 | contig 12272 bp, 8 predicted proteins | sample PPLLak12cMay2015_2_FD_87033 | JGI IMG/M metagenome (GOLD analysis project Ga0105100, IMG submission 87033) | Freshwater sediment microbial communities from Prairie Pothole Lake near Jamestown, North Dakota, USA - PPLs Lake P8 Core (1) Depth... | ecosystem: Environmental > Aquatic > Freshwater >... | reverse complement strand
TTCACATTCTGGCCCAGGAGGGTAATGGATTTATAGCCTTTTCTTACCAGATCGGTCAGCTCGTTCATGATTTCGGCAGCAGGGCGTGATACCTCCCGCCCCCGCGTATAAGGCACTGCACAATATGTGCAGAATTTATCACAGCCGTTCTGGATGGGGATGAAGGCTTCAAAAGCAGAATTATAGGATGGCCTGATCGTCCAGAAATCATGAATATGCTCTTCAGGTTTTACAAACAAGGGCCTGGCAGCGGTTTCCCGCTTCGGCGCAAGATGTACGCCCGTTATCCCTGAAAATCCGGTGGCCGGGTTCACTTCTTTTGCGGTGACCTGCTGAAAAGGAGTAACAATACCGTATTGGCTGATCATATCCGGCAATTGCCGGAGCTCGCTTATCGGGAAAATCAAATCAAAAAGCTTCAGGAATTTATCCTGATCAGCCGGCAGCACACAACCCGATATAAAAGTCAGCAGATTCCTTTGTTTCTTCCAGGTATTCCATTTCCGGATCTTCGAGTAGACCTTGTCAATGGATTTCTGCCTGACGGAGCATGCCAGCACACCCAACAGGCCTGCCTCCTCTTCCTTGTCCGTCCATCGGTAGCCCATGCCTTCAATCACCGTTTGCACGCGCTCGCCGTCAGACTTGTTCATCTGGCATCCCAGGGTCACTATATGGTATTTCAACATTGATTTTTCCTATATATGATTAACAGGATAACCGGATATCCTCCAACAAAAAGACCGGCAAATTTAGTGGTTTTTGTTCAATATAAATCCAAACGTTTTTTGCAGATCCAGGGTTACCAGTTCTTATCGGCTCAGTGTCACCCGCTTAGCCAATTATGTTAATCCTGCGGATAACAGGACATACAACATTTATTTTACTTATAAGATCACTAAGGGACCGGTAAATCAAAATCTTCATACCTTTGTCCATCGGAATATTATTCATATCAACGTGATCTATCCTTCCAACTTCGAGACAAAAATCGGTTTTGACCTTATCCGTGAGAAGATAAAAGACCATTGCCTTTTTGAATTGGGCAGGCAAAAGGTGGACGGGATGAGTTTCTCAGTCAGGCCCGAAGAAATACGGTCGAACCTAGCTTTAACCTCGGAGTTCAGGCTTATCTGCCAGTTTGAAGATAATTTTCCGGTCAGCCATTATATCGATATTACAGCTTCTCTTAAAAAGGCCAGGATTGAAGGGATACACCTTACCGAGGAGGAGATCTTCAACCTTCAGCGTTCCCTCGATGCCATCAAATCCATCATTCGATTTTTCAGGAACGCTGAAGAGATCCGTTACCCCAGGCTGAAGGAGCTGTCTACTGCCATTCCTTATTATCCTTATATTGATGAACGGATTACCGCTATTCTTTCAAAATTCGGCAAAATCAAGGATAATGCCTCCCCTGAGCTTCAAAAGATAAGAAGGGATCTTCAGCAGCACGCTGTTGCAGTTGGTCGTAAACTGCAGCAGATTTTGAAAAAAGCTGTTGACGATGGCTTTGTCGAAAAGGATACAACCTTGTCGGTACGCAACGGGAGACAGGTGATCCCCGTTCAGGTTACACATAAAAGGATGCTCGGCGGTATCATCCATGATGAATCTGCCACCGGACGCACTGCCTATATAGAGCCAACCGAGGTGGTTGAGCTGAACAATGTCATCCGTGAACTGGAATATGCCGAGAACCGGGAGATCATCCGGATACTTACCCGTTTTACTGATGATATACGGCCTTACCTTGAAGACCTGTTAAAATCGTATGATCTTCTTGGCATCATTGATTTTATCCGGGCCAAAGCCCTCTTTTCCCTTTCCATCAATGCAGTTGAACCTGTGGTGACAGAGGAGCCGGTCTTTGACTGGCAACATGCCGTTCATCCTTTGTTATACCTTCATCATAAGGCGGAAAACAAGGAAGTAGTTCCGCTGGATATCCGGCTGGATCAAAAAAACAGGATATTGCTAATCTCAGGTCCTAATGCAGGAGGCAAATCGGTCTGCCTGAAAACGGTAGGACTGCTGCAATATATGCTGCAATGCGGATTGCTGGTCCCGATGGTGGAAAACTCAGTGACCGGACTTTTCAACGATATATTCATCGATATCGGTGATGAGCAATCGATAGAAAACGACCTCAGCACCTACAGTTCTCATCTTCTTTCCATGAAGTATTTCCTGCGCCATGCAGGTGACAGGTCCCTGGTCCTCATCGATGAATTCGGTACGGGAACGGAACCCCTGATTGGCGGCGCGATAGCAGAAGCCTTGTTGCAGGCCATGAACGACAAAGGAGTTTCAGGTGTTATAACGACCCATTATACAAACCTCAAGCATTTCGCTTCCGCAGCGGAGGGAATAATAAACGGGGCCATGCTCTTTGATACGTTGCAGATGCAGCCTCTTTTCCGGCTGGAAATCGGCAAGCCCGGTAGTTCTTTTGCCATCGACATCGCCCGTAAAATAGGCCTGCCCGAGGAGATCCTGAAAAATGCCGCTGAGAAGGTGGGGGAAGATCATATTAATTTCGACCGCCATTTGCGCGAGATTATCCGTGACAAGCGCTATTGGGAGTCAAAGCGCGACAAGATCAGGATCGCTGAAAAAGAATTGGCCGGAGTCGTTAACCGGTATTCCGAAGAACTCGAACAGGTTCAGCAGCAAAAAAAGGAAATATTGGAAAAAGCCCGGCAGCAGGCCGAAGAGATCCTTTCAAAGACAAACCGCGAGATTGAGAACACCATCCGGGTGATAAAAGAAAGCCAGGCCGACAGGGAAAAGACGAAAGAAGCCCGGCGGAAGCTCGGGGACGTCAGGCAGGAATTGCAACCCGGGAATACAGCCGAAGACCCTGGCCTGACAGCGAAAATAAAACAGCTCAAACAACAGGGAGAAAAATACCAGAAAATTGGTGACAATAATTTGGTGCCTAAAAAGAAGGCCAAAACCATCGGTGATGAATACCGGCTGGAAATCGGTGACCCCGTAAGGATCTTCGGGCAGGAAACGGTTGGTGAAGTGCTGGATGTGCAAGGGGAATCCTTTCTGGTGGCTTTTGGAAACATGATCACTACGGTAAAAGCCAGCCGGCTTGAAAAGGTAAGCGGACAGGAAGCCAGGTATAACGCACGTTTATCTGGTACAAAGCAGGGTTATATTACTTCCCTGATGGAGCGGAAGATCAATTTCAGGCCCGAGATCGACATCAGGGGAAAACGCGGTGACGAGGCTGTCGACCTGGTTAGGAATTTTGTCGATGAAGCGGTTATGGTCGGCGTAAAAGAACTGAAAATCCTGCACGGGAAAGGCAATGGCATACTGAAGCAACTTGTCCGTGAATACCTTCGTACAGTCGACGTGGTCAGATCATGCAACGATGAGCATGTGGAACACGGAGGGGCCGGAATTACAGTTGTTTTGCTGGATTACTAATTTTTATTTCATGATAACCATCTTTTCAAACACCATCACAGGCAGATTGATTTACATTCTCCGGCTGATTTTCAACGACCTTCTGGGTATTGAATTTGAGCTCACTTCCGACACGGAAAAATTCCTTCAGCGCAAAGGCCCGAAAATAGGATATACAGCTGACAGGATCACGGATGAAATGCTGATCTGCCCGTCAGGATTGGTATTTGAGAATGATATCAAGCCCCAGCAGCTTACTGTTACTGTATGGGATGGAATTAAAATCTTCTACCAGACACCGGCAAAGGCTGACCTGCCCTTTGACATTTTTTCAGCCTCCTTTCTTATGGTCTCAAGATACAAGGAATATCTTCCCAACAAGAAAGACCAATTCATGCGCTTTGAAGCAACCGAAAGCATTGCCTGGCAATATGGATTCCTTGAAGAGCCTGTTATTAACCAGTGGGCCTGCAAATTGCAGGAGATCCTTCAGCAGCGGTATCCTGACCTCCGGTTCCCGGTACGGAAATTTCAGTTCATTTCCACCATCGACATCGACAATGCATACGCTTTCAAACATAAGGGCTTTATCCGAACCTCCGGCGCTTTGCTGAGATCATTGCTGCATAGGGATGTCAACAATTTTCTGGCCCGCGTTTCTACCTTGCTGGGCAATGACGAAGATCCTTATAATACTTACAATTATATTGAGCAGCTTGAGCAAAGTAACGGAATTAGTTCACTGTTCTTTTTCCTGGTGGGTGACTACAGCCGGTTCGACACCAACATCAGCATACGGAGCCTGGCCTATAGTAACCTGGTTAAAAGTATAGCCGCTGACCATAAAGTGGGAATTCATCCCTCCGTGGCATCCAATAAACATATCTCCATTTTGCATAAGGAAATCAGGCGGCTGACAGAAGTATTGGGTAGCCCTGTTTACAGAAGCCGACAGCATTTTCTCATATTTGAACTACCGGTAACCTATCTGAAGCTGATCAAAGAAGGGATATCGGAGGACTATTCCATGGGATATGCCTCACATCTTGGATTCAGGGCCGGTATTTGTTCGCCTTTCAGGTTTTATAACCTGGGGGAAGAAAAAGAAACTGACCTTGTGGTATACCCTTTCCAGGTAATGGATATCGCACTTCGTCAGTATTTAAGGCTGGATCCGGACCAGGCTGTTGGGAAAATAAAAGAAATAATGGATAAGGTGAAAAAGGTAAATGGCACCTTTGTTTCCTTATGGCACAATGAGTCCTTGTCTGACAAAGGCGTATGGCAAGGCTGGCGAAAAGTGTTTGAAGAAGTGGTGAGAATGGGGAAGGAATGACGTAGGGGCGGCCCTTGTGGTTGCCCGTTTGGAGGAGAACAGTAATCGGTAATCGGTAATTGGTAATTGGTAATCGGTAATCGGTTAATCAATTTTCAAATTATCAAATTCTCAAATTTTCAACCTATCTTGCCCTACATTTAAGTTCAGATGATCCGATATTGCCCTCATAACGAAATAGACAGGATGAAATGGGATGCGTGTATCAAAGGTTCATCTCTCTGTTTGCCATACGCGTTTTCATGGTATCTCGATATAGTCAGTCCCGGCTGGGACGGACTTGTTGCTGACAACTATGAAAGCGTGATGCCGCTCACGTTTAAACAGAAATGGCATGTCACCTATATTTATAAACCCCATTTTGCTCAACAACTGGGCATATTCGCACGGGAAGATCTGAAAGAGAATGAATTTAACGCGTTTATTCAAACTATCCCCGAAAAATTCATATACGCGCATACCAACCTTAATGAATCAAATCCTGCCGTCGATCATTTTACAGCGGCAGTTAATGTCAATCACCTGATCCGTGTTGACAGAACCTATACCAATATATATAAAGACTATAGCAGGAATTGCCGGAGGAACATTAAAAAGGCTGCTGATGGAGGACTGACCATTGAATATGGTGTGGATATCCCCACATTTGTACAATTTGTTTCTGAGAACCTGGAAAAGCAAATATCCAGGCTAAGCCCGGAGCAAGCCGTCATGCTTGAAAAAATCATTGCTGCCGCCCGGAAGGAATTAAGCGGAGAACTGATCGGTGTGTATACCGGACAACATGAGTTATGTGCTGCAGGCTTTTTTATGCAGACCAAAGACCGTCATATTTTTTCGGTTTGTGCTTCCAGTGAAAAAGGGAAACAACATGATGCCATGTATCTGCTGGTGGATAACCAGATCAAAAAATCAGCGGGAACAAAAAAATGGTTTGATTTTTCAGGTTCCAATATCAGCGGCATTGCATATTTTAACCAGTCATTCGGGGCCAGGGTAATGACCTACCCTACCCTTCACCTGAACAGGCTTCCGTTTCCATTCAGCCTGTTAAAAAAATAGGAACGTGATTAAATCATTTTTGTACAGCCGGTTCAATCCTTTGCCCACCCTGATACCCATGAAATCGTACATCAACATTTCAGGTCAACGGCTGATCATGGTTGTATACCATACCGTGAATGACCAGGTCCCCGATCATATCAGGCACCTTTACCAACCAAGGTCAGTCAGCAGGTTTTCAGATGACATGAACTTTCTGCTAAAGCATTACCAACCCATTGACCTGTTGCGTTTAAAAAAGATGGTGATCAACCGGGAAAAACCCGGGAAGAATCAGTTTTTTGTCTCCTTTGATGACGGGTTGAGTGAATTTTATTTCTGTGCAGCTCCATTATTAAAAAGATTGGGTATCCCGGCAACCTGTTTTCTGAACACGGCGTTTATCGACAACAGGGATATGTTTTATCGCTATAAGGTGAGTGTGCTCATCGAGGAGATACAAAAGCATAAGGAAAAAAAGGAATTCTGGCAGCAGTTTCATAAGCTCAAAGAAAGCCATGGCATCCCTCAGGGATATTACCGCAGCATATTGTTAAGCCTCGATCACAGCAGCATTGCTTTCATCGAAGAAGCTGCAAAAATGATAGGGCTTGATTTTAAGAACTACCTGAAAGTTAAAAAACCCTATCTGACAAGTGACCAGATCAGCGACCTGGTTCAGCAAGGATTTACCTTCGGGGGTCACAGTACTGACCATACTGAATTTTCCAGGCTGAGCGCAACGGAACAAATCAACCAGGCGCTTCAAAGCACCCGCATTGTGGTTGAGAAGTTTGGCCTCTCCTATAAGATTTTTTCTTTTCCGTTCACCGACTTTGGTATTGGGAAAGCTTTTTTTGACGCCATCTTTACCGATGGCCAGGTTGATCTGTCTTTCGGTGCCGCCGGCCTGAAGCATGATTCCGTAATGCGCAACCTGCAACGGATACCGATGGAGGATTTCAATCTCAGCGCTGAAAGGCGGTTGAAAACCGACTATTTTTATTACCTTGTTAAATCCGTCATCGGAAAAAATACCATTATCAGAAAGTAATAATGCGCATCAGGGATATTACCATCAGTGATCTTCCGGATTTCATCGGTTCAGCAGAGTTCCGGCTCCTGGAACATATTCCCATTAGCCCGCAAAGGGCCATATCGCATTTCAACAATCCCCGCGCTGCCGGGGATGACAAAGTATTATTTCTGGCTTATGATGAAGACCGGTTTATCGGGTTTCTGGGGGCCCTTCCCGATAACTTTTTTATTTCAGGCCGGCAATACAAGCTGGCCTGGCTGAGTTGCATGTGGGTTGACATTGCCTGGCGGAGGCAGGGCATTGCCTATAAGTTGCTGGAACATGCCCATAAAGCCTGGAATTCAAATCTGCTGATATCCAATTTCATTCCCCGTTCCAAAGCAGCGTTTGACAAGACCGGCCTTTTTGTACATTTTAAGGACCTGCCCGGCGTAAGGGGTTATCTGAGGTTTGATCTGTCAACGATACTGGTTGCCAAAAAGCCGTTTTTGCAGAAAATATCCTGGCTGCTGACATTTACCGACGGTGTATTGAATTTATTCAATGAGGTCAGGCTTCTATGCCGGAGAAATTCAATCAGTAAATTGCAGTACAGATATTTCAGCAGCATGGATGATGAAGCGGAAGAATTCCTGATAAAACATAATGCTTATCATCTGACCCTGAAGAACCGGAACGATTACAACTGGATAAGCGCATATCCCTGGATTATTAAGGCTCCTCACCCCGACCTCGATGCCATGAGATATGCGTTTTCGTCAACCGACAAACATTTCAGGCAATACTTCCTGATGCTTTACGATCAACAGCATTCCCCAATGGCCTTCCTGATGCTCACCATCCGGGGCAAACACCTGAAGACGCCCTTTGTTTTCATGGAAAAAGACCGTGAAAAAGAAATACTTCGCTTTCTTTACTCCTTCATGATCAGGGAGCGGATAAGCACTTTCACCACCTGTCACCCGGCTTTTTCTGCCGGGATAAGAAGGTTCCGTCATCCTTTTATTCACACCAGGTCATTCCATATGGAGTCAGTCATCACGGCAAAGCTTAAATGCCTGCTCGGGGATACAGCAGCATACTATTTGCAGGATGGGGACGGGGACGCGGCGTTCACCTGAAAAAAATTACTGATTGACCGGTTTGCTTTGTAACGCGGATTATGGACCAATAAACAAACCTGTCCGATGTCAGGCAAAGCAAGAATTCAACAATGGACAATCATTAAACTGGCTTATTTATTATCTCTAATTCAGCACAGAATTCGGCAATAAAGCCATTGTTAATAGTAACTTCATTAGAGCGGACTTTCAAATTGGATCCATTAAAAACTATTATTCCATCTAATGCAACTGTCTGTCCTGATATTAATATACAAAAAAAAATACAATACGAGTCAATTGGATAATGAAATTTGGAATCGGACTAAATTAAAATAAAGATCTTCCCCTTTTATAGCTCAACAGTAACCTTTTTTGTATAAATTGGCTCAAATAAATTGCTAATCTTTCGTCTCCTATATCAGCGGAATTCCTGACGTTATAATCCTTCCTGCCGGAAAGACAAGGTTAAATATGACACCCAACTTTCTTTTCTCCATATCGTATATTTCATTATATTTAATAAAACTATTCAACCATGAATAAACTGGTTTTCTTTTTATTACTGTTTGTCCCGGCAACATGCTTCGCCCAGGAAACCGGCTGCATCGACGGAGATTGTCAGAACGGCAAAGGTATTTATGTTTATACTAACGGCTATAGATACGAAGGCAGCTTTGTTGAAGGGAAACGCGAAGGCAGGGGAAAACTGACGGATGCTGAAGGCGGCTGGTACGATGGCGTATGGGCCGACGACCAGTTCAACGGGCAGGGCACTTATATATGGCCCAGCGGAACAAAATATATCGGCGAATGGAAGAACGGGGTACAGGATGGATACGGGATCTATTTTTATCCCAACGGCGATAAATATACCGGTTATTTTAAAAACAACAAGTTCAATGGCAAAGTTACTTATACCTGGGCAGACGGCTCGTCGGAAACCGGTATCTTTGAAAACGGTGAAATGGTTAAGAAGGAATGATTAATATTAACCCGGCACTTTAAGCCATCGAATATACCAACTTCATTATTCGTAATTCGGTGTTCCTTGTTCGATATTGTTTTAAGATTATAATATATCTTTGAAACAACAATATCGTGGCAGCTAAATTACCCTGATCTCTGTAAATGCGAAGCCTGAAGAAGCTAATTTGTCCTGTTAAAAATGACTTTGCCCTGATCTGCAAAGCCAACAAACTTTTGCTCGACTTTAGCCTGAATAAGAAAGAGATCGCCATCCTGAGCGATATTTTTGAAGCCCGTGTTTATGCCGGCTATTTTCCGTTTTATCAGAAAGTCACGATCCTCGACATTGGAGCCCATTACGGTTATTTTTCCCTGTTTGCTCGCAACAATACGGACCCTGCTTCTGTTATTTTCGCTTTTGAACCCGAAAATAACAATTACATGGCCTTGTGCCGTAACATGGAAAAAAACGGGGCGGTTAATATTCATCCTTTTAACGTTGCCGTTGGCGGGATCAATGAGATAACAAAACTATACAAGGGAAATAGTCCGAATAATTCCCTGCTGAAGCAATATTCCCTGGCAACTGACGACCTTTATGCAGAGACCGAAACAAGGACCCTTGACCGTATCATAAGGGATAACAATATACAGCGGATTGATTTCCTGAAGATGGATTGCGAAGGATCGGAATACTCAATACTGGAAACCATGCCCGATCATGTTTTTGATCTCATTATCACGGTTTCGATGGAATTTCATGATCTTAAAAGCGCGAAATACAACGGGAATTTTATTACATCGATATTGCATAGCCATCACTTCAACATTGTAAAGTTCACCTATGACCCTACCTCCATGGGCTTAAACTACGGTAAAATCATTGCCACAAAATATTGATCAGGGTATCTGATGTCTCAGTTTTGCAAGGTACCACTGCATGATAACGGAATTGAATGGAACATCATAAATCCTGAAATCAAGATTTGAATCCTTAAGTTGTTTCACCATCGGAGCGGTAATCAGATGATAATCGGCCCAGTCAACTTTTAAATTAGACCGCTTTTTCACAACATAAGGGATCACAGGTTTTAATCTTGCTTTTATCTGCTGTAGCCGGTAAGTAAAAACAGACGGCTTCATTTCATCCTTAAAACACAGACCCAGCGGCTTAAAAAAGTATTCTTCCAGCACTTCATTGTACAACTTCTTTTTAAACTTATACGGGAAAGGAACACGACGGAAGAATTCAACAATCTCCCTGTCCCAGTAAGGCAACCGGTACTGAAATCCAAAATAGCTGAATACATTCGATGAATTGGCAATGGTCTTCGCCAGTTTTTCACGGTAATCCCAGTCTTCGATACAGGAATATGAAAATTGATTCCCGTGTTCTTTGAATAATGGCTTAAGATATTCCTGTATATCCTTTTTGAAAAGCAGGGAATCCTTATGTTTCGGAACAATATAGTTGAATTTCAACCGGTACAACCTGTTCACTGCAGAATGGAGTGAACCGGACATTGGAATGCCGAATTTTGTGATCTGGCTGCCCCCGAGAAAATCACCCGAATGCCCGGGAATAAACACCGAATCTTCCCGTAATCCGTATTTATGTTTCAGGGAACGGGCTCCAAAGTATTCAAACAGGTAAGAAAAGCCCACTCCGTTGGCAGCATAGGGATAATACCCTGCAAATTCCTCCGATTCAAAGTAATCATTTACAATTTCAGGAGTATGCTCCATAAAGAGCCATTGATAACCCAGTTTCGCCGCCACTTTTTTAGAGATGGACTTTTCAGGTGCGTCTTTTTTCCCATAGGTTATGAATATGACATCCTTTATGCCTTTATTTTTCAGCATGGCAGCAATGAATCGTGAATCATAACCCCCGCTCAGCGGTACAATGATCTGACGGTTGCCCGCCGACCTGATTAACCTGTCAAATACACGGTTGAGAATATCTTTCATGCGAAGTTTCAGGTCATCATAAGCCATTTCATGAGTGTTTCCGGTCGCATATGAAAAATAGAATTCACTCTCTGCTGCTGTTCCCTCTCTCAGACTTATAATCTGCCCGGGCTGCAATTGATATATCCCGGTGAAGAGTGTACGTTTTCCCGTTGTAAAACCGGTTGCCAGATATTCAATGCTTCTTGTCGTGTTTACCTCTAAGGAATAAGTTTCAGCCAGGAATTGTGCATTATCCGAGACATGCAAGCTGTGACCGTCATAATGGTAGAATAACGGGAATGTACGAATGATATCAGCACCCATCAGGATCAAATCTTCCTTAACGATAATGACCGAAAACATCCCGTTGGTCTGTGATACTTTTTCCCGGAAAGAATGATAATCAGAAACGGACGAGAAATAGGACGTTAATTCTTCATCCTGGTATAATGTATTTCCTGCATCAAACAGATAACCTTTTACATAAATTCCCTCTTTATGATACCAGTTAAAGCCATACCGATATTTCAAATCGATCTTTACCATCTTTCATTAACCTTTATCCGTCATTATGCTTTTATCATGATCTTTCAGCAAAGACAAGTACCATATTAAGTTATAGCTTAATATCACACAGCCTGACAAAACAAACAAACCTATCGCCAGCATGATATTTTTGTTCAATATTCCGATGGCCAATGCAGCGAGCCTCATGATAAGATAAAGGGCATCGATGATCATGGCTTTTTTTTGTCTGAAAAACATGTCGGGGACAAAGCCAAACGGCGTTGTGAACAAAACCAAAAACACCCAGGGAAGCAGTAAACCGCCGATCCTTCCGGCTTCCTGCCAGTCGGCTCCAAACAGGAAAACAAAAACAGGCGCTGAAAAGAAATAAAAAATGAAAAACAGGACTGCCGTAACCGGCATGATAGTGAGGAGCGCCCGTATAATATAATTTAACACCGGTTGCCTTGCGTTAACCCTTTCAATTATCTTCTGGTTCATTACCTTTGAGACAGACCCAACGATCAGCGTCACCGGAGTCAGCATCACACCTGCGGCAAGCGAGTATTGCCCGGCATCCCAGGCAGTGAAATATTTGCTGAGGGCCAGGATTGGCAACGCTGTTGAGAAAGTATTCATCAACGCAAGAGGCATCCTGAACTTCGGAAAGTTTTTATAGGTAACCGCAACCTGTTTAAGATTACCCCTGACAGCTTTAATATCCTGAAAGGTTATGCGGGATTTTCTCATTACCTGCACAAGCAATTGAACCGCAGCCGTAAATTGTCCAATGATTCTTCCCAGGATCAGTCCGCTTTTGGTAAGACCAGACAGGCCAAAAACAAGTTTTGAGATATTGATTCCAATTCCCTGATTAATAGAGCTCTGTGAGATATAAGCATAA
>Ga0105100_10001877_pt1 | contig 12283 bp, 13 predicted proteins | sample PPLLak12cMay2015_2_FD_87033 | JGI IMG/M metagenome (GOLD analysis project Ga0105100, IMG submission 87033) | Freshwater sediment microbial communities from Prairie Pothole Lake near Jamestown, North Dakota, USA - PPLs Lake P8 Core (1) Depth... | ecosystem: Environmental > Aquatic > Freshwater >... | reverse complement strand
CGGCTACCACGCACCGACCACCTACTTCCCGCTGCTGGTGCCGGAGTGCCTGCTGATCGAGCCGACCGAAACCGAAAGCCGCGAAACGCTGGACGGCTTCGTCGCGGCGATGAAAGCCATCAAGCATGAAGCCGAAACCACGGCCGATCTGGTGAAGGGCGCGCCCTACAGCTTGCCGGTGCGGCGGCTGGACGACGTCAAGGCCGCGCGCGAACTCGATCTGGCGTACAAGCCCGCGGCATGAGCGAACCAGTCAGCCCCTACAAGGGCAAGACCGGCCTGCAGCGCGTGTTGAACGCAGCAGGTTACTCGTGGGCCGGACTCGCTGCCGCGTTCAGGCACGAGGACGCCTTCCGCCAGGAAGTGTTCCTGGCAGTGCTTTTGATCCCGCTGGCGCTGTTTCTCGGCGAAACCGGAATCGAGCGGGCGCTGATGATCGGCGCCGTGCTGGGCGTGCTGATCGTCGAACTGCTGAATTCGGCGCTCGAAGCCGCGGTCGACCGTATCTCGCTGGAACACCATCTGCTGATCAAGCGCGCCAAGGACATGGGCAGCGCGGCCGTGATGATCGCGCTCATCAACGTGGCGATCGTGTGGGCGCTGGTGATTATTGGATGACCTGAGCCGCAAACCCTGCCAATATGCGGCAATAAATTAAAGCCGCGGGCCAATTGGCCCGAAATAACAAGGTGTCCCCCCCATTTTCGTGACCGCGTGAGACTGAAACCTGTTTATTTCCTGCTGGGCCTTGGCTTTGCCGGCTCCGCTGCCGGCCTCGGGCTGGGCGAACTGAGTGTGCGCTCGTCTCTGGGGCAGCCGCTCCATGCCACGGTCAATATTCTGGATCCCGGCGCCACGATCACCCCGGAATGCTTCAGCCTGGCGCCCAGCGAGGGCGGCATCGCCCCGCCGCTGCGCGCGCAATTGAGCCTTGAGCAGGCCGGCAGCCAGACTCTGCTGCACATCCGCACCCCGTATTCAGTCAATGACCCCGTTGCGCAGTTTGTCCTGGTGACCGATTGCGCGGAACGCTTGCAGCGTGACTACGTGATCCTGCTCGACCCGCCTGCGCAGATCACGTCCCCCATCAGCCGGGCTGTGCCTGCTGCCACGGCACAATCGGCGCCCACCGCCCCCGTCGCAGACACCGCGCCACGCACCACCCTGCCCCAACGCCGGGCCAACCGTGCCCCGACCCCCGCCTCGAGCCCGTCCGCTCCCGGTTCGCGGCAGCCGGCTGCGCGCGGCGCACGGGCAGCCACGGCTGACAGTGCGCCGCGGCTGGTGCTGTCAGGAAAACGGCACATTGCAGGCGCGGCCGACGCGGCACTCGTCTTGCGGCTCGACACCAATCTGCCCGACCTGGCGCATCCCCACCCCGGCAGCCTGACTGCCACCGAGTTGTCGGACGAAAACACGGCCCTTTCCCGCAAGCTGGCACATCTGGAGTCACAACTGGTCGCGCTGCAGCGAAGCAATGCCGAGCTTGAGGCCCGTCAGGTTGCCGCGCCCGCAGCCGCCGCGCCCCTCCCCGACCAGCCCGCGAAGTGGCCCCTGGTTCTGCTGATCATTGGCCTGCTCACCGGCGCCAGCACGCTGGCTGTCTGGCTGCGCCGTCGCAAGCGGGAACCCTTCGAAGTTATGGCGGACGTTTGGACGCGACCCTACGAGTTGGAGATGCCTGGCACGGACCTGCCAGCGACCGATCCCGTGACGCAGGCCGCTGAAATGCCGTCCGCTCCTGAGCGCATGCCCGAAATTGCCCAGCCGATACTGCCTGAAAGCACCGAAATCAAGGATGACATCCTCGATCAGGCTGAGGTCTACATGGCACACGGCCACGGCGAACTCGCGATCCATCTGCTGCAGGAACACCTGCGCGACGCGCCGGGCGAATCGCCGGTACCGTGGCTGCTGCTGCTTGACCTGTTGCATCGCGAAGGCAACGCCGAGAACTATGCCGCTGCCAGTGCCGAGTGCCGCCGCCATTTCAACGTCAACCTCAGCGGCCACCCGATTTCTCAGGACAGCGAAATTGGCCTTGGGCTGGAGGCCTACCCCCATCTGCTGGACCAGCTGGTCAGTGTCTGGAACTCGCCAGACATCGACGACTTCTTCAAAGACCTGATTTACGATCATCGCGGCGGCACCCGCATGGGATTCGAGCCCAGTGCCTACCGCGATATCCTGCTGCTGCGCGCCATCGCGCAGGACGTGCTGCCGCTCGCCGCCTGAGCGGTTCTCTGTTCACCAAACCGTCACCCGCGCTTCATCCGTTTGTCGCAGGGCACGCGCATGCTCTGCGCCATGGATGCAGCCGAATTCACCTGCCAGATCCTGCCGTCGATACGCCCGCAGCTGCGCATCGCGGTGGTGACCGAAACCTACCCGCCCGAAGTCAATGGCGTGGCGATGACCCTGGGTCGCCTGGTCAACGGTCTGCAGGTGCGCAATCATCAAGTGCAATTGATCCGCCCGCGCCAGCACGCCGACGACCAGCCGCAGCCCACCGCCACCCTCAGTGAACACCTGCAGCGCGGCATCGCACTGCCGCGCTACGAAGGCCTGAAAATGGGCTTGCCGGCAAAAGCGGCGCTGACCCGGCTGTGGACGATGCAGCGCCCGGACGTGGTGCAGATCGCCACCGAAGGCCCGCTCGGCTGGTCGGCGCTGGCCGCGGCCAACAAGTTGCGGCTGCCGGTGGCGAGCGACTTCCACACCAATTTCCACAGTTACAGCAGCCATTACGGCTTCGGCCTCTTGCGCCGCGCCATCGTCGCCTACCTGCGCAAGTTCCATAACAAGGCCGCCGTCACCCTGGTGCCGACCGATGGCATCCGCCGCGAGTTGCTCGGCTATGGTTACGAGAACATCGAGATCATCGGGCGCGGGGTCGACACCCAGCAGTTCCATCCCGGTCGCCGCGACGCTTCCCTGCGTGCGCGCTGGGGTGTCGGCGATAACGAGACGGTCGCGCTGTATGTGGGACGCCTGGCGGCCGAAAAGAATCTGGCACTGGTGTTTCGCGCTTTCGATGCCATGCGCGAGGCGAATCCCGCCAGCCGCCTGGTGCTGGTGGGCGACGGCCCCGAGCGCGCCAGCTGGCAGGCCAAACGCCCGGATGCGATCTTCTGTGGCACCCAGGTCGGCGACATGCTGGCCGCGCATTACGCGTCCGGCGATGTGTTCCTGTTTCCCAGCCTGACCGAAACCTGGGGCAACGTGACCATCGAGGCCATGGCCTCGGGGCTCGCCGTGGTGGCCTACGACTGTGCCGCCGCCGAGGAAGTCATCCGCCACGGCGAAAACGGCCTCAAGGCGCCGCCCGAGGACGAGGCCGCCTTCATCGCCCAGGCGGTCTCGCTGGCCCCGGAAACTGCCCTGCAGCGCCGCCTCGGCACAGCCGCGGCGGCGCGCGCGGCGCAATTGTCGTGGGACGCCATCATCGACAGCTTCGAGCGGGTGCTGCTGCGGCTCGCCCATCCCCAGCCCGCGACCGACGATGCGCCGGACTGGGCAACCGCCGCCCGCACCGGATAGAGGAGCCCATCATGCAGCTTGCCCGCCTCAGTCTTGCCGCCCATCACGGCCTCAATCGGCTGGCCGCGCGCGAACATGCCTGGCTGAAGCGCCTCAACGGCGTGTGCCTGCCCGGCTGGGAAGTCGGCCTGCTGCGGCTCGCCAGCCGCCTCGGCGACGGCGTGTTCTGGTACGCTCTGATGGGGGCGCTGGTCGCCTGGCATGGCCGGGCAGCGCTGCCGGCGGTGCTGCACATGATCATGGCCGGCCTCGCCGGCACGCTGATCTACAAGTGGCTGAAAGGCGCGACCGAACGGCCGCGCCCCTACCAGGTCTGCCCGACCATTTGTTGCCTGACCGCGCCGCTCGACCGCTTCAGTTTTCCGTCCGGCCATACCCTGCACGCGGTGGTGTTCAGCCTCGTCGCCACTGCCTATTACCCGGCGCTGGGCTGGCTGGTGTGGCCGTTCACCGCGCTGGTCGCGGCCTCGCGCCTGGTGCTGGGACTGCACTATGTGAGCGACGTGCTGGTGGGGGGGCTGCTGGGTGCGGCCGTTGCCGGCATCGCGTTGATGCTCTGAGCGCTATCCTTACGCCGCCTGCTGCAGGACCACAGGCGCTTCCAACTCGAACAGATTCCCCGGCAGCGGCATCCGGCACGCCACCCGTTCCGGTGCATGCGCGGCAATGCGTTCACGCGCCACCGCCACCGCCACCGGCGGGCAATCAGCCAGCCAGGCCGGTGTTTCGCCGTCGAAAACGCGGTTGATCTGCGGCAGCCGGCAGGTGACTTCCTGAATGTAGTAATCGAAGCGCGCGGCCAGCTTGCGGTCGAGCAGGCGGCCCATCCCATGCAGCACGTCGGGCAGGCGGCTGTGCCGCAGCAGGGCCTCGGCGCCGGCCAGCTGCCGGATCGCGCGACGGCTCGCCGCCGGGGTGCAGTCGAATCGGGCGGCCACATACTCCACCAGCCAGTCGTCGGCCTGCAGCAGCATGGCGGGCGGACGGAACAGCTGCTGCGCGATGTGGCGGTCCATTGCCCATTCCGCTGCGGCGTGCGTCAGCATCGGCACGTTCCACCACAGGTGCTCGTGCGCGGGAACGAAGTGGTTGTGCGCGATGATGTCGACCCACAGATGGCTGATCGCGCCGACGGCGCAGGCGCGCGTCTCGTCGTCGTGCGCCGCGTCGAGCAGCGCATGCGCGGTTTCCCAGCGGTGGCTGGCGTCGAATGCGTGGGTGCGCGCGGTGGCGCCCACCAGCGCCAGGTCGGGCAGGCAGGCGCCCGCCATCAGCCGCTGCGGAAAACGCTGCACCGCGCGGCGCAGAGCGGGGTCCAGCAGCGGCACTGCCCACACCAGCAGCTGCGCGAAATACACATGGGTATAGAGCCCCCAGGCCAGCGCATCTGCAGCGAACAGACTTGCCGGAATCGACCACCAGAGAGCGAGACGCCGTGCGTTCATGCGCGCAATATGGCCGCCCCGCATGACCGTGCGCTGTCAGGCGCGTGAATCTTGCGTGAATCGCTGCCCTGGCCGCCTGCGTATAATTCCCGCTGTCGTATTCACCCCACCGCCACTCAGGCCCACATCATGCGCACCCTCATCTGCGGTTCCCTCGCCTTCGACTCCATCATGGTGTTTCAGGATCACTTCAAGCACCACATCCTGCCGGACAAGATCCACATGTTGAACGTGTCCTTTCTGGTGCCGGAGATGCGCCGTGAGTTCGGCGGCTGCGCCGGTAACATCGCGTACAACCTGAAACTGCTGGGCGGCGAGCCGCTGATCATGGCGACCGTCGGCGACGACTTCGCGCCTTACGCCGAGCGCCTCGACGACCATGCCATTTCGCGCGATTACATCCGCCACGTGGCCGGCACCTACACCGCGCAGGCCTTCATCACCACCGACCTCGCCGACAACCAGATCACCGCCTTCCACCCCGGCGCGATGAACTATTCGCACGAAAACGACGTGCGCCTGGTGCCGGACATCAAGCTCGGCATCGTCTCGCCGGATGGCCGCGACGGCATGCTGCGCCACGTGCGCGGCTTTCACGAAGCCGGCGTGCCGTGCGTGTTCGACCCCGGCCAGGGCATGCCGCTGTTTACCGGCGAGGAGCTGCTGGAGTGCGTCCACAAGTCGAGCTACGTCATCCTCAACGACTACGAAGCCGAACTGCTGCAAACCCGCACCGGGGAAACCCTGGCTGCGCTAGCGCGCCACGTCCAGGCGCTGATCGTGACGCGCGGCGCCGAGGGCTCGGTGATCCACAGTGCCGGCCAGCAGATCGACATTCCGGCCGTGCGCCCCGCCGCCATCCTCGACCCCACTGGTTGCGGCGACGCTTATCGCAGCGGCATCCTGTACGGCATCACCCGCGGGCTCGACTGGGAAACCTCCGGCCGCCTGGGCAGCCTCATGGGCGCGATCAAGATTGCGCAGCGCGGCGGGCAGAACCACCGCCCCGGCCGCGACGAGATCGCAAGCGCGTTCCAGGCCCAGTTTGGCTACCCATTCGAGTGAACCCGGGAACACACATGAACACGACATGTGTTGTCACGCACTGAAGGGATGCCGGCACGGATGCCCCCATAAGGGTGCGGGTGCACGGGTCATTGATCCGCAATCTTGACGTCACGCCGGCTTCACACCGGATCCCTAAGCTGGGCGCATTCCATCAATGGGAGTGCCCCATGCTTGACCTCCGCAGCCATGTCCAATCCGCCCCCGCCAGCCGCTATCACACCTCGCTGGCGATCGACGACAGCGAGATTCGCGAAGCGCAGCGCCTGCGCTATCAGGTGTTTGCCGAGGAAATGGGCGCGCGTCTGTCGTCCGCCCTGCCGAGACACGACACCGATCTGTACGACCCGTTCTGCGACCACCTGCTGGTGCGCGACCTGGCCAGCGGCGAAGTCGTCGGCACCTATCGCATCCTGCCGCCCGAAGCCGCCAAATGCGTCGGCAGCTACTACGCCGAGCAGGAGTTCGACCTCACCCGGCTGAACTTCCTGCGCCCACGCATGGCCGAGCTGGGGCGCTCGTGCGTGCACCCGGCGCATCGCAGCGGCGCCGTCATCGCGCGGCTTTGGTTGGGGCTGGCCGATTACATGACGCGCTATGGTTATGAATATATTGTCGGCTGCGCCAGCATCGGCATGGCCGACGGCGGACATATTGCCGCCAGCGTGCATCGCCAGTTGAGTGAACGCACTTTGGCGCCGATCGAATGGCACGTCACCCCGCGCACTAGGCTACCGATCGAATCGCTCGACGACGGCCAGCGCGCCGCGCTGCCGCCGCTGATCAAGGGCTATACCCGGCTCGGCGCGAGGATGTGCGGCGAACCGGCCTGGGATCCCGATTTCAACACCGCCGACCTCTTGATGCTGCTGCCGATGGCACAACTCAACCGCAGCTATGCCCGCCGCTTCATCGCTTGAGACGTCTTACAATGCGGGGGTGAACTTCGCCCGACTGTCCCCGTTCCTTCGTCGCACCGTTCGCATCGGCTTGCTGATGCTGCACCTCGCGTGGGGCGTGACAGTGGCCGGGCTGGCGTTTCCCCTGTTGAAGACTGCGCAGCGCGACCGCTTCATCATGGTCTGGGCACGGCGCCTGCTGCGCGTGCTCGGCGTGCGGGTGCAATTGACGCCCGCGCCCCGTCTGGCGGGCGGCGCGCTGCTGGTCTGCAACCACATCTCGTGGCTGGACATCTATCTGATCTACGCGGCGCAGCGGGTGCACTTCGTCTCCAAGGCCGAGGTACGCAACTGGCCGGTAGCGGGCTGGCTGGCGAAGAAGACCGGCACCCTGTTCATCGAGCGCGGCCGCCGCGCCGACACCGCGCGCATCAACGTCGAGATGCGCGAGCTGATGCAGGACGGTGCGTGGGTCGCGGTCTTTCCCGAAGGCACCACCAGCGACGGGCGGAGGCTGCGGCGGTTCATGCCGTCGCTGCTGCAGTCGGCAGTGCAACTGAACTGCCCGGTGGTGCCGGCGGCCCTGCGCTACCGCACCCTGGACGGCGGATACACCGCGGCGCCCGCCTACATCGACGACATCAGCATGTGGCACAGCCTGAAACAGATCGTCAGCGAACCCGGCCTCGTCGCCGAACTGCACTTCGGCGAACCGATCCTGCCGAATGGCCACCGGCGCGAACTGGCCGCGCAGGCCGAAGCGGCCACAGCTAGGCTTTTGGGCGCAGCTGCATCGGACACGGCACCGCGAACACCTGCCGATCCTCCAGCCTGACCGCGGTCAACCGGCCGCCCCACAGGCAGCCGGTATCCAGCGCGATCAAATTACTGCGATTGATCAGCCCCAGCGTCGACCAGTGGCCGATGATGAACGTTGCCTCGGTACTCTTCCGGCCCGGCACCTCGAACCAGGGAAGCCACCCGGCCGGCTGCGTGCCGGGCGCGCCCTTGTGGTGGAACTCCATTTCGCCATCGACCGAACAGTAGCGCAGCCGGGTGAACGCGTTGACGATCACCCGCAGGCGCTCGATGCCCTGCAGATCCGCATCCCAGCCGACCGGCGCGTTGCCGTACATCTGCGCGAAAAAATCGCGGTAATGGGGTCCCTGCAACGCAGCCTCGGCCTCGGCAGCGCGTTGCATCGTGTCGTCCGGCGTCCAGCCCGGCAGCACTCCGGCATGAACCATCAGAAAATTGCCGGCGCGCCAGGCCAGCTTCTGCCGGCGCAACCAGCCCAGCAGTTCGTCACGATCGGGGGCGGCCAGAACTGCATCGAGGGTGTCACCCTTGTGCACCCTGCCGAAGCCCTCGGCCAGCGCCAGCAGATGCAAATCGTGGTTGCCCAGCACGCAGATCGCGGCATCGCCCAGGTTTTTGATGAATCGCAGCACCCCCAGGGAATCCGGTCCCCGGTTGACCAGATCGCCGACGAACCACAGCCGGTCGGCCGCGGGGTCGAATTTCAGTTCATCCAGCAAACTCAGCAGGGAAGCCTGACATCCCTGAAGATCGCCAACGGCATAGGTAGGCATATAAAATACGGTTTGTTTGTGCGCTGTATTGCCCGAATCATAGCGCTCCCGCCTGACCTCCACGTGACACCCTCGCAAGAAACCCCATCTATGAATGTTGTTGCCCGCCTGTTTTTCAGAACCCTGCGCGCCGTGCTCGGCCCCTTCCTGCTGCTGGGCAACTGGCTCACCCAACCCAAGGGCATCGTGCGCCCGGCCGCCGAACAACAGGCTGTCGACGCGCGCACGCGCAATCTGGTGCTGTACCACTTTCCCACCTGCCCGTTCTGCCTGAAAACCCGTCGCGTGATCCGGCGACTTTCGCTCGACATCGAACTGCGCAACGCCCGCAGTGACGAAGCCCATCGGGCCGCGCTGATCGCCGGCGGCGGCAAGCCGCAGGTGCCGTGTCTGCTGATCACTGACGCCGATGGCCGGCAAACCTGGCTGTATGAATCGGACGCCATCAATGCCTGGCTGAACCGCGAATTCGGCGCGGCATGAGCCTGCTCGCCGCGCTCAACCCGCCGCAGCGTGAAGCGGCGAAGTACCTCGACGGTCCCCTGCTGGTGCTGGCGGGCGCCGGCTCGGGCAAGACGCGCGTCATCACCCACAAGATTGCCTATCTGATCGGCGAATGCGGCTACAAGCCCAGCTCGATCGCCGCCATCACCTTTACCAACAAGGCGGCGCGCGAGATGCAGGAGCGCGCCGGCAAGCTGACGCAGGGCGCGGCTTTTAATAACATCAGCACCAAGGGCCTCATCGTCACCACCTTCCATTCGATGGGCTTGCGCATGCTGCGCGAGGACGCGAAATTCGCCGAGCTGAAGCCGGCGTTTTCCATCCTCGATTCGGCCGACGCGGCAGGCATCATTTCGGAAATCCTCAAGACCACCGACAAGCAGGAAATCCGTCGCGCGGTATCGCGCATCTCGCTGTGGAAGAACGAGTTGAAATCGCCCGCCGCCGCGCTCGCTGCTGCCGAGGACGACAACGCGCGCGTCTACGCCAAGATTTACGACCGCTACGACGCCACCCTGCGCGCCTACCAGGCGGTCGATTTCGACGACCTGATCCGTCTGCCGGCCGAATTGCTCGACAGCCACGCCGAGTTGCGCGAAAAATGGCAGAACCGCCTGCGCCACATCCTGGTCGACGAATACCAGGACACCAACGTCGCGCAGTACCGCCTGCTGCAGAAGCTCACCGGGGTGCGCGCGGCGTTCACCGCGGTCGGCGACGACGACCAGGCGATCTATGGCTGGCGCGGCGCCTCGGCCGACAACCTGCGGCAGCTCAACGAGGACTACCCGCACCTGCACGTGGTGAAGCTGGAACAGAACTACCGCTCGACCATACGCATCCTGAAAGCCGCCAACAGCCTGATCGCCAACAATCCCAAGCTGTTCGAGAAACGCCTGTGGAGCGACCTCGGCCACGGCGATGCGATCCAGGTGATGCCGACGAAGGACGACGAGCACGAGGCCGAATCGGTGGTGATGCGCCTCTTGTCGCACAAGTTCCAGCACCGCACCGAATGGCGCGACTACGCCATCCTGTATCGCGGCAACTACCAGGCGCGCGTGTTCGAGCAGGCGCTGAGGAACGAAAAGGTGCCGTACCAGCTCTCTGGCGGGCAGTCCTTCTTCGACCGCAGCGAGATCAAGGACGTGATTTCCTACCTGCGCCTGATCGCCAACAGCGACGACGATCCGGCCTTCATCCGCGCGGTCACCACCCCGAAGCGCGGCATCGGCACCGCCACCCTGGAGAAGCTCGGCCAGGTCGCCGCCACCCTGCATGTCAGTTTATTTGAAGCGGTGTTCTCCGCCGCGGCCGCGGCACAGATCGGTGAGCGCCAGCTGGCGCCGCTGGTCGAGTTCTGCAATTTCATCAACCGCTTCGAGGCGCGCGTCGCCCGCGAGCCGGCGGGCGAGGTGCTGAACGATCTGCTTAAATCGATCAATTACGAGATTTACCTGTTCGACCAGGATGACGACCGCGCGGCGCAGAGCAAGTGGAACAACGTGCTCGAATTCGCCGCCTGGATTACCAAGAAAGGCGAGGAGGACGACAAGGACTTGCTGCAGTTGACGCAGACCATCGCGCTGATCACCCTGCTCGAAGGCCGCGAGGAGTCCGAGCCCGATGCCGTGCGCCTGTCCACCCTGCGTGCCGCCAAGGGGCTGGAGTTCGGCCATGTGTTTCTGGTCGGGGTCGAGGAAAACATCCTGCCGCACCGCGATGCGGTGGACGAAGGGCGGCTGGAGGAGGAGCGCCGCCTGATGTACGTTGGCGTCACCCGCGCGAAGAAGTCGCTCACCCTTTCCTACTGCTCACGCCGCAAGCGCGCGCGCGAAACCGTGGCTTGCGATCCGTCGCGCTTCATCGACGAACTCGGCGATGACGTGCGCATGCCGGACAAACCGTCCGACACCGAAACCAAGGCCAGCGGCAGCAACCGGCTGGCCGCCCTCAAGGCAATGCTCGGCTAGGTTACAGAAAGGCAGGGCCTGGAACGGCCCGCCATTAAATCGTCAGCAGCCCAAGATCCACTTCGCCAGTGTCTGCGCATCCGCGGGCGGGATCTTTTGCGCCGGCATCGGGATCTTCCCCCACTTGTCCTTGGAGCCCTTCAGGATACTGTCGGTCAGCATCGCCTCAGAGTCTGCTTTGCCACAGCCAAGGCCCATCTTGTATTTGGTCGAGATTTCGTTGAACGCGGGCCCCATTTTCTTTTTTTGCATGTCATGGCAGACCATGCAGTTGCTCTTGGCTGCGAGCTCGGGGCTGGCATGCACCGGAGCGATGCTGAGGGGCAGGGCCGCAATAGCGATCAGGGCAACAAAGGGTTTCATTTCGACGCTCCGTTCAATTGGATTAGAACACTGGCAGTAAGCACTTGGCCACCCCAAGCATGCTCGGCTGACTTGATCAAAGCAGGGCTGTTCGCAGCCCTGCTTTCAAGACATCAGAGCGTCAGGATCCACTTCGACAGCGCTTGTGCGTCAGCCGGAGAAACCTTCTGCGCCGGCATCGGGATCTTTCCCCACTTGCCCTTGGCGCCCTTCAGGATGCTGTCAGTCAGCATCGCCTCGGCCGTTGCATCGCCTTTGTACTTGGCAGAGATATCCTTGAAGGTGGGTCCCATTTTCTTCTTTTCCACATCGTGGCAGGTCATGCACTTGCTCTTGGCGGCGAGTTCCGGGCTGGCATGCGCCGGAGCGAAGCAGAGGGGCGCTGCAATAGCAATCAGGGCAACAAGTGTTTTCATTTCAACTCTCCATACAAGTGGACAAGAACATCTTTTAATCACCATACCAAACTAATTCGCACTTGTCAGTATGGCAAATTGTCGCGGACATGCAAAAAAAAGAGGGGACGCCCTGGCGTCCCCTCTTTTATCGTGGTCAGCGTCGATCAGTTGACCTTGGGATCCAGTTCGCCCTTGTCGTAGCGCTTCTGCATTTCTTCCAGGTTGAAGACCTTTTTGATCTTGCTTGCCTGGCCCGCCGCACCGAACGCTTCGTAACGGTTCTTGCAAATGTCGCTCATGCCCTTGGTGGCTTCCTTGAGGAATTTGCGCGGATCGAAGTTGGACTTGTTTTCCGCCAGGTGCTTGCGGATGGCGCCCGTGGAAGCCATGCGCAGGTCGGTGTCGATGTTGACCTTGCGCACGCCGTTCTTGATGCCTTCGACGATTTCGCTGACCGGCACGCCATAGGTCTGGCCCATGTCGCCGCCGAAGCTGTTGATGATG
>Ga0105100_10001875_pt1 | contig 12288 bp, 12 predicted proteins | sample PPLLak12cMay2015_2_FD_87033 | JGI IMG/M metagenome (GOLD analysis project Ga0105100, IMG submission 87033) | Freshwater sediment microbial communities from Prairie Pothole Lake near Jamestown, North Dakota, USA - PPLs Lake P8 Core (1) Depth... | ecosystem: Environmental > Aquatic > Freshwater >... | reverse complement strand
CGAAAGACATTATCGAGCACCATGGAGGGCGCATCTGGTTCGAAAGCGTACCCGGCGAGGGGACGACGTTCTCATTTGCGCTGCCGATCACCAGGCATATTGGAGAGCTGACCACTCAAACCGGACCACGCCAGTTCGGCAGGTCACGAATTCTGTAAGGGAGATAGGATGGTAGAAGAAGCGTCGAAAAAAATTCTGATCGTCGACGACGAGGCATATATCCGCCTGTTGATCGAGCAAACGCTGGAGGATATGGAAGAGAGGGGCGTTAAGCTCTTAGAGGCAGACAATGGGAATGATGCACTGGAGATTATCCAAAACGAAAGACCGCAGCTGGTTTTTCTGGATGTGATGATCCCGAAAATGAACGGGTTTGAGCTGTGCAGGAAGGTCAAGCAGGAGCTTAAACTGGAAGGGATTTTCATCGTGTTTTTGACCGCCAAAGGCCAGGAATACGACCAGCTGACAGGAAAAGAAGCGGGGGCGGATATTTACATGACCAAGCCTTTCGATCCCGATGAGCTGCTAGCCCTGGCTGAAAAGGTGATGCTGTAGCATGGCAGAAATCACACTTGGGAAATTGATCCGCAAGGAAACCAGGACAGTGCTGGAGGGGCTGCTGTCAAGGGTGGATGAGCCGCTGGCAATTTTTGATTTGAACGGCGGACATCTTCTGGGAAGAAATCAGGCTGAGACAGGCAGGGACTATGAACAGCGGCCGCTGGTTTACAACGGCATTATGATCGGCTCGACTGCCGGAATTAAGGGATCTCAATGGCTACCTGTCCTGGCTGGCTTGATCGAAACCTTATACAGGCAGGAAGTAGAAAAGAGGTCCCTGGCTGGAGAAGTGCTGGAGAAATACCGGGAACTACACCTGCTGTACCGCCTGTCCGAACGGTTAATTGCTTCTCCGAATACTGAGAAGATTGCCGAGATGGCGCTTAATGAAATATGTCCGCTGGTGAAAGCGAATGGCGGCTTAATAGCGCTGATCCATGAAGGACTGGAAAATCAAGTAATTATCGCCCAATGCGGGTTCCCATACGAACTGAGCACGCGCAATGCAGGATCGACTAACCTGATCGAGCAGGTCATGCGGACAGGCACCGGCCAGCTGATGAACAACGTGCCGGCCGGGGATTTTTTCCTGAACAGGGAAAAAGAACGGATATCCCTGTTATGCGCACCGCTCAAGGTAGAAGACCGGACATCCGGAGTGATCATCCTGGCCGGCGACCAGGATAAATCCTTCCAGGCAGGCGATTTGAAGCTTTTGAATGCGATCGCCCTGCAAACTGCCCCGGCAATCGAGATTGCACACCTTCACCAGAAGGATCTGGAGAATGCCAGGCTGGAAAGGGATTTGCAGACTGCCTTCCAGGTGCAGTCAAGCATGCTCCCGAACCGCACGCCGGATTTTAAAGGCTGGCAGCTGGCGGCTTTCTGGCAGCCTGCGCGGATCGTGAGCGGAGATCTTTATGATTTCATCCCCTTCTCTGGAGGAAAGCTGGGCCTGGTAGTGGCAGACGTGACCGATAAAGGAGTCCCGGCTGCGCTGTTGATGGCAAATGCCCGCAGCGTGCTGCGCGGCGCGGCTGCAAACGCGGGCCGAAGCGGGTTGATCTCACCAGGGAAACTGCTGGCCAGGGTCAATAATGTGTTAAGCGAAGATATGCCGATGGATATGTTCGTGACCTGCCTGCTGGTTATCATCGACCGGCGCAGCGGCGCTATTCGATACGCCAATGCCGGGCACAACCCACCTTACCTGTGCACCGCACAGAAAGTCGTGGAGCTGAGGGCAACGGGACTGCCATTAGGCATTTTCCCGAACATGATCTACGAAGAAAAAGAAGCCTGGTTGGAACCGGGTGACAGCTTACTGCTTTACAGCGATGGCCTGACAGAGGCGCACGATAGAGAAGGGGATATGTTCGGCTTCCCGCGCCTGAATGAATTTCTATCCACCTCCAGCCGGAGCCAGCTGGAGGGAGAAAAATTGATCCAGTTCCTGATGGCCCGGCTGGCTGATTTTACCGGACCGGGCTGGGAACAGGAAGATGATATAACAATGGTAGCTGCGAAACGATTGGAGACTGACCAGGGATAACGCAGGACTAGTTTTCAGTTATCCCCAGTGCTTCCGTCAGCTCGGACTGTTTAAAATTTGTGATAATCTTGCCTTTTACATCGAAAGTGGGAGTAGTTTCGTTGCCGTTATTCCAGCGACGGATCTGCGCCGCGGCTTCCCGGTTACGAGCGATATCAATTTCGACGAATTTGACGCCGTGCTGCTGAAGGAAAGCCCTGGCCCTGCGGCAGGCCGGACACCACTGGTTGCAGTACATGACCAGGTCAGCGTCATCAGCGCCTGGCGGCTGGGGTAGAGGTCCAGACGGCTGGGGCTGGGGAGCGGGCCTGGTAGTTTTTATCCCTTCAATCTGCTCCAGGACAGCAAAGAGCACCTCGTTGTCCGGCTGCTCATCGATGTCATGCACATCGACATAGCGGATCACGCAATTCTTGTCGATGACGAAAATCGCCCTTTCACTTTTTCCTTCCGGACGCAACACACCATAAAGCTGAGCGACTCTTCCATGAGGGAAGAAATCACTGAGCAATGGATAGGTGATACCGCCCAGGCTTTCTGCCCAGGCCTGCAAACCGGGTACACTATCGACACTGACGCCCAGGACCTGAGCGTTTACCCCATCGAAGCGGTCTTTATCAACCTCATACGATGGGATCTGACCCGTTCATATCGGTGTCCATGCCAGTGGAAAGAAAGCCAGGACGATATTCTTCCTGCCCAGATAATCGCTGAGGTGAATCGTGCGATCGAGATGACTTTCCAGTGCAAAGTCTGGTGCAGTTTGGCCGACACGTAAAGCCATTTTTGTCTCCTTGTTATTTTTATTCCCACGAGCGAACAGGGGTCGAAAAATATTTTTCGGTAAATTGAAGAATCGCTCGATCATTTTTCTCTATCCGGCAATGCGAGGAAGAACCTGCGGTTTAATTTAATACTCTGGAACTATCCAACCAACTGCAACAGTAAAGAGATTTCCCAAGATTATACCCCCAGTTTTACCAGTCATTCAACCCGGGAGCCGATCGACCAGGCGCTCGAATATGGCATCTGCCACACCTTCTTTGCTGAGCAGCGGCAGGTTTTCCAGCATTCCATCCGGATATATCAGGCTGACCTGATTGGTGTCTGATTCGAATCCAGAACCGGCAGCGGAAATGTCATTGGCTACGATCAGGTCCAGCTTTTTCCTGTCCAGCTTCAGGCGGGCATTAGCGAGTAAATCCTGCGATTCGGCTGCAAAGCCAACAACCAGCCTGGGCCAGCCGCTGACTGCCCTGGTTTGAGCCACAGACTGGAGGATGTCGGGTGTGGCCTCCAGGTCGATTTTTGGCACTCCACTGCCCTTCTTCAGCTTGTGGGTGGAGGGAGCCGCCGATCTGAAATCGGCGACAGCAGCAGCCATAACCAGGATATCAGTATCTGTAATTGAATTCAATACAGCTGCTTGCATATCACCGGCAGTTTTCACCTCAACCAGGCGGACCCCAAACGGGGCCGAAAGGTGAGTTGGAGCGGTGATTAAAATGACTTCGGCACCGAGGTCGAGAGCCGACTGCGCCAGCGCATATCCCTGCTTGCCCGAAGAGCGGTTGGTCAGCACGCGCACAGGATCCAGAGGCTCCTGCGTTCCACCGGCAGTCACCACTACCTTCATTCCAGCTAACCGACCGTTCCTTGACAGAGCGAAGCGCATGTGACCCAACAATTCATGGGGCTCGAGCATCCTACCAGTCCCGCTCATACCGGAAGCGAGGTGGCCTTCAGCCGGTCCGAGCAGGAGCACCCCGCGCTGACGCAATATTTCCAGGTTTTCCTGGGTAGCGGGATGAGTGTACATGCCGCCATCCATGGCAGGAGCTGCCAGCAGCGGGCAGGATAGCGCCAGGGCTGTCACGGTCAAAAGATTGTCGGCCAGCCCATGCGCCAGCTTCGCCATGGTATTGGCGGTGGCTGGCGCGATGATCATCTGGTCGGCGCCTTTTGCCAGCCCGATGTGCTGAACATGACCCTCGCTGCCCCATAAATCGGCATCCACATAGGCACGACGGCTGGTGACGGATTGGAAGGTGAGCGGGGTGACGAACTGCAGCGCGGATTGAGTGAGGATCACATCGACAAATGCACCCATCTGGGTGAGCCTGGAAGCTAATTCCGCAGATTTGTAGGCTGCGATTGAGCCTGATACCCCCAACAGGATGCGCCTGTTCAAAAATGGATTGCTCATGCCAAATCCCTTTTTATTGGAACCTTTTTTTCGGTAATTCTCTCAAACTCTACGAGCCGGTGTTTTTCTTATGCCGGTCGAACCACAAATCCAATAATAACACCATTATCGAACGTTCCTGAGCAACGCCTGAAGCAGAGCACTGTAGAGTGAGAAACGCACCAGGATTTCATAGGATTTGAATCGTCACCAGACGGTCCCGACCCGCCAGGTCTGGGAGCAGCTGCACCCTGGCTTGAGGGAAAGCGGTCTGAGCTAATCCGGTGACCAGTGAACCCTGGGAGGCTTCGATTTCCAGCAGTATGAAACCGCCTGAAGCCAGGGCAAATGGAGCGCGTTCCAGGAACCTGCTGATCCAGATCACCCCCTCAACTCCCCCATCCAATGCCAGAAGCGGTTCATGGGCTGCGACGGAGAGCTGCGGCATGTTTGCAGCAGGGATATATGGTAGGTTGGCACAGAGCAGGTCGAAAGGAAGTGAAGTTGGGGGTAGAAGATCACACTGCAGCAGCTGAACCCGATCACTGACCGCATGGCGCAGTACATTCTGCCTGGCAACCTGCAGGGCTTCCAGCGAGATATCAGAAGCCAGGATACGCGCATCCGGGCAGTTCAGCGCCAGCGAAACAGCGATGCAACCCGAACCAGTGCCCACATCCAGAATAGAGCGCCGTGCCGGATGCTCAACGAGCCAGTGCAGGGCATGCTCGACCAGCATTTCCGTCTCGGGGCGCGGGATCAGCACCGCGGGACTGAGGGTGAAATCCAGGCCGTAAAACTCCCAATGGCCGATTATATGTGGAAGGGGTTCGCCAGATTCCAGGCGCCTGGTGAGGGTTTCGTACCGCTCCAGCTGGTATTCATCCAGCAGGGCATCGGGATGGGCCAGGATCCAGCTGCGCGGCTTAGCCAGGACATGCGCCAGCAAGACCTGGGCATCGAGGTCTGCGGATTCGCTCACCGCAGCCAGGTGCTGCCTGGTTTCAGCCAAGACTCGAGATAATTCGATCAAGGGGCGTAGATTCGAATTCCCGGAACAATAAACCAGAAACTAAGTGCCAGACTCCCCCACAGCGGACAGGCGGTCTGCTTCTTCCCGCAGCGAGAGCTCATCTATGAAGATATCGATACCGCCTTCCAGTACTCCGGCCAGGTTATAACTGGAAACGTTAATGCGGTGGTCTGTCACGCGGGACTGGGGGTAATTATAGGTGCGGATTTTCTCAGACCGCTCCCCAGTGCCTACCTGGGAGCGGCGGGTTTCTTCGACTTCCAAACGCTGCTTTTCCTGCTCAATTTCATACAGGCGGGCGCGCAAGATGCTCATGGCACGGGTACGGTTCTGCAGCTGGGAGCGCTCGTCCTGGCACTGCACCACCATGCCGGTCGGAAGGTGGATGAGGCGGACCGCGGTGGCGTTTTTCTGGACATTCTGGCCGCCGGCACCCGCCGATTTAAAGACCTCCAGGCGGATCTCGCTCTCCGGAATCTGCACTTCAACTTCGTCGACTTCGGCGAGCACCGCCACGGTGGCGGTGGAGGTATGGATGCGCCCGGATGATTCAGTCACCGGTACGCGCTGAACGCGATGGACGCCGGATTCATACTTGAGCCGCGAATATGCACCGCGCCCTTTCACCAGGAAGATGATTTCTTTTAATCCGCCGATGCCGATCTCGTTGGAGGAGAGCACTTCCACTTCCCAGCCCTGGCGCTCAGCGTAGCGGCTGTACATGCGGAAAAGATCGGCGGCGAACAACGAGGCTTCGTCCCCACCAGTTCCGGCGCGAATTTCGAAGATGACATTGCGCTGGTCGCGCGGGTCCCTGGGAAGCAGCATCTCCTTGATTTCCTGCTCCAGGCGCTCAACCTGCGGCTGAATTTCAGCCAGCTCACCTTCTGCCAGCAGACGCAATTCACCATCTTCGCCGTCTATCAGCAGGCGGGCTTCTTCCTGCCTGGCGAGCGCCGAGCGATAGTGGCGCGCCAGGTCCACGACCGGCTCCAGCTCGGAGCGCTCGATGCCCAATTCAGCTGCGCGCTGGTAATCGCTGCCGACCTCCAGGAGCATCTGCTCCAGCTGGGCGTAGCGTTCTTCGATGGCGGATAATTTTTCTAGCATATTTTCACTCACAGCAAAGGACACAAAGATCACAAACTCAAGATGTGTCTTTGTGCCCGGAGGGGGAATTATACCAAAGAAAAGGCCCTGCCTTACGGCAGGGCCTGTGTTGCTCAAACGTACGGTGTTGATTTAGTAGCGATAGCGGAAGCGATTAGCTGCGCCGGGGCCCTGGAAGGCACCGAATGCGCCCGTGAAGTGATTGAAGTTGATGCGTACGAAGCAATTGTTGGGCGAGCAGTAATCCTGAAGCTGGAAGTCTACACCCCAGCCTACACCAGTATCTTGCGGTGCACCAACAACCGCTAGGGGATCACCGAAGGTGGTGAGGAACCACAGGTTGCGGTTGTAGCCGTCAGAGGTATTGGGGTTCAAGAAATGGGTACCAATCGGGATCTTCACCCAGACTTTGTTGCTGATCACGCTGAAGAATACGACCTTCTCCATGGTGGGCTCGCCGAAGTTGGGGGCCTTGAAGATTTCGAAGGCTTCAGCATTGTCAGGTCGGTTGGGGTGGAAGTACCAGTCATACCACACGCGGCGCAGAGGCAGCGTACCGCAGGCGGTGAAGTTCATGCGGAAGTTCTTGACGATGCGCAGCTGGCCAGACGTCTCAACACCACCGCAAGCCCAGGTCGTGCGACTGTAGTAATCGGTCATGATGGTGTAGACCTTGGGATTGTACCAGTTGGCACGGGTGGTCGGAGGAACGGTCAGATAATAGAACTGACCCGTGGTGACACCTTCCAGGCGCATGTAGACATTCTCACCGGTCCAGTTGTAGACTTCCAAGCGGATCAACTTGGCCGGAATCACCTGGGCGATCAAGGCGGTTACCAGGATCGCAATTACTAAGAGCAGGTTTAACTTTTTCATTGTTCATTCTCCTTTTCAAAAATAGGTAGGGTCTGTTTTTTCCTACGAGGGGTAGTATACCGCATTCTTAACAGGAGTCAAGGGTTTTCCTAATCAAAAACAGTAAATTACATAACATGTTCTTAATATTATACTTCAATCCAGCCTGAGATTGTTTTGTATGCCGTAATTGAACTTATAAACACTATATTCGTAGGGATCTATTTCACTGCAAAGCGTCGTGTATGGATTGGAATCGAGAGCTCCACAGTGAATTACCTGTGGAGCTCGACAAGAATACCCTATTCTTATGGCAAGAGGTCAGCTGATTGAGTACCTCCAGTGGTTAAATTTAGGGAGTGGGTGTTGCATCCAGATTCTGCAGAATTTCTTGGGCTTTTTTCTTCATATCAGAATCTCCGGAATTTTCGATGAAATACGTCAGATCCTTCCTGGCGTTTTCCTTATCCCCTTTGGCATTATAAGCCAGGCCGCGCAATACATAGGCGCCTACAAAATCCGGTTGGAGGACGAGCATCTGAGAAAAATCAGCAATCGCATTATCGTAGTCTTCCAAACTCATATACACCAAACCACGGTTGGAGAAGGCATCGAGCATCGTGTCATCCAGCTCGATCGCCTTGTTAAAGTCTGCCAGGGCCTTTTCCAAATCATCGAGCTGCGTGAAGATGACACCGCGATGCAGGTAACCGGTCGGGCCATCCGGCGCCAGCTCGACAACCTTGTTAAGGTCGGTCAGGGCGGCCTGGTAATTCTCCTGACCATAATAGACCTGGCCTCGTTCGTAGTAAATCTCTACATCTTCCGGAAGGAGTGAACTGGCAACATTGAAATCATCCAATGCCTTATCGAGCTCGTTCCTGGCCACGTAAACGATAGCGCGGTTGACGAAAGCATCGCCGTATTGGGGATCCAGCTCGATGGCCTTGGTAAGGTCAATGATGGCCTGGTTAAGACTTTGCTGGTTAGCGTAGGCTATCGCGCGGGTATTTAATGGTCGCGGGTCATTCGGATTATAGTTAATCGCGAGGTTCGAATCGGTGACCGCCTCGGCAAACATTTTCTTGGCCAGATAGACACGCGCGCGCTGGTAATAGGCTTCGGGCAAGGTTGAATCCATCTCAATTGCCTGATTGAAGAACTCGAGGGCTTCATCCACTTGATCCGTTACAAAGGCGGTCAGCCCGTTGAAGACGAGCGTGTTGTAAGGGGCGAAAGTCGTGGTCGGTGTTGGTGTAGGTCCGGGTATTTCGGTCGGTGTGGGGGTAAGCGTGGGAACAGGCGTGAGGGTAGGCGCCAAGGTTGGGGGGGTCTCGACCACTGTGGTGACCCCGGGATTGATTTCAACCTCTTCGATCTCTTCCGTAGGGGTCTCACCAGGCCCGCAGGCGGTAATGAGCAGGCTCGCTATCACCAGTACAGCGGCGAGTATCCATATTTTACGAAATTTCATTTCTAATATGCTCCTGATTTATTTTAATGGCTTGAACTGCCGGGCAAGCGTCTCATTATGCCACTTTTTGGAGGGAATCGCAAGGTGGGAGGTCTCAAAGATGAGACATCACACATCCATCGGCGCGCGGGTCGGAGCCTCCCCACAAGACCCCGGTGTGCGGGTCACTCAGGATGACCTGGCCGCGACCGAACACCACCCGCTCGTGACCGTGTACAAGCGAGACCGGGTGGCCCATGCCAGACAGCTTCGACCGGATTTGGCTTGAGAAGCCTTCTTCGAGCAGGACAACTCCTTCCGAAGCGCCGCCTTCGAGGCAGAAACGCGGCCGGTCGAGGGCGGCCTGGGGATCCAGCCCGTCCTGGACCAGGTTGAGAAATACCTGCAGGTGGCCCTGCGGCTGCATGAAGCCGCCCATGACCCCAAAACAGGCAAACAACTGCTGACCTTCAACGGATGGGTCTGCTTGCTTTTCCGGTGAGCGAGTGGCTAAAGCGGGGATGATGGTGTGATAGGGGCGTTTTCCAGGCGCCAGGCAGTTCGGATGCCCGGGCAGCAGGTTGAAACCGCAACCCCGGTTCTGCAGGCTGAAACCCCAGCCGTAGGGGACGATACCGGTCCCGAAACCCATGTAGTTGCTGTTGATGAAGGAACAGGCATTGCCCCACCTGTCGACGACGCTGAAATAAACCGTGTCTGAAGCGCCAGAGGGGAAAGCGACTGAAGACCCGGGATTTCCAGGGACCTGGTTAAGCACGGCTTTCTGCAAGTCGACCAGCCTGCTGCGCCTGGCAGCGTATTCTTTCGAAAGCAGCTCTTCTACCGGTAAAGCTTGAAATGCCGGGTCGGCGACATAACGATGGGCGTCGGCAAACGCCAGGCGCAGTGCTTCGATCTGCAGGTGCAGGCGCATGGCCGAGAGGGGAGGGAAGGATTCGAGATCAAAACGCTCGAGCAAGTTAAGCGCCAGCAAAGCCACCAATCCCTGACCGTTGGGCGGACACTCCCACAGGCGTATGCCATGGTAATTCACCCACAGCGGCTGGTCCCAGGTGCTGTGATGGGAAGCCAGGTCATCGAGGGCCAGGCAGCCGCCCGCCTGCTGGACGGTATGGGCAATGGCTTCGGCAATCTCACCCTGGTAAAAGGCAGCCTTGCCACCCTCCGCCACCCGGCGCAGTGTGCGGGCCAATCCTGGATTGCGGAACACCTGTCCGGGCTGCGGGCCGCGACCATCGATGGTCAGCTCACTTCCTCCCAGGGCAACGGAAAGGACTTCTTCAGCCCCGTTCTGCCAGAAATGGGAGGTGATGGGTGCAACCGGGAAGCCGGCCTCAGCCAGCTGGATTGCAGGGGTAAGAATTTCGGAGAGCGGACGGCTGCCGTGACGCTCGAGCAGGTCGCACCACCCGGCACAGGCCCCCGGGACCGTGATGGTGTAAGGGTGGCGGGCTGGAAGTCCCATGCCAAAGCCTTCGCGCTGGACGCGCTCCAGATCCAGAGCAGCGGGCAACCGACCGGAGCCGTTCAAGGCAGTGATACCCCCAGTTTCCGCTGAAAAGTATAGGGCGAAGCAATCACCCCCCAGACCGGTGGAGGTGGGCTCGGTCACGTTGAGAGCGGCTGCGACTGCTACCGCAGCGTCGGCAGCGTTCCCGCCCCGCTCCAGCAGCTGCAGCCCTGCAGAAACAGCCAGCGGCTGGGAGGCAGCCACCATGCCGCTGGTGGAAATGACCGGGGAACGATGGGATAGGAATTTCATCTACCGATAAAGGTCGCGAATGAAGGCACGTTTCGGATTGTCGTGATCTACAACGACCAGAACCCGATCCCCTTTGCGAAGTGTCCGGATGTGAGCACTGAGGCGCAGGGCGGCGCCAGAATTGATGCGCTTCTGCCCAAAACTGTAGCTGTAACCTACCCGTCCCCCCACCCGCTTGAATTCAACTGCAATAACTTTCCCCTGAACCTCTGAGCCGCGTTTAAACACACGCCGGATGATCCAGGCCCGGTAGAGTATATAGAATATCACCAGAAAAGTGACAGCGATCAGGGAGTATGCGATGGCGTCCAGCGCCTGAGGCAGCAGCGGACGGGTAAGGCTGTTCTGCACGACGAGGAAGACCAAGTAAAGGAAAAACAGGAAAATCGGGATCAGGGAGGCCAGGAAAGCGGGATAATCCGTGGCGATAATTTTCGAAAAAGACGGGACGCGGGACTTTTTTTTCACACAGCCCTCCTCAGGATAAAACTCGAGAATTTCTTAAGCTACAACATCGATGCCTTCGCCGGCGACTACTTCTCCTATCTGCCAGAACGGTTGGGCGAGGAGCCTGGCGCTTTCCAACAACGCTTCCAGCTTATCCGGCGGAACGCACAATAGCAATCCCCCGCTGGTCTGCGCATCGAACAGCAGCATACGTTCAATTTCTTCGACTTCGGGCGAGAAGCGCACCCAGGATTCGAAATACTGGCGGTTATCGAAAGATCCGCCCGGGAAAATCCATTCGGCAGCATATTCCCTGGCACCTGACACGAATGGTACCCGGGGGAAATCGATCCTTAATGCCACTTTTGAAGCACTGGCAATCTCCATGCCGTGCCCCAACAGGCTGAAACCCGTGACATCCGTTCCCGAGCGCACTCCGGCTGCCAGCGCCAGATCGGAAGCATCCTTGTTCAGGCGCTTCATCCAGCTGACCGTCTCTGACAGGTGAAGGGGATCGACCTGATCGCGTTTCAAGGCGGTAGTAACCACCCCAAAACCAAGCGGTTTGCTCAATAACAATATATCCCCTGCCCTGGCCTGACGCTTGGTGATGACCTGCTGCGGGTGGACAAAGCCGAGCACCACCAGCCCGTACTTGGGCTCCTGGTCCTGGATCGAATGCCCGCCAGCCAGCACCACACCGGCTTCCTTGACCTTATCGGCGCCGCCGCGCAAGATAGCAGCGGTGATCTCAGTTGGCAGGGATGGAGGCAGTGCGGCGATGTTGAGCGCCAGGAAAGGTGTTCCCCCCATGGCATAGACATCGGAGAGGGCGTTGGCAGCTGCGATGGCGCCGTAGTCGTAAGGGTCATCCACCACCGGAGTAAAAAAATCGGTGGTGACTACCAGGGCGCGCTGCTCATCCAGCTGCCAGACGGCGGCATCATCTGGATCGCCCAGTCCGACCAAAAGATCCGGAAAGTCACGGGGATCAAACAAGCCCTGAATCGGGCGCAGAACCTGCGCCAGCGTCTCCGCGTTGAGCTTGGAAGCTCAACCGGCGCAGCTGGAGAGGCTGGTCAGGCGGATGTGCTTGCCGTTTTGCAGCGGCGTGGGCTGGTCCAAAGGATCACCTGCACTACGGGGTGGCCGTCGGCGTCGGCAGCGGGGTGGGAGTGGGGATAAGATCCAGGTTCAGCTCAACCGGCGCAGGCGGTCCTAGGGTGGGAAGTGGGAAAAGGAATGGCGCGTTGTTGGGCAGCAGCATCACCTGGATGGCCGGATTAATCTTCACGATATACAGGTATTG
>Ga0105100_10001869_pt1 | contig 12313 bp, 6 predicted proteins | sample PPLLak12cMay2015_2_FD_87033 | JGI IMG/M metagenome (GOLD analysis project Ga0105100, IMG submission 87033) | Freshwater sediment microbial communities from Prairie Pothole Lake near Jamestown, North Dakota, USA - PPLs Lake P8 Core (1) Depth... | ecosystem: Environmental > Aquatic > Freshwater >... | reverse complement strand
ATCATGAATATACCAGCAGTCAAACGGAACCACCATTTCTTCCAAAAAGGTGGCAATATATTTATTCGTAGAACAGCAGGTTCATCACTCCATATTCCATCGCTGTTGCATGCTTTCACTTTAAAGGTATAATTGCCGGGAGACAGGTTGGTATAGGAAGCCCTGCGCATTTTTGCATCCGTATAGATCCAGTCGCTATCAAAACCTTCCAGCATGTATGCATATTTATGATTGGAGGGATTGGCAAAATTTAATCCGGCAAATGCCAGGGAAAACGATTTTTCTTTAGGCGATAATCTTATCTCCTCGGTCAATATTATATTCTTTCTTAAAACAACCTTTCCGTTAAGGGTATCATTTATATTTACCGGTTCACCATTGATGAATAAACTGGTGATCATTAAGATCGGGGGGACTGCGTTTTCGGTTATACTTTGGGGGAAGAAGCTGTTGAATCCTTTCGGCCCGCCAAAAAACATTTCCCCGGTGACCGGATTCCTGAAATAGGCATCTTCATTGAACTCATTATCCTGCAATCCATCCCGCAGGGAATAGTTTATAACCGTATGGGTCTGATTGTTTATTTTGGAGATACCCCGTTTATGACTGACCCAGATATGACCTTTTTGATCACTCAATATCCCCAATATCATGTCATTGGGTAATCCGTTCTTTATATTGATAACCGTGAAATTTCCGGAAGACGGATCGTATTTATTCAAGCCGGCACCGGTGCCAAACCACATGGTTCCGTTTTCATCTTTGCATACTGAATACAAACGATTATCACTCAGACTTTTATCATCGCCAGGAATGTTCATAAATCTTACCGACTCAAACCTTTCTTTTAACGCTGAATCAGGTTTCCTTTTCAGCATAGTCAGTCCGCCTACTTCCGTTCCTATCCATAAATTAAAACTATTATCTTCGACAATAAAACGGACGCTATTATGGGTAAGCACACCATCTTCCTCTCCAAACCTGATTACACCGTTTGTTTTTTCGTCATATTTATGGATCCCGTCAAAAGTCGCTATCCATATCGTTCCAGAATGATCCTCATATATACAAAAAATAAAAAACCGATAATCATTCCCGGCACCTTTCATAATATTATAAAACCGTCCTGTTTTTGGATCAAACCGGTCAACACCTCCTTTGGTGCCAATCCATAAAAATCCTTTTTTGTCTTTAACTATCTTCCGGACATCATTGTTGACCAGTGAATTTGTTTTTAACGGATCATGCTTATACTGATGCAATATTATCTGTGTTTTCCTGTCAAATACAATTATTCCCATATCCCGGGTGCCTAACCATAAAACATCCTTTTCATCTTCATCCTGATAGATAGCACGGATATTATTTTCTACGGCATTATCGTCTGCCACCTGATAATGAGTAAATTCTTTACGCTGCAAGTCAGCATAATACACGCCCGAACTAAAAGACCCTACCCAAAGGGAATGAAACCTGTCAATGAATAAACTGAGCAGGTAATTATCCTTTATGCCATGGGGATCATTTATATTAATAACACTTTTTGTGCTGTCACCTGTTAATAAATCAGTATAGGTAAAAGAGCGCTCTGCATTATAAAAAAATCGGAAATGATGATTATTGTATTTATAATACTGAGGATGATTGCGCTGGTCGAATCTGATCAGTATTTCCTGTGGCAGCTGATCTTCCGTAAAATGATCAAAATCGTCGGTTTCATAATTATAACGGTTGATAACCTCATCAATGGTCCGTATCCATATATTACCCGATGAATCGGAACACATATCCGTCACCCTGCTTGAACTTAAACTCTTCAGATTGTTTCTTTCGTTCAGATAAATCTTAAAATCATATCCGTCATAACGGTTCAGCCCATTGAAGGTCCCAAACCACATAAATCCGTATTTATCCTGCGCAATGCTGACTATCGTATTTTGCGACAGCCCGTTTTGCGTGGATAAGTTTTCAAACTTAAAACTGTTGAATTGTGGCCAGCATATCTGTGGGAAAAAAAGGCCGGCAATAAAAAGACCTGAAACTATTAAACCTCTGATCTGCAAGAGTATTTCACTTATTTTCAACATCTTAAACATTCACCCTCCCTTTGAATCCGAAATACTATATTTAAAGATAACGATTTCTGTTGGATTTTCCAATGGTAAAAAGCAGGGACAAGGGACGAGCCTGCCTGCCGGCAGGCAGGCAGGCTGCAAGACTGCATGACTACCAGTTTGCAGCCTACAGCCTATATTCTACAGCCTGAATTCCTAAACACCTAAACCGCTAAACTGCTAAACTGCTAAACTGCTAAACTGCTAAACTGCTAAACAGTTTTTACTCACCTCGATTTAACCAGTTTCCCGGTATAAACATTTTGTTTACCTGCAATGGAAAAGATATAACAGCCGGGATTCAGATCTGCACCGGTAAAACGGAAAATGATCCTGCCGGGCATTGCATCTGCCGTTTCAGTATATATTAAGTTGCCCAGGTAATCAAAAACATTGAGTTTTACAGGATAGTATTCATCCGATACACAAACAAACTGCATGGTTTCGGAAAACGGGTTTGGCCTGATGATAATGTCGTCAGACCAGTCTGCATGCGTGCTTTCAAATCCCATATGTTCATACACCGTAAATTTCACCGAGGTGTCATTAACCATGGAAGGAATTTGGATTATGGAGTCCATCAATAAAATATAGGGTGTCACGGCGATACTGAGCATAAACTCTCCGGTCATGGAAGGAGTTCCACTGAGCAGTACACAATAGGCTGTGCCGGGGTACATGTCAGTTGCACTTGTTTCATAGGAAATGCCCGGCGGAAGATTGCTGACGGTATCCACCTGTATTTTATAGATGGTAACTCCGACATCAAGGATTGTAGCTGTTGGCGGAGGCAAAATAGTCACGGTTTGATGGTAAGCGACACCCACATAGGCATCAGGCAAAATGGCAGGGCATATCTCACCAGGCAAAAGCGTATCCCGGCAGTTGACGTTATCGGGGGTACATTGACTGTATGCCTTGCCTGCCTGTATGAAAAGAAGGGTGATTGATATAATGAGTATTTTTTTTGTCATAGGATTAGTTTAAATGGATCATCCGACTATAATTTGATAGCAAAAATATCATGTTAATTATAAAATTTCAAATTATCATCCTAAATTCTGCTTTTAACGTTGAGCTCTTTTAGGGTCAATTTTCATAAATCCGGGCCTTTTAAATCATGAACCAGATTCTTTTTTACTTCTTCCGTTAGGGAAAAACCTTACTATCCTGTATCTTTGACCTGGTTAGCGTTACGGAGACCTCAATTAAGGGCGCATTTTTCTTGCAGGCAATGGAATTATGGTCACTAAAACGAATGTTATGCGGTTTTGCAGCATAAAAGGAATAAAAGCCTTCCTCCGGTGCAGCCTTGTCTTTTTGCCAGGGTGGACAGGGGTATGTGCACAGGAACCCTATTGCGAGAACCTTAACTTTGAATTTGGTGATTTTACGAATTGGACAGGACATACCTGGCTTTACAGTGCAGAGATACCTTCCATCAATACAGAAAAGGGAGAAGGAATTGTCTATCGAAGGCATACCATCATCTCGGATACTACAGCCTATGATCCCAATACCGGAGGCGAACTGAAAAAAGTACCTCCCGGATATCGCTATTCAGCGCGATTGGGTGATGGATTCATCAGCACCGACAATGCTCCCCGTTGCTGGGACCAAAGCTTGCGCTACACCATGGCAATTGATTCCGGCAATGCCCTTCTTATTATAAAGTTTGCGTTGGTGCTGCAATTTGCCCAGGATCATACAGAAACTGAAGAACCTCGCTTCCGGTTTACCCTATTTGACCAGCTGGGAGATACAATACCTGACTGCTCCAATTACGATGTTTACGCTTCGAACAGTGAAGTGAAGGGCTTTCATATATATGAGCCCGGCGAAGATGAAGTTCCGGTTCAGTGGCGTGACTGGACCACGGTCGGTGCCAACCTTTCGGACTATATAGGCCAGACGATCACCCTTGAATTCATGACGTGCGACTGCACAAGGCAATTTCATTTCGGCTATGTTTATTTCGTGGCCGAATGTCATCCTTTGCAAATTACGGTCCATTATTGTGCAGGTGATTCGGTTGCAGTCCTTATTGCACCTGAGGGTTTTAAGCAATACAGGTGGATGGACAGCAACGGAATCAGAATCGACTCTACCCAGGCTTTTTGCGTGACTGAGCCGGTTGAAGGTGCCATCTACACCTGTGCAATGATCTCTGTTACCGGCTGCAAAGTGTCGCTGCAGTCGGTGATAGCCAAGTTTATTCTCCATGCTGATTTTGATTCCTACATGATTGACTGTAATTCCAATACGGTTCAGCTTGTCAATTCATCATCAGCCACCCGCGGAAGCCTTAGCTATCGATGGGATTTTGGCGACGGGAATATCAGTGCTGAAAAGGATCCGCAATATACGTTTTCAACTTCGGGCATGCACAGGGTTGGACTGACCCTGATCAATCCGCCATCCACCTGTGTTGATACCCTGATAAAGGATGTTGAGTCTTTTTCACCTCCGCTGGTAGGCATTGATGGCGATTCAACTTATTGCCATGGACTGAGTGTTTTTTTAAAAGCCTATGGCGCATACGACTACACATGGAGCAACGGTTTTAAGGATGATTTCATTGAGATCACTGCCCCCGGAGGGGATTATTGGCTCATAGGCCGTTCCAGCACAGGATGTGTTTCCGATACCATCGCCGTGTCGGTGAGTGAAGAACCGGACTGGGAATTTCTTGTCGAGGCTGATACCCTGTTTTGCGAGGGAGGCAGTTCAACCCTTGCAGCCTATGGAGCTGAACGTTATACCTGGAATACAGGTGCAAGCTCCGGTTCGATTAACGTCACAGAATCGGGGACATACAGCGTAACGGGCGCAAATAAGCGGGGATGCGAAAAGTCTGCCACCTTTCATGCTGTCGAGGTTCCTTTTCCCGATGCTAATTTCAACATGTCCGCCAATACGCTTGACAGCAGGCACAACCAACTTACCTGTAATGCCTCCGGGCAGTCCGGTGTACAATATAGCTGGGATATGGGCGATGGACTTATTGAAACAGGATCCATGGTTCAGCATGCCTATGATATTGTTGCCGAAATAGTGGCCTATACCATCACACTTACGGCAACCAGTAAAGAAGAATGCTCGGACCATGCTTCTATGATCATTGATGTGGTGCCTTTTGTCCCCAATGTTTTTACGCCCAACGGTGACGGAATAAATGATATCTTTATGGCGGGTTATGATCTGGAGTTATTGGACCGGAACGGATTGTCCCTTTATAAGGGAACATACGGGTGGGACGGGAATTATAACGGACAGCCGGTTGATGCAGATACTTACTTTTACCGGATCGATTTTACTGACAGAAACCAGCAGGTACATACCAGGAAAGGTTTTGTAACCCTGGTTAGATGAATATTGTGCAATGAAACGGCAATTTACTGGCTTGTTTTTATTATTGAGTTTGATGACAGGCACGAAAGTTTTCGCACAGGCCGACATCAATCTGTCCACGCATTGGTATAACCGGGCCAGCTACAATCCGGCTTTTATCGCGCGGACAGAATATTTGTATATCTTTTCCAATAACCGTCATCAGTGGACCGGTGTTGAGGGAGCCCCTCATATCTACAATGTACAGGTATCGGAATACATACATCGTCTGCATTCTGCAGTTGGTTTATCCTATGTGAATGACAGGATAGGGTTGACCCGGGCATCCAATCCCATGCTTTCTTATGCATACCTGATATCAGGTGACCCGCATTGGTCATTATCCCTGGGTCTTTCAGCGGGTATTTTTGTACGGTCCATTGACGGATCGCTCTTTGAAGCCGGGACCATCAATGACCCTTCGCTGAATTATGCTATGGAACGGACCATCAGTCCTGATGCCAATACAGGACTTGAATTTCAAAGCAAACATTTTATTTTCGGCATTTCCGCCACCCATTTGTTTTCGATCGGCAAGGCAGATCATTTATTGCTGAACGCCAATCATCGGTATGGTTATGTCATTTATAAAAACAACAACCTGGATTTGTTTTATTACAGGGCAGGCATAATGGTGGTTAACCGTTATAACCTGACCGTTGTGGAAGGAAATATGCTGATACGGTTCAAACATCCCACCGGACTTCTTCAGGGTCCCCGGGAGATCTTTGATCTGGGAATCAGCCTTCGTTCATCACGTCAGATGACTTTTCTGGCCGGGTTGCTGCTAAGGCCTGACCTGCGGATCGGATATGCCTATGATCACAGTTTTGCCGGGGGGTACAACCGGAATGCGACCCACGAGTTCATGATCGAATATCGTATTCCCACGAAGGCTGCTTCCACCATTGGCCGTTGCGGGACCAATGACATCAGACTGGATGATGACGGATCCTGATGCGCACAAGACGAGATTTTTTTTTAGCTAAATCGCTAAACCGCTAAACCGCTAATCTTTGCAGGTATTGAGTTTTAATCGCCAAAGCAGGTGCCAACCCGGCGGGCACTTTTGATCCACTGATGATCCACAGGCACTTTTTTGGTTTTACCCACAACTTTTTCAAGCGGCACTGCATCAATGTGATTCTTTTTTAGTGCCACCATAATACCGTAATCTTCATTTTCGATGAATTTGGCACAAGCCGTCCCCATCCGGGTTGCTAAAAGCCTGTCAGCACTGGACGGAGTACCGCCCCGCTGCAAATGTCCAAGTATGGTAACCCTGGCTTCAAGTTTTGTCAGCTCCTGTAAATGATTGCCCAAACGAATGGTGTTGGAGGCATTGAGTATATCAAGCTCTGTTCTATCCTGTTTTAATTTTTCCTTGCTGTCCTTGTCTTTGGTCACATCTATCTTTTCTTTCAGCTTGGAATACAAGGTATTGAAGTCATGTGACATTGCGCCTTCAGCTATGGCGATGATGGAAAATGATTTTCCAAGCTTTTTACGTTCAAGGATTGATTCAGCAATCTTGTCAACATGATAGGGGATCTCCGGAATAAGGATAACATCAGCTCCTCCTGCTATGCCTGAGCCCAATGTAAGCCAGCCGGCCTTGTTCCCCATGATTTCGACGATGATGATCCGGTGATGGCTGCTTGCCGTGCTGTGCAACCTGTCAATAGCTTCTGTGGCTATTCCCATGGCGGTATCAAAACCAAAGGTAACGTCTGTTTTGGCCACGTCATTATCGATGGTCTTGGGCAGGGTTATGATGTTTAGCCCTCTTTCTGCCAGATGGTATGCATTTTTCTGGGTCCCGTTGCCTCCTATGCAAACAAGGGCATCCAGCTTGTTAGCGTGATAGTTATTGATGATCAACTCTGTCATATCCTTCTCATTGCCGTCAACGTTCATCCGGAAAGGTTTTTCCCGGGATGTGCCCAGAATAGTCCCCCCAAGGGTAAGTATACCGGACAGCATCTTATTATCCAGCATGATAAAATGATTCTCCATGAGCCCCCTGAAACCATCCCGGAAACCAATAATCTTCATCCCGTAATTGGATATGGCGGCCTTGCCAAAAGCCCGGATAGCGGCATTTGATCCGGGAGTGTCTCCTCCTGAAGTTAAAATTCCTATAGTCTTGTCCATATATTTAATGTTATGTGACTGTCAGTAAAAATACAAAAAATGAGGATTCCCTTTTACCTGCTAACTTCTAACTACTAACTTCTAACTTCTAATTTTTATGCTTAATTTTAGTGACAAATTGATATCAACAGATAGTCTTCTGATATTAGCTGGATTCGGTTGCTGGTGATGGATGATGGATTTATTTTTTATTGATTGATATGAAAAAAATATTGATTTTAATGATTTTTGCAGTCAGTAATGTTGCCTCCCGGGCACAATCAGATACTGTTTCGGATATCATCTTCATTCCGCATCCGAGGAGTGATGATCATGTGAATCAGAGCGTACTCGGGGGCATTGAAAAGATTGACTTTTCAGCTTATGAGATGATATTGCTGGGGGGTGATCTGACCTATTATACAAGCGCCAGCAGGACCTCGATGGATTATTGTGACAGCCTGTTCAACCTGGGACATCTTAATACATTGTGGACCATGGGCAATCACGATATTGCCAGCCGGAGCCTTGTTGAAGAATATACCGGGAGGCCTTCATATTATAGTTGTTCGTATAACAATATTACCTTTCTGGTTCTCGATACCGAAATTGATGCAAACGGATTCTCAAGCAGCCATATTTCAGGCGATCAACTGGCCATGATCGGGCAGGTTTGTGATACCATCACCAACTCGGATTACCTGATCCTCCTCCATCACCGGTTATTGTGGATGATCGGAAATGATTATTTCAGCTCCCTGATAGACTCTGTAGGCGAGAGTACGCGGCAGCTGGATACATCAAATTTCAACACGGTTATTTATCCCATGCTGCAACAGGCAAAGAGCAGGGGTGTCCCCGTTATCTGCCTGGGCGGCGACAGATCGATGGTCAATATAGAATATACTCCAGAGGATAGCCTTCTCTTTATTGCATCAACAATGGTCCCGGAATTTACCGATGCTGAAAATGATGTTGTCATACTGACATGGGACGTGCAAACCAGGGATCTTTACTGGGAATTCCTGCCGCTTGACCAGGTGGAGAAGAATCCGCCGGCCGGCAATGATGTTAAAAAGACAGGACTGTGGGATAAAAGTTTGAATGTGTTTTATAACCGTGCATTATCAGCGATTGAAGTCAGTTTAATCAGGACGTCGCATCATAGGGGTCTTATCGGAATTTATTCTCTTTCCGGACAGTGTATTTATTCAGGTTTCATCAGCCCGGAAGATCCTTTAACTATTCCAATCGGAGAAAAAGGTTTGTATATTGTCAGGCTGAGTATTGATGAATGGACTGAAAGTCAAAAGATATGTATTGATTAACCAATATTAGAAACAATAATTGATTCATAATAAGTTAATAGCATTAGCCCTGATACTCGGATATGTTATTCAGCAGGTAAATGCTTCACGGGGAATGGCTGTTGAAAGCAATGCTGTCGGTTGCCTTGAGCTTTTTTATATTGATGCCGGCAATAAATTATACCATAAACAACAATATTCTCCGGGCAAAGACTGGTCAGAGGATAAACTTATCGCTGATTCTGCCTCTGGTGTTTTCCTGTTTAAGCATAAGGACGGACGGTTGATGCTTTTTTACACCAGGTCCGATAACAGACTATATTACATGCAGCAGACGCTGCCTGAATATCAGTGGAGTAATGCTGCAGAATTTGCGGAAAATATTTTGCATCTGGATGCAGTTGCAAATGCCGAAAACAATATTAATATTTTTTATATCACTACCGACAATAAGTTGATCCAGCGTTATCAAATGCCATCAGATGACTGGTCGGATGAAACAATAAGAGCGGATTTTGCTAAAAAGATTGCGGCCGCGCGTAATGAAGACGGAAGAATGGAAATATTCTATACGGTTTCAGGCGATACGTTATATCATCAATATCAACTGGCGCCCGGGGGAACGTGGTCGGACGGGCATTTTTTTTCGATACCTGCCAAGGATCTGGATGTTGGCCAGAATGAAGACGGACGGCTGGAAGTCTTCTTTATAGATAAAGGGGACATACTGCAGCATAAATGGCAGGTAGCCGTGAACAGCGGCTGGGATGTTCATGCTGTTTTTGCCGGATATGCGCGCAAAGTAATGACTGCCAAAAATCAGGACGGACGCCTGGAAGTGTTTTACACGACTGATAATAACTATATTCATCATAAATGGCAGACAGCCGTTAACAGCGGCTGGGCTTCCGGGGAGCAATGCGGATGGGTGGCCCATGAAATGGCTTCCGCGCTTAACCATGATGGCCGACTTGAAGTATTCTACACAGGGTCCGATGGTATTCTTTTTCATAACTGGCAGCTGCAACCAGGAATATTTTGGGCAGGGGAATATCCTTTTTATGATGAAAGCTTTCCGGTGGTCTCCGTTGAAACCTATGATTCCATGCCGAATTATATTCCTGAAACCAACTGGCATGTTAACGATCATTGCTTCATAACGGATAAAAACAATTACTGGCATATGTTTGGCATTGTCTATCCGGATCCTAATTCAGGCGATGACAGCTATGTCAACTATCTTGGCCATGCAGGGGCGACAGTGCTCACAGGTTTTTGGAGCAAAATGGATCCGCCGTTTTACGAAACTATTCTGGAGGGAGACGTATTATGGGCACCGCATATTGTATTTCATCAAAATATGTACTATATGTTTTATTGTGGGGGCGGATCACTTGATCATTATGAAATATGCCTTCGTACATCAGCTGACCTTATAAACTGGTCGGATTACCAGGTCTTATTCAGCGATGGTATACAGGCTCGTGATCCGATGGTATTATGGCTGGAGGAGGAACAGTGCTGGGTCATGTATTATACTGCAACCATGGTTTCGTCAGGAGGATATCATGTTGTGGCATATCGCACCAGCAATGACCTGTATAACTGGAGTGAGCGGAATATTGCCTATACCGATTATCATAGCGGCACCACCTATGGGAATACTGAATCGCCGTTTGTTGTTAACCGGGGCAGATATTACTACCTGTTTACAGGTCCGCGACCTTACGACTTTCCGACAGAAAGCCTGCCAAACTGGGAGCATCCAGGGTATTCAGGTACCGATATTTTTCGCTCGGTTCATTGGAATAACTGGACCAATGCTGATATTGTAGGACATATCGATATGCATGCCCCTGAAATAATCCGGGACAACAATGGCGATTGGTATGCCAGCCATTGCGGTGTATTGCAGGGAGGTTTATTTATCAGGAAGATAAACTGGCATGACGGCATTTCTGCTGTTATATCACCTGTCGCTGAGCCGGCAGCGCCTTTTTGGCTGGAAGATAATTTTCCCAATCCTTTCATTCATTCAACCATCATCAAATTCCGTCTTTTGCAAACCAGCACTTTATCATTGAAAGTCTATGATATAAAAGGCCGGTTGGTTGCCAACATATTAAACGACAGGATGAAGCCGGGTAACTATGAGGTGATATGGAATGCTGAAGATCTGGCGCACGGGATCTATTATTGCAGGTTGGAAGCAGGTTCAAGGACCCAATGCAGGAAAATGGTCAGATTACCCAAGTAGAGACGCGATTAATCGCGTCTCTACCATTGTGATATTATAATTTAATGAATTCCACCCTGCGATTCTGGGCTTTGTTGGCCGGGGTATCATTGCCGGCTACAGGTTCCGCCTCCCCTTTGCCATCGGTCTCTATACGCCCCGCATTGACACCATAGGTCTTTGAAAGCTCGCTTTTTACAGCCGCAGCACGTCGTTTTGAAAGATCGAGGTTTTTGGCGGCATCCCCGTCACCATCGGTATGGCCGACGACCCTGATGCGGACATCGGGATTCTCATTCAGCACTTTGGCGATCTCATTCAGCGCCCCGTTGGATTCGGGCCTGACCTTATCGCTGTTCACATCAAAGTAAATACCGTAGCTCACTATTTTCCCTTCGGTAAGTAATTTGCTTCGCATATCGGGCGCTGCTGACGTAAAGCGTAAATTGGTAATGTATGGAAGGCCGCTTTGCCCCCATAAAGAAAACCGTAACCGGTTATATTTTACCTGCTGGTAAAGCACGGTGGGAAGGTCCAGGGCTTTCTGTCCTTTATGATAAATCCGCAATCTTCTTTTCTGTACCCAGATGATCACATGGTTTAGCTTATTAAAATCTAAAGCGGCTATTTCAGTCCTGCCTTCCGTACCGTCAGCACCATCAGCATATCCCTGGACGTTCCAGTGATCATCGGAACATTCCACATGGAATCCTCCTGCTCCCGGATATAAACCATCATCGAGGAATTCACCTTCGCTTTGGTATAAGGTAAAATAAAAGCTGCTGTGTTGAAAATCTTCATCTTTTGGAGCAGCCACCACATCAAATTCGAAGATAAAATTATCGGGCAGGGTTAAATCCTTCATCAGGGTATATACATTGTCCTCTGAGTTCATATACAGCCAGTTGCCCGGATATTGGTTCAGGGTACGCACTTCGCCGCTGCCGTTGGTCGTCCATAGGGCAGGAAAATCACCGACGGCATCCTGCGAAAAATCTTCGTAAAGGATCACCTGGTCACCCGGGATAAAATCATATTTGGTAAAGGACTGAAGCTTAGGCTCATCCTGTTTCTGCGTGCTTTTTGACGGGCTTTGTTTGCTTACTTCACCGGTATCCTCCTCTTCATCCTGT
>Ga0105100_10001866_pt1 | contig 12323 bp, 12 predicted proteins | sample PPLLak12cMay2015_2_FD_87033 | JGI IMG/M metagenome (GOLD analysis project Ga0105100, IMG submission 87033) | Freshwater sediment microbial communities from Prairie Pothole Lake near Jamestown, North Dakota, USA - PPLs Lake P8 Core (1) Depth... | ecosystem: Environmental > Aquatic > Freshwater >... | reverse complement strand
TTTCGATCGCCTTCTTTTTGGAAGGAGCCCCTGTAGTCTTAACAACTTTTTCAACCAATCTTGCATCAATATCGAGAGTTGTTCGCATATTTTTCTCCATCTTTTTTATGCATAAATTATATGCAAATTAGCTTATAAAGTCAATTGGGGCTTTTGAACCCTTCTCGTTTGCCGGGCCCGTTCGTTCTGCGCCTCTATGTGTTTCTGATATCACCAATCATCTCGATGTCCCATTCTATTTCTCTTTTTGAGGGAACAAGTCGTTTCACTAAATCATAGATCTGGTTGTCCACAAAATCCTGGCGCCTTATTTGGCCTTCGGTAAAGTTCTGCATATTCACTCTTCCCTATTCTCAAAGTAATTTTAAGAACTCTTCATCTGTTAAACCTGATTTCTTTATCTGATCTTTTAGAAGACCTATTTTTATTGGCTTTCCCTTGTGGACTGGGATTGAAATTATATTAGGGTTTCCAGGTTTGATAAGTTTCACGTGGCTTCCCCTTTGTCCCTTATTCACCCACCCTGTCTTTTCAAAGGTCCTGATAACCTTGTCAGGCTTCAGATTATGAAGTGATGCCATTTAGGCAGCTCTCCTTCTTTGAGCTGCTTCTTTCCTTAACTCCTCCTGGACCTCGATATGACCTTTAATGGCATCTCTGATCATATCCAGAGCCTCTTCAACACTATCACCCTGAGAAGAACATCCAGGAAGTTCCGGACATTCAACCCAATAGCCACCATCTTCAAGAGCCGGATGAAGGATGACTTTGAACCTTCTTTTTAATACATTGACCCAGTAGACCCTATCCGTCGTCATCGTAGAGGTCTTCCCTTTCAGATCGTTTATCAACTCCTCAATGGCAATTGTAAAAACGAACTGTCCTCTTTTCAGGGTATCGATAATTTCTCTATTTTTATTCGTAAGAACAAAGATCGTTTCCCCATTCGTTAAGAATCTCAGCTGGGCCAATGGCTTCTCAATCTCCGGAAGATGTTTTCTCAGATAATTAAGACTTTTTCGTATCTTCTGTAAGGATAAGCCCTGATCTCTCAAGAATTTAGCTACCTTAAATTGGATGAGATCCGTAAAAGAATATAACCTCGTCGAACCGTACCCAGACGCTTCATTTATCGAAGGCTTAATGAAATTTGTCCTATCCCAATAGTCAATTACCCTCAACGGAATCCCTATGATTTTCGAAACCATCTTGGAATTGAAAGAATTATTCAATTTAATTACATCCGAATGATTTTTAAATTCATTTATGTTTTTATAAACTAAAAATTAGATGACTGTCAAGGAATATTTAGATTCTTCGCTAGCCCCTGAACACCATGTGCTATCCAACTCCACTCAGATTGCCATCAGGGGCTGAAAAAATGACACTATCTGGATTTTGGTCATTAGGATACGGTTTCCTGGCAAATTTTATTTAATGAATTCAAGGAATAGTACTAGATGCAAGTAGATTGACGTTTAGTACCACTGTTTGCCAATGGCCCTTGCAAATAGTTCTTTAAGGCGCATAACTACCCGAAGTCATAATCGAATATTCAAACTGGATTGTGTGCCAGGATGTGTCTCGTGGATATACGCGAACTTACGCAAATATGAAAGTGGAATTTATGAGTCTCGAAGATCTTGTTTTACATCTTAAGTGATTGCGGTTCAGACTGGGGACCGAATCTTGCGTTCAAACTTCTGCTCTACTTAATTTTTGCCAAGACTAAAATTCCAACCCTTCTTCGTATTCCTACCGTTTTTTACCCTTTGGCTTCATCAGGCCTTCTAAGAATTCTGAGACCGTCTGGATAACAACACCACCGGTGAGGTTTGGTTTATTCATAATCGGGCCGAAGTCCTTGATATCCCCTGTGAGTAGATGAGACGCCTTACACTGGATGGCGGTCTCGAGAATTGGGCGGTCCTTTTCTGGAAGGATCGCTGGACAGTTTCGGCCCGATCTCGAAGGGACTTTACTAACTGCCGCGATTAATGCGTCAAATCTTTTCAAACAGTCGGGAAACTTAATTGAAAGGTTACGACGTGCTTCCTCGATCGCATAGGAACAGGACACGACCTCCCAAGTCCCTCTCCCTCCGAGGTCAATGATAAGGGCTGCTTTCCCGGATGGGTTATGGGCAGCCGTAAAGAGCACATTTGAATCAAGGAATAGGCGAATCAAGATCGCTTCCTCAGGCGCTTTAAGAGGGCGTTTCGCTCGGCCGGGTCAAGACGGTCTTCTTTGTCCCACTGGGCAATTTCTTCGTCGGAATAGGTCTCAATTTCGACCACCGCTGCAGGTCGTAATACGATGATATTATCCCTTTCCTCAAGGGTCACGATTCCTCCGGATTGGATGCCCAAGCGCTTCCGTACCGAAGCAGGAAGAGTAATTTGTCCCCGGTTCGAGACCATAATATTTTGGCGCATATTTCCTCCGATATCAGGGATTCCGAAATTCAGTATAACAGAATTTCAATAGTTCGGCAAATCTTTTAGTATCGCAACCCAACAGCCTCAACTGAGCTTGGTTGGGTCGATTCTTTTGATTTCGGGGATGAGGTCGAAGTGAGGATCGGTGGAGATGATCTCTTTTATTCCGTTGTGGATCATGGTGGCGGCATGAAAGGCATCTCTCGTTTGAATTTTAGGATAGGACTCCAGAAGCTCAATGGCGAGTGATAAATCCTCTTCTTCCACCGGAAGGATTTGAGAGGAGATCGAAACAGCGTCTTTCGCCAACCGGATTCCCAGAAGAAGTTGTTTAATTGACTGGAAGTGATAGAGTATCTCTTGGACGATCTCGGTATTTATAACAGCCATGATTTCCCCATCCTGGATGCGATGGATTACGGCCACAGAGCCGGGTTTCAACGGGTGGTCTCGGCCGACAGAATAAAGAAAAATATTTGTGTCAATGAAGTAAAGTGACTTACTCATTCATGGATTCCGTGGGCCCTGGCTAGCTCTTTTTCAAACTCCTCCCAATTTTCGGGGGCTGGGACTTCAGGGAATGATAAGAGTCGGTCTACGGCTTCGGCAATCTTCTGCTGCTTATTCTTCTTGAGGTGATATTCTTCAATTGCTTCGCGGACAAGGGTGCCGAGCTTCTTATGATTCCTTGAAGCAATCTCCTCCAACTCTTTCAACTGTTGCTCAGTCAGTAAGACCTGAACTTTTTTCGAATATTTTGGCATGAAAAACTCCCTGTTTTATACTCCTAAAAAGAGAGTATAATCAAAATAATCTTTTGTCAAGAGTATTTTATGAGATTACCGAAAAATCAGGAAATCTCTGATTACACGGATTAACAGAATGATTACAGCGATCAGAAATGCCTTGAAAATAATGAGGAATCTCTGGTTCGACTACTCCACTCCGTATTGGCGGCGGTAGGAGAGGATATAGTTCTTTACATCTTTCTTGGTCCTGTAAATTCCAAAGTGACCTTCACAAAGAATATCTGCGTCGAGGTCGAGTAACTTCTTGGTCGACCGGCCATAATCTTCAATGTTAGACCCAAACTCCTCGAGCAAAGGACCGTGAAGGTCCTGGCCGAAAAGAATTCTTTTTCCGTCCTTGTCCAGATAGATGCATATTGATCCAGGGGTATGTCCCGGGGTGTGAAGGCAGATTATTTTTTGACCGCCAATCATTAGTGTCTCTTCCGGAGAATTCAATTTCACGTCGACTGGAGTTGGGGGAAAACTCGTTTGATACCATTTGGCAGCTGTTAAAACCGGATCTCCATTTTCCAAAGGTGGAGCATCCAATTTGTGAATGTAAATCTTAGCACCAAACCTTTTCTTGATTTCCGGCATGCCCCCGATGTGATCAATATGACAATGGGTGAGGAGGATCTTGGCCAAATTTTTTGGATCGAATCCCAATCTTTTAATGTTGCCAATAATATTCTCGACACTCCACCCTGCCCCAGTATCGATTAATATTAGTTCACCAAGATTTATAAGGTAGACGCAGCCGTCTCGGCCATCCGTGATATCCGGGCCTCCTACAATAAAAACATCTTTTACAATTTCTGATGGTTTCATTTTCTCCCCCCCAGCTCTTCCTTCAACCTCCTATAATCCGTCATTGTAAACCCTTCCCACTGGCACGGTAGTATGGAATTGTTATGATATAGGGGTTCATTTTCAAGATCGAACCGAGACATCTTCTTCGCCTTCTCAAATAAGGCAGTATGAGGAATAGGTGAATATTCGACGAGCATCGGCCTTGCACCTGTTTCTTTCACAAAGGCAATGCTTTCCTCAACCTCCCCTACCCTCTGCCCTGGCAATCCAACCATTACATACACTCCAATTTTTTCGCCCGGGTACCCTGCCCTTCTTAGATGTCTGATCGCCCGTTTGAACGCCTGATTGTCAGCCTTCCCTCCGGTTTCACGCTGTGCCGCTTCGTTCGATGTTTCAAAACCTAATCGGATCGTTTTGAAACCGCCACCAAAGAGAAGACCAGCCACTTCTTCATCTATCTCTCTAATGTGGATTGCATTAGGAGTGTGGAAATTGCAGTGGATCCTTCTTTTGATGACCTCTTTCATCATAGGAATAAAGTGTTCTGATGGGTCGATGAGAAGGGCATCATCGTAGAAGGCAATATTGTTCGTATGAAATTTAGTAACCCAGTATTCAATTTCTTTAACTACATTCAGTGGATCCCTTTTAGAGAAGTCCTTTGTTAAGAACGGTGAGGCGCAATATGAACACTTGAACGGACATCCTGTAGAGGCGGAGATACAGACATAGTCAAGCTGGGAATAAAGGTCGAAAGCAGGATAAAGGTCAGCGCGGAGTTCGGGGTTCGGAGTTCGGAGTTCAAAATTAGTCAGACCTGAGACCACCTTCAGAACTTCCAAACCCCCTCTTCCCTCGAAGACGATATCCGCACCGGAATACGTTTTCGCATGCTCATAGCAGAGGGTGGCATAGATTCCACCCAAGATCACAGGGACGTTTTTGAATAATTTCTTTGTAATTTCAAGTATTTTTAATACTCCTGGATACCAGTAAGTCATCCCGGAACTAACACAAATGAGATTCGGTTCTTCAGGTAATGAGAGCTTTTTCAACAACATTTCTTCAGGAATTCCATACTGGCTGTAATTTCTTGGAACGGATTTAAGAGGAATGGGTTTCTCAATCTTTGTTTTTAAAAACTTTCCATGGCCGTAGCTATTTGTTTTTATTGAATAATCAAGGCAATCGACAAGAGAAATTCGGAATCCATTTCTTCTTAGAAGGCTTCCTATGCTGAGAAGGCCGAGTGGCTTTATCCATAAATTATAAGCCGCAAAATCGGTTATCCAGGGGTTGACGAGGAGGACATTGGGGGACAAGCGTTTCACGTGAAACATCCTATTGGGCTTCTTGAAACTGCTCCGGGTGTCTGGCAGCCTATCCTGTCCCAGCTTGCGGGTTTAAAACACAACGAAAAATGGCTATGCAATGTTTCACGTGAAACATCACTTTCCGATGCAGAATTGTTCAAAGATTCGATCCAGCACTTCCTCGGTAACCGTCTCCCCGACCAGTTCTCCGAGAGCCGTTAGTGCAGAGCGGAATTCGAAGGCGATGAATTCAAGAGAGGTCCCCTCATCCAGTCCTTTCAGCGCATTGGAAAGATTATGCTTCAGATGGGTTAGGGCCGTTTTATGGCGTATATTTGCAACCACCAAGTGCTCTGGGGTCGCCCTCACATCCCGGTGAAGCAGCGAGTTATAGATGGTCTTTTTGAGATCATCGATCCCTTCATTCCTAAGAGCGGAAATTGTGACGACCGGCTCATCCTTAAATCGTTTCCCAACCTCTTCTAAAGAAATTCTTAGCGGCAAATCACTTTTATTGACGACAACTACCCTCTTCTTTCCTTCTGTCTCTCCGAAGATCTCTACGTCATCGGCGTCGAGCTCCCGGCTCCCGTCGAGCATCAGCAGCACGAAGTCGGAGTCAGCTACCCTTTCTTTCGCCCTTCTCACTCCTTCTCGTTCGATGGAATCCGCAGGTTTTCGCAACCCTGCTGTGTCCATCAAGCGAACAGGAATTCCATGGATGTTCAGGACTTCCTCAATCACGTCCCTTGTCGTCCCCGGGATTGGAGTGACGATGGCCCTTTCTTCCCTCAACAATACGTTGAGGAGGCTTGACTTGCCCACATTGGTCTTGCCGGCAATGGCACACGAGATTCCTTCCCGGAATATCTTCCCCTCCTCATATGAAGAAATCCATTCCTCCAACTGCTGGACCATGCTTCTGAGATCGCTCTTTAGATCTCCTAACGCAATGGGCTCAAGCTCCTCCTCTGGAAAATCGATGTGAGCTTCGATCAAGGCCAAATGCTCGACCAATCTTACTTTCAATTCGGCCAGCCTTTTGTACAGCCATCCCCTCAGTTGCTGGTTCGCAATCTCCAGGCTGGCTTCTGTCCTCGCCTTGATAAGATCAATTACAGCCTCGGCCTGAGTGAGATCAATTCTCCCGTTAAGAAAAGCGCGTTTTGTAAATTCCCCGGGTTGGGCCATTCGGGCCCCCTCTCGCAGTACCAGTTCCAAGATCTTCTGTAAGACGAAGTATCCCCCATGGCAGTGAATTTCCACAATATCTTCCCGGGTGTAAGTTTTTGGAGATTTCATCAGGACGATCAACACTTCATCAACAGCTTTTCCACTTTGTATATCGATGATTTCCCCATATTGGAAGTGGTGGGAAATAAAGTGAGTTTGGCCTCTTTTCGGCTTAAATAATTTTCTGGCTATAAACTCGGCGTAGGAACCACTGACACGGACGATGCCAATGCCACTCTCTCCAAAGGGAGTTGAAATGGCTGCAATGGTATCTTCTTGATCGGATGGATTGGATGACGAGCCACTAATCACTTTCAAAACTTCAGGACACTATCCCTCTTTTTTTACCGGGATAATCTTGATTTTCTTTAACTCCCCTTCCCCAAGGCTCTCAGTTCTAAGGAACGGGTCTTCTTTAAGGGCGAGGTGAATAATCCTCCGGTCATGGGCGTTGAAAGGACCTGCTGTCTGGGGGCGGCCTGTGCTCTTCGCCTTTTCGCCCATCCGATGGGCCATCTGGGCCATGCTGTCTGCCCTTCTCTTGCGGTAGTCATCGATGTCCAAAGTTACCCTTATCGCGCTCTTCAACCTCTTATTGACCATTCGAGTGATGAGCATCTGAAGCGCTTCCAGGGTGCGACCGTGTTTCCCGATGAGGATGCTTTCCTGATCACCCCTGATCTCGAGATGGAGAGCCCCTTCTTTCAAAAACCCTTCCACCGCTGGTCTAACTCCCATGCGGTCCAACAATCCCGCTGTAAGTTCTTTGGCAATCTTAATCTCTTCCAAGATTCAGACCTCATGTTTTCTTATTCAAGTAATACTGATGGGCGATTGACAAAACATTATTGACCAACCAATACAAAACCAAACCAGATGGAAAATTAAGAAAGAGAAAGGTGAACATCACAGGCATCAGCAGAAACATCTTGGCCTGGGTCGGATCGGCCGCCGTGGGAGTCATCTTCTGCTGGATGACCATCGTGGCGCCCATGATAAGCGGAGTGATATAGATCGGATCCTTTGCAGAAAGATACGTAATCCAGAGGAAGAAATGGTCATGTCTCATCTCTATCCCATTCTGGAGGGCATTATAAAGCGCGATGAAAACCGGGATCTGGATGAGCATGGGGAGACAGCCGCTCATGGGATTGATCTTCCTTCTCTTGTAAAGAAGCATGATCTCTTGCTGAAGCCTCGCCTTATCGTTCTTGTACTGCTCCTTGAGGCGATTCATCTCCGGTTGGACCTTCTGCATCTCCTTCATAGATTTCATGCTGATCTGTGTCAGGGGAAGGAAGATGATCTTGATCAGGATACTCAGGATGATGATATCGATCCCAAAATTCCCGGTCACCTTGTTGGTGAGCCGCAAGAACCAGAGAAGTGGTTTAGCAACGATAGTAAAAATCCCGAAGTCTACCAGCTTCTCTGCTTCAACACCCAATACTTTCAAATGGTTTTCATCCATGGGCCCCAAGTAGATCCTGTAGGAAACGTCAACTTTTTCCCGGGGAGGAATGGAAAGAGGGGGGCTAATGACGTCTGCTTTCAGCAAATCCTTTTCAGACCCTTTTACAGAGAGGGTGACGTCTTTCGATTGGGGAGGGATTAAGAGGGCAGTGAAGTATTCACCCCCAAACGAAAACCATTTGATTTCACCTTTCTCTGTAATTTCAAAGGGTTCTATGGTCGTCTTTTTCTGGGCTCCACAACTCGGGACGCAGCCCGATGTCGACGCTGATCCAAATTCCTTCTTCTCCACCTTCTGGTTCCTAAGAAGAGAGTATTTCAACCCGAAATCCTTGTTATCTTCCTTAGCCAATCTTGCCAGCTCGACCTCTCCGATCCATTCGAGGCCCAATTGACTCCTGATCTCCTTTTGAGTTGGGTTTTGAACCTCCGCCTCCAGGTTGATGAGGTACTGGTCAGAGGTAAACTTAAAATGTTTCATTATCTTCAACCCGTTATCAAGATTCTTCGAAAAAGTGATTTCACCTCTTTCACCGCTCTCCAGCAACCGGAGCTGGTCTTTATCCACCTCCCAGTTCTCATGGAGGGGTAGGGCCCCCCCGAAGGTTAGTCCCAACGGAAGATTTTTTCCATCTCTTGTATTGACCAGGTCGAGAGGTTCAGGTACCTTGGGCTTTTCCACTGGCTTGCCTAAGATCTCGTCGACCAGCTGGATCAACTTTATCGCAAGGAGCGATTCCTCCACTCTATCTTTATACTTCTTAAGTTTGAAATGCTTTAATCTCGCACCCTCAGAGGTGAAAACTGCCAAGTAATTCTGCGTCTCAACAGAGACCTCCCTCGGAGGAGCAACCTTTGCCTTAGCAGGAGTCTTACCTCCGGTCAATAATCTGGATTCTTTAATTTCTGTCTTTTCCGGTACCTTCTCTGGCGAAGACACCTGCTCTTTCCTTGCCTCCTGAGGTTGAGGTTGGGTAGATGGTGGAAAGAATTTTGATTGGACGAGACTCCAGATCATTATTATTATAAATGTTAATAATATCGCATAGATAGCTCTTTTTTCCATGTTAACTTCGTCCTAAGTCTCCTTACTAATATTTTCGATTATTTCTGGAACTGGATCATATCCTCCGCGATGGAGCGGATGGCATTTGATAACTCTCTTCAAGGCAAGGTAACTTCCTTCTATGACTCCAAACCGCTGAATCGACAGCATAGCATAGGTGGAGCAGGAAGGAGTGAAACGACAACAAGGACCAAGCAGGAGTGAAAACGTATGCTGGTAGAGGCGAATGAGAATGATCATTCCTCCCTTAAACAACTCAGCGGTTGTTCTCTTTTTCATAAAATGAAAAGCCGTTTTAGTTCTTCCTCCGCTTCCTGATACCGGTTGAACGAGCATCCCTTCCTAATCATCAAGATGATATCGTAAGAACCTCTGATCTGATGCTTATGAAGGCGAAAGAATTCGCGAATGTAGCGTTTCATCCGATTGCGAAAAGCCGCCTGACCTATCTCTTTCTTTACCACGATCCCTAAGCGGTGAAGGGTATTCTCATTTTTCTGTATAAAAACGACAAAATTCAGAGAGGTCCTCCTCCTCCCTAACTTCATCACTCTCCTGAAATCCTGAGGTTTTGTGATCCGCTCCCTTTTTGTAAATTTGAACGACCTTTCCACGTAATGACTATCTTATCGAATGGGTGCTCTTGCGGTCCCCAGGAATTCGAGGTTTAAACGGCCAACCTTTTTCTCCCTTTTAGTCGCCTCCGCCTTAAAACATTTCGACCGCTTTTTGTGCTCATTCTCTCCAAGAAGCCGTGAGTCCGCTTTCGCCTGAGATTACTGGGCTGATATGTCCTTTTCATCCAATCCCTCTTCCTAAGAGTGGCTTATTTTTTGAAATGATTGAACTTTCAATTTAAACTACAACTATATCTATTGTCAAGATTTGCTCCTAATTTTGTTGACAGAAGGGGGTTTTTATATTAAATTTTGGCAGTGAAATCAAAATACCCCGCCCACAAGGGCAGGGCATCCCAGAGATGATCAGTGGTCATCTTGCCCTCTCATTAATAAATGAAAAGACGAGCGAAAGGTTTTTTTGACCTCCCTCACTTCAGGAACTTCAATGAATAATATTGCCGTCGGGCATCTCCCGGTCAATATCGAAGATGAGATGAAAAAGTCCTACATGGACTACGCCATGAGCGTCATCATCGGCCGGGCCCTCCCCGATGTGAGGGACGGTCTCAAACCCGTTCATCGCCGAATTCTTTTTGCGATGAATGAATTAAACAATGATTGGGATAAGCCCTACAAGAAGTCTGCGAGAATCGTCGGCGATGTGATCGGTAAATATCATCCCCACGGGGATATGGCTGTTTACGATGCCATTGTTAGGATGGCACAGGATTTCTCTCTCCGTTATCCACTGATCGACGGACAAGGCAACTTTGGCTCGATCGATGGCGATCCTCCAGCCGCCATGCGATATACGGAGATCCGGATGTCCAAACTTGCAGCCGAGTTGCTGGCCGATATTGATAAGGAAACCGTTGACTTCGTTCCAAACTACGATGAATCTTTGGTTGAACCGTCCGTCCTTCCATCCAAATTTCCGAACCTCGTCGTCAACGGATCTTCCGGGATTGCTGTGGGGATGGCAACGAATATTCCTCCTCATAATCTCGTGGAAACCGTTAATGCCATCATTGCCTTGATCGATAACCCCGAGATCTCCGGGACGGAATTGATGGATCACCTTCCCGGGCCTGATTTTCCCACGGGGGCCTTCATATACGGAAGAGAGGGAATCCGTCAGGCTTATGAAACCGGAAAGGGTGTGATCCAGCTTCGAGCCAGGGCGCTTGTCGAAAGGGATCGAAAGGGAGAACGTGAAAATATCGTCGTCACCGAGCTTCCCTATCAGACCAACAAGGCCAAGCTGATCGAGCGAATTGCTGAACTGGTTCAAGAGAAGGCGATCGAGGGGATTTCCAATATCCGTGATGAATCGGACAGGGAAGGGATGAGGGTCGTTGTCGAACTGAAACGGAATGAAGTGGCCGAAGTGATCCTCAACCAGCTTTACAAACATACCCAGATGCAAACCTCTTTCGGCATCATTCTCCTGGCGATCCACCAGAATCAGCCAAAGCTTCTCTCCCTCAAAGAGATGCTTCGCCTCTTTGTTCAACATCGGCAGGAAGTGGTCACCCGAAGATCGCGTTTTGAGTTAAACAAGGCAGAAGCCAGGGCTCACATCCTGGAGGGTTTGAAAAAGGCAATTGACCATATCGATGCCGTCATCGCCTTGATTAGGGCGTCCAAAACCCCGAAAGAGGCGAAAGACCGCCTGATGGGAAAATTCGCCTTTTCCGATGAGCAGGCCCAGGCCATCTTGGAGATGAGGCTCCAACGCCTGACCAACCTCGAATCACGTAAAATCGTGGAAGAGTATGAGGAGACCATCAAAGTGATCAATCGGCTGAAGGCCCTCCTTGCCAGTGAGCGATTGATTCTCAATTTGATCAAGGAGGAACTTCTTTCCATCCGGGATGCCTTTGGAGACGATAGGAAAACGGAAATCGTGGAGGTAGCCCCCGAAATCCGAGTCGAGGACCTCATCGCTGAAGAAGACATGGTGGTGACGATCACCCATTCAGGATACATCAAAAGGAACGCCATCAGCCTCTACCGGAGTCAGCATCGCGGAGGCAAGGGAAAGATGGGGATCAATGTCAAAGAGGAGGATTTTGTAGAAGACCTCTTCATCGCCTCGACGCACGACTACATCTTGTTCTTCACGGATGCTGGAAGGATCCACTGGAAGAAGGTCCATGAACTTCCTCAAGCTGGCCGCCTCACGCGGGGAAAAGCCATTGTCAATCTTCTCAATCTCAACCCCCAGGAGAAGGTGACCGCCATTCTCTCCCTGAAGGATTTTTCTAAGGATAAGTTCATCACCTTTATGACCAAGAGAGGGACCATTAAGAAGACGGCCCTTGAAGCCTACAGCAACCCTCGCTCGGGTGGCATCATCGCCATCCACCTTGACGAAGGAGACGAGCTGATCTCCACGAAACTGACCGAGGGAAAGCAACATCTTTTTATCGGCACGAAACTGGGAAAGGCGATTCATTTCCCTGAAGATCAGATCCGGGAGATGGGCCGAACTGCCCGCGGGATCAGGGGCATTAAGATTTCAAAAGAGGATGAAGTGGTGGGGATGGAAGTGGTCGCCCCCCACACTCAGATCT
>Ga0105100_10001862_pt1 | contig 12333 bp, 8 predicted proteins | sample PPLLak12cMay2015_2_FD_87033 | JGI IMG/M metagenome (GOLD analysis project Ga0105100, IMG submission 87033) | Freshwater sediment microbial communities from Prairie Pothole Lake near Jamestown, North Dakota, USA - PPLs Lake P8 Core (1) Depth... | ecosystem: Environmental > Aquatic > Freshwater >... | reverse complement strand
GATGACGGGGTGGCCATCGGACGATATCTCAGTGAACTGAAACAGGGGCGAATCATGGCCAAGAGATGCCGGGCGTGCAACCGCGTGATGCTGCCTCCCAGGATGTTTTGTGAAAGGTGCTGGAGGCCCACTGACGAATGGGTACCCGTTGAGGATACGGGTACGGTAAACACCTTTGCCATCAGCCACGTGGATTGGGCCGCCGGCCGACTTCCGAAAGGGCAACGTTGCTACACCCCGGCGGTCATAGAGATAGACGGGGCATCTAAAGGCATGGGCATCCTTCACCTGATCGACAAGGTGGCCCCTGCCAAGATCTTCATCGGGATGCGGGTCAAGGCTGTCTGGCGACCCGAATCGGAGCGGGTAGGGGCCATTACGGATATCCAGTACTTTAAGCCGATCAAATAGTTTCCATCCATAAATGGCCCTTTTCTCTCTGAGCGGCGTCCTGCGGGTTTGCTCAGAGAAATCCCGACTTGTCGGGACTGAATTGGAAACTTAAGCAGTGCCCGTCTATTTTGGGACTGTTCGTGGATGGGCACTAAATAGCATAGCTCAATAGATGGACTTTTTGCAGGGCCGTCCGGGAGGGAAGCATGGGACTTATTGAACGACAAAAGAGCACGGTAGAGCTAAGCCACTGGCGCGGCAGGATTCCGGTGAACTATGTCTACACGGCGGGAAGGGCGGGGGAACGGTTTTTCCGAGAGACTATGAATGGACGCCTCCTGGCAGCCCGGTGCAGTGCATGCGGGCGGACCTATCTGCCCCCCCGAACCTATTGCGAACGTTGTTTTACCCGGATCGAAGACAACTTCGTGGAAGTCCCCTCCCAGGGACAGGTGCACACATTCACCGTATGCCACAAGAAAATGGACGGATCACCCATTGAGGAGCCTGTCGTGATGGCCATGGTGAGAATGGATGGCACGGACGGCGGGTTGGTGCACTACTTGGGAGAAGTCCATCCTCGGGATGTCCGTATCGGGATGCCGGTCGAGGCGGTCTTCAATCCGAAGAAAGAGAGAAAAGGCTCCATTTTCGATATCAAGTACTTCAGACCGAGGAAATAATTCAGATCAAACGTATTTTCCACCTTCCCGGTCCGTGAAGTCTTCCATGGCCAGAAGGATGAGTTCTGCGTCACCTCGCTGCAGTACGAATCTGCGAGCATTGAGGAGGATTCTCTTGTACCCGATGCGAGGAAACTCCCTCTTGACCTCAAAATCGTCAAGAAACTTCTTCTTTGGGATGATATCGTTGAGCAAGGCCCTCAGTTCCGAGACATCCCATTGCCCGTTGCCCAGCTCGAAAATCGATCGGGTCTCGGTCTCCTCGGGCGCGACCCCAAAGAACCTGTAGTATGAACGGTTGGCCGAGACAACGGACAGGCCCTTGTCGAGCACGAGCAAAGGCTCCCGAACGGTGTTGACGATACCGTCTGCATAGGCCAGGGTTTCGTTCATGGCTTTTTCCAGGCTCTCGGCGCGCTGCAGCGCCATCTTCTGTTCGTGAATATCGACGAATGTAATCACCACCCCGTCGATCACGTTCTCAGTCGTCCTGTACGGCAGGGTCCGCTTCAAATACCAGCGCCCCACCTTGGTTTGCACTTCCACCTCTCTGAACACCAGATCTTTGAGAACGGCAGAGGCATCTTCATGCAGGTTGCCGGATGTCAGATTGGTGGCGATATGATTGATCGGGCGACCGACATCCGCCAGGATCAGATTGATCATCTTGGTGGCATGACGGGTGAAGCGCTTGACGCGCAGATCGTTATCGAGAAAAATCGTGGGGATTTCCATGCCGTCCAGGAGGTTTTTCATGTCGTTGCCGGCGGTGGTCAACGCTTCAAGCTTGCCCTGGAGCTCCGAGTTGACCGTTGTCAGTTCCTCATGCAAAGATTGTTGTTCTTCCTTGGAGGTTTCCAGCTCTTCATTGGTGCTCTGCAGCTCTTCATTGGTGGACTGCAGCTCCTCGTTGGCTGATTTTAGCTCCTCATTGGCAGTCTGCAACCCCTCGATCGTGACCTGCAGGTTTTCCTTCGTGTGCTGCAATTCCTCCTCGATCGACGCCTTGCTTTTGTCGGTGCCTTTTGTCGGAACCTTCTTTTCCTTCCCACGTTTCTGAACGTCGGGCGGAGTCAGGTCCTCAAATATGACCATCAAAAAACCCGGTGCGGCTTCGGGGCTGTTTACGGGCCTAACCGTTACGTTGACCGTATGCACGGCGCCGTTTGTCTTGACCTGTAATCCCTTGCAAACCACCTCGGTTTGTCGAGACCTTGCTTTGTGAATGGCAGCAGGCAATTCGATTTTCAGACCCTCACGGGCCATCTCGTTGATGTTCCATTTTGCCACACCGGGAGGCGGTTCAAGGTAGTTTCCCGTGCGGCCGTGGATATAGAGTATCTCGCCCCCGATGTCGATCGTTACACTGGGCGGGGCATATTTGTCCAACAGGGCTTTTTCAGCCAGTTGAGCCACCGTGAACGCTGCGGGCTTTGGTCCTGCAACCTCATAGGTTCGAAGGGCCGGCAGTGCCGTCGGAAATGGGCCCAACACCGTAGCACTGGGCGCTGCCTCCCTGCGCTTGTAGATTTTCCATTTCCTGTCCACGGTGGAGAAGAGGTCTGTGGAGTCGCCGATGGTCTCCGCAGAGCCAAGGAAAAGAATCCCGCCGGCGCTCAAGCTGTAGTGAAAAACAGGCAACAGTTTTTTCTGGAGTACGGAAGTGAAGTAGATCAACAGGTTCCTGCAGCAAATAAGGTCCAACTTGGTGAAGGGGGGATCCTTGATAACGTCCTGGGGAGCAAAAACCAACATCTCCCTGAGGTCTTTTCTGACACGATAGAAACTGCCTTCCACTCCAAAAAAACGGTCCAATCTGTCACGACTCACATCGGAGGCAATGGTTGCGGGATACATTCCGGCGCGGGCCGTCTCTATGGCCCCCTCGTCGATGTCTGTGGCAAAGATCTGGACACTGAAATGATGTCCGAGCTGTTCCGTCCATTCGCGCAGGAGAATTCCTATGGAATAGGCTTCTTCTCCGGTGGAACAGCCGGGTACCCAGGCGCGGATGGCATAATCGGCGGGTTTGCCTTCCAGGATTTGAGGAAGGCCTTTTTGTTTCAGGACCTCAAAGGCTTCTGCGTCCCTGAAAAAACTGGTCACGCCGATCAAAAGCTCCTTGAAAAGACTGTCAACCTCACTGGTATTCTCCTGCAGATAGTGCACATAGGCGGAGACATCCTTCAGCCTGTGAAGATGCATCCGCCTATCAACGCGGCGCAAAATCGTCGTTTGTTTGTAGAAAGAAAAGTCGTGTCCCGTTCGGCTTCGAAGGAGAAAAAAGACTTTCTGCAATGCGTTGGCGGAGTTTTTGTCGACCGCGATGCCCTCATGAACTGTCTTCACGACCGCGGTCCGCGTATAGGCAATCAGTTGTTCCGGCATCTTTCCCGGTGGCAGTACGTAATCGGCCAGTCCGGTTTCAACGGCGCTTCTCGGCATGCTGTCGTATTTGGCAGACTCGGGTGTTTGCACCATCGCCGCCCCGAGCTCCCCCTTCACCGCCCGCAGGCCGAGGCTTCCGTCTGTTCCCATACCGGACAATACGATGCAGATGGCCTTTTCGCCCTGATCTTTCGCCAGCGAACGAAAAAAGTAATCGATGGGCATCCTGCCCACGCGGTCTTTCGTGGGCTCCAGGGTTTGAAGAATACCGCCGACAATGACCAACTCCCTGTTGGGCGGAACAATATAGACGCTGTCCGGTCTTACCTCCATACCATCTACAACCTGGGAGACCGTCATTGGCGTGGCTCTTTGTATCAGCTCGGGCATCAGGCTCACGTGTTGGGGGTCCAGATGGGGAACCAACACGAAACCCATCCCCGGATCCTTGGGCATATTCTGGAAGAATTGTTGAAAAGCCTCCAGTCCCCCTGCAGAGGCACCGATGCCGACGACATAAAAACCGTCGTCTTTTTTCTCGTCAATCGACGCCGCGGCCTGTTGCGTTTTGGTCCGGACCTTGTCGGAAGGAGGGTTGCTCCCTTTTGCGGTTATCGGTGTTCCTTTTTTGTCTGACATGCGCCTCACCCTTTCCCATTTTCAGTTCTCATTTTCAGTCGCCCAATACCTCCCTGAGTTTTTCCGAGATTCTTGCCAAGGAAAACGGCTTTTGCACATAGGCCTGGGCACCGGCCTCCATGATGGACTGAGCAACCTCCTCACAGGAATAGCCACTGCATACGATGATCTTCAGGTTGGGGCGTGCCTCCATAAGGGCGGAAAACACCGTGTGGCCTTCCATATCAGGGAGCTTGATATCGAGTATGGCTACGTCAATATCTCCATCAAAGGTCCCGGCAATGTGAATGGCTTCTTCGCCTGCCTTGGCCTCCAGCACACGGTGTCCCAGCCTTTCCACTATTGCCCGGGTGGCATTCATCACCATCTCTTCATCTTCAACCACCAATATCGTTGCCTTCCTCGTCGATGGTTCGATTCTTGTTGGTTTTTCTTCCCGTTTCCGGGTTTCGACCGCCGGCAGATAGACACGGACCACCGTGCCCATGCCCGGTTTCGAATCCACCGAAATCCAGCCATTGTGGTTTTTGACAATTCCGTAGGTCGCCGCCATACCAAGGCCTCGGCCCTGGAACTTGGTACTGAAGAAAGGTTCGAACACCCGATTCCTTGTCTCTCGATCCATGCCTTTTCCGTCGTCCTGCACGGCCATGCACACATAAGGGCCGGGTTTCATGCCGGCGTGATTTTGGGCAAAGGCATCTCCAATCTCCTCATTTTTTACACTGATGCGGATCTTGCCTTCACCTTCAATCGCCTCCGAAGCGTTGGTGAGTATGGCCGAGAGCACCAGTTGCATTTGCGTGAGATCGGCCTCGATGTCCCAGATGTTGCGAGGCAAGTCAGCTTCCACGCGCAGGCAAGATGGGAGGGCATTCCGGAGTAAAGGCAGCGTGTTTGTTACGAAATTATTTAACGACACCATTTCGGGCTGGTATCTGCCCCCTCTTGCATAGCCCAACAATTGCTTCGTCAGGTGGGCCATCCGATCAGAGGATTTCTTCATGTTCTCCAGATATCCGGACGTCTTCTCGCCGCCAGGGGCATCCATCGCAAGCAATTCAATGTTCATTGTGATCGCGGACAAGGCATTGTTGAACTGGTGGGCAATCCCTCCTGCCAACGTGGCGATCGCCTCGTTCTTTTGGGTTTGCCGAAGCCGGGCCTCAAGCCGCTGTCTTTCTTTTTCAGCCAGCTTCCTTGCACTGATATCCTGCATCATAGCCAAGACATGAACTTTCCCCCCTTTTTCTCTGAGCACCGAGGTCGAGATAGAAAGAGGCTTGTTCTCCCCGCCTTTGGTTGTTATGATCCATTCCTCCTCTCGGATGTCGGTCCCTGCTCGCATACCGGCCATACGTTCAATGGCCCGTTTTTGGACTTCCGGATCCGGATACATCGTTTGATACCAACCAAGGCGGTTCATCTCCTCCATGGTGTAACCCGTTATCTCCGCCATTCGGGCGTTCCAGACCGTGAAGCGAATGTCAGGGTGCGCGTCTATGTTGTGAAAGACACAGATACCATCCGCGGCCTGTTCAATGACCGCACTCCGGAAGGAATACTCTTCCTGCAATGCATCGGATGCCTGTTTCAGCGGGGTAATATCGGTGATGGCCATGTGTATATCGTTGAATTCCCCATCGGCACCCTGGGCAGCCATGCTGGTAATCTGCCCCTCCACCGAAGTGCCGTCTTTTCTTACCAGCGTCAGCTCGCAAGCCTCCTTGGCAGTAGTCTCCCGAACGCGCTTCAGGTGAAAATAGTAGCTATCCTGAGAATCCGGACTCACAAAGGCAGAAAGCCGCCTTTTGATGAGATTCTCCCTTTCGGCACCCAGTAGGTGAGCGGCGGTCAGATTCGCTTGAACAATCAGCCCGTTGCGATCAAGCGTAAGAAACCCAACAGGAGCAAAGTCATACAGCTCAAGGTATTTGTCACGAGACGCGTGGAGATCTGACTGCGTCCTTAGAAGTTCCTCGTTTTGCATCTCCAGCTCAGTCTGATGCACCAGGACTTCATGGAGCAATGCCTTGGAGTCTCCCAGTGGAAGATCTTCGATGGCATCGGACCTGTTGGCAAGAGTATCTTCCGCTCTGCGACGGAGCCCATTCGTTTGTTTGGGTTTCGCAGTTTTGTGTCTGGAGAGTTCTTCCTCCAGCTCCGCGACCCTTTGGGCTAACTCTTCATAGGTTGGATTGGTCATGGCTGATCCCTCCTATTTGCCTGAGGCAAGCCAATAAGGCTTCGCACACGTATCCTCGACACGCTGTTCCGGGGCCTCATGGTCCCAATTCGGGGCCGGCACAAAAAGCGGAACGTCCGGGATGTGTTCCGGACTATCGGACCCTGGCGAGCATCCTCTGTCGCCCCAGCGACAATACCGTCCTCAACTACAATGCACAGGATAGTACAACTGCAATTCCAGTATATGGGGAAACTGCGTATTTTGCGGAAGAAAAGCCCCTATATGTCTTGTTTCAATTGTTCCGTGGCCTTTTCCGCACAGGCAGGACAATAGGTCGAGGAGGAAGCCAACCCGGCCTTTGTCCACATGTATTGTTCGACGGACAGCCATTCGCCCGTTCCGGGGTCCCTTCCCGAATCATCTCTGATCTTCTTGCACACGCAACACACAGGCAAAATGGTCTCATAGGCTTTTATCTTGCGGCGCAACTCCAGCTTTTCGAGGCAACGAGAGACCCTGAAATGCATTTCTTCCGGCTCGCAAGGCTTTAGTATGTAGTAATCTGCGTTCAGTCTGAGGGCCTCGATTGCCGAGGTCATGTCCCCGACCCGGTCAGAATCATAACCATCGTCTCCGGGTTCTTTTCTTTTGCCCTCTTGAGCACATCGATGCCATCCAAAGGCTCCATGATAAGATCCGTCATCACCACGTCAAAAGTCGTTTCGCCTAAGATCTCGATCGCCTTTTCCCCGCCATTCGCCGTCGTGACTGGATACCCTTCGCTCTGGAGATCCTTTCCGACCCCCTTGATGATATAAGGGTCATCGTCGACCAACAATATACTGTATTTCTTCATGGTTGAACCCCCGGGACGGATATCTAAGGAGAAGAGGAGAGTTGAGTATAACGCTAAGTCGCCGGCAATGTTATGGTGAAGACGGCACCCCCCTTGAGCGAATTCCTCACTGCGATGGTCCCCTTATGCTCTTCAATAACGCCATGACAGATGGAAAGACCTATCCCCATCCCCATAGACTTTTTTTTCGTATAAAAAGGGTCAAAGATGCGTTTCAGGTCTGCTTCCGCAACACCCGGTCCGGTGTCGACCACCTTGATGACCACCGTCCCTTTCCTGAAGCCTGTGTCGATGGCTATTTCTCTGTCACCCGAGGCTCCCTTCTTTGCCCCGTCCCTTTTGGAAACGCCGGTAATGGCTTCAACGGCATTGTTTATCAGGTTCATGAAAACCTGCCCCAACTGTTGAGGAGAGGCAATGATGTTCGGGACTCTCGGCGACAGGTTGAGTTCCACCTGGATCTTGTTCTGTTTCAGATGGCCCCGGATCAACGTTACGGTGTCTTCGATGATCTGGTTCACATTGACAGGTTGTTTCCTCTCTTTGCCCGGACGGTTCAGGTCGAGGAGTTTTCTCACCGTAGAGCCGATATTGTCAAAAGCGCTTTTCACCAAGTTTATGTCGTTCGTGAGTTGTTCGTTGTCGTCATAGGTTTTCCTCATGACGTTTAGCAAGGCCGTAACTCCCTGCAAGGGGGAGTTGATCTCGTGGGCGATGGATGCGGCGAGCTGTCCGGTGGCGGCCAACCGCTCCGATCGAATGAGCTGATCCTGTAAAAGTCTCGCCTGAGTCACATCCCTGGAAACCCCCAAGATACAGTCTTTCCCCAAGTAGGAAATCATCCGACAATTCGTCTCAAACGGAATTCGATCGCCGTCCTTGGACTGAAAATCTATTTCAAAGGAGACCTCCTTTTCGTCTTTGATTCTTTCGATCGTCTCCATAAGAAAGGGAATCTGTTCCCCGACCACGATGTCCTTTAGGCCAAGCTTCAGAAGCTCCTCTCTCGCAAATCCCGTTTTTTGACACACCATGTCGTTAAGTTCTACGAATCGTCCATCACGGCCGAGAATGAAGACCCCATCGACCACGTTCTCAAAAAGCTCCTTATAGCGAGCCATTTCCTGGGCGTGTTTTAGTTCTGTGATATCCTGTATCAGACCATCATAGGACAACAGCTTTCCCCCCTCTTCGTAGTGGGGGACCGGTGTATTCCTCACCCAACGTATGGCTCGGTCTTTTCGGACGATCCGATGCTCCAAGGGCTCAGGTGTCTTCCCTGTGAGAATATCGCGGGCATGCGCCTGGACGGCTGCGCGGTCCTCGTCATGTATCATGTCGAACCACAGGTAGGGATTCCCGGCGAAATCCTCCGGAGTGAATCCGGTGACTGCTACACACCCAGGCCGATGAATGGTCTGAGTGGGCCGTCCATCCTGAACAAGGACCGTATAAATGTAATCCGTAACCGCATCCGTGATGCGCCGATATCTGTCTTGAGTCTCTTTCAGTGCCTTTTCGGCTCGGTTGCGTTCCGTGGCATCCCTGAAACTCCAGACACGTCCAGCGATCTTTCCCTCTCTCATGACAGGAAGCGAAAAACGTTCAAAGACCCGGCCATCTTTAAACAAGACAGTGTCCACATCCTCTTTCGATGATCCATATAACGCCTTGACTTTTGAAAGGAATGCCTCAGGCTCCATGAGCTGGTCCAAAACGTAGCTGAGCATTTTTTCGTCGTCACCCGTCCGTACAACTTCTTCCGGTATGCGCCACATTTGAATAAAACGTGTGTTGGCCTGTATGACGCGCCCCACTCTGTTCACCGCAAGAATGCCGTCTGCGGTCGAATTCATGGTGGCTCTGACCATCTCTTCATCTTCTCGCAACGCCTCTTCCGTGTGCCTCAGTTCTGCGAGCTGTCGTTCAAGATCGTCGACCCGTCGTTCCAGTTCCTCATAGGTCGGTTTTTCAGCCATGGCAGGCCTCTCCACGTGCACACGCAACAAAAAAGGCTCCATGCACATGTACTCTCGACATGATGCCCGGAGCCTTTTTGGGTCTCATAACAGTCCTCTATTCCTGCTATCGTTTCATAGTGCATACCGTCATTTTGGAGGATCCTATTCGATCTGGCCGTGTATCACAACAAGGTTGGGGCCAATTTGAAAGAGGCACCTCCGGAGCTGGGTGACTCGGGTGCAAGATTTTCACAACGCCGTCGTCGTCGCCGGAGGTGAACAGTTGTGCGCTATCGTGACTCATTAAGTATCCCGATTTGAAGTCTCCCGGCGGCAAGCCACGGGAAAGCCTCGCCGTAAGGAAAGTACTATTATGATAAATATACGCTCGCTATCCCCGCCGCAAGTCGCCGACGCGCCATAGCCGCTTTGGCGACGGCGCGCAGTGGGGAATGCGCTCGCTTATGCAATTCAAGGGGAGAATGCAGGTCGGTCCTATTAAGCCCCTGCGTAGATGCCCTTTTCCACTCTTTTGATCTTTTTCTGCTTATACGCCCTGGCAAGGATGTTTCTGACCTTCTTGTCTTCAAACCCGGTCTTATTCTTCAGCGTGGTTACGTCAACACCCTTCGTGGACCTGCCGATGATCTTCAAGACCTGGTCGGTAGCCGTAGGTGTTGCTGCCTTTCTTGCGGGGGCTTTTTTTGCTACTTTCTTGGCTACACGCTTTTTGGCGACCTTGGCTTTGCCGGCAGCCGATCTTGCCGGAGCCTTTTTGCCGGTCTTGCGCTTTGCTGCGGACTTCTTTGCTGCGGACTTCTTTGCCGTTGCCTTCTTCGTGGTCTTCATGCGTCATTTTCTCCTTTCTTGGTTGTCTTGTTATAGTCCACTCTCTCCTTGAGTTCCTTGCCGCATTTAAAAAAGGGGAGATTCTTGGGAGTTACATGCACTACTTCACTGGTCTTGGGATTCCGGCCAGCGTACCCCTTGTAGTTCTTCACATAGAAACTGCATAGCCCCCTGATTTCGACCCTGTCACCAATTTCGAGGGCTTTGGCCATTTCTCCGAAGAAGATGTCGATCACCTCTTCTGCCTGCCCCTTTGTCAGTCCTTTTTCCGTCTTAAGGGCTTCCACGAGATCCGACTTATTCATGTTCTGTCCTCCAGGCAACACACTTATATTAGATACATAGAAGATAGCTTCAAGGAAGTCAAGAAATATTGCTTAGTTAGAGAGAAAAAAATGTTTTTCCTTACAGTCTGTCTGGACGCAGATGTCTACTCCGGGTTGGTACTGCCCATGGTAATCCCGGTTTCAGCAATTTCGAGCGGTACGACCTCGGCCAGTGGTTTGATGAACGACTGCCTGAGACTGTACGTGTAAGCCCCTTGGCTCGGGACCATCAAGACATCTCCTGGTTCGATGCCGTCTCCGAAATACTGATATCCCCAGACATCGTGGGGCGTGCACAGCGCGCCGAGGACCATGCATGTTCGCTCTGCCAGGGAAGGTCTGTTGAGGTTGATTACGGGGAAATAGTCTGTCTCAAACCGCTCCCATCCGACGATGTTCGTTCCTCCATCGGTAATGACGAGGTCATCGGCTTTCTTGTCGATGACGGTGAGCAGGATATGCATGCAGTCATGAACGAGCCACCGACCCGGTTCGGCGAAAATGCGGCAGTTGACATGAGGAAAGACGTGTTCCTGAAGGCTTTTGCCGATCTCTTGAGCGAAAACCTCTATGGGTTGCGACGGGAACCTGTAATGTCTGCGGGGACTCGTGTCGGGAAAAACCGCTTGGACGAGTCGCCCCTCCGGAACAGCCGAGAAATGGAGCCATTCCCCAAGAGAGGGCCAGTAGCCGCCGCCGATGTCCAGAAACTCGATGGCATCCCGTCGCTTTGGGCTCATGGCTTCGAGGCACTCGCCAAGTCGGCGCAAAAACGAGACCTGGGCGCGGGGCGTAAGGTTCCAGCTCGTGTGGAACTGCAGGCCGCAAAGCTTCACATGCTCGGAACCTGCTGCCGTTTCCATAAATTGCTCCAATGCGGCAAGCCGAATACCGAACTTTCGCCACAATCCCTTCTCCTCGGTGGTCAGGCGCACTCCCGCTCGTATACTCTTACCATGCCGCATGGCAGCATGCCGAAGGCGATCAAGTTCGCCAAAGCTGTCCATGAGCACAGTGACGCGGTCTCTTTCTTCGAGTGCCATGTCGAGTTCGGCGTTTGTCTTGCCCGGCCCGCTGAAGAGAATGTGTTTGCAGCCCGTCTTCAGGGCGGCCTGGAGCTCCAATCCGCTCGATACGTCAAGGCCGATCCCGAATCCGACCAAGGAGCGGGCCACTGCCGGATGGTTGTTGCTTTTCACTGCAAAGAAGGGGCTGAATCCTTCTATCCATTGCGAAAAAGTGTGCCTGAACTGTCCGGCCCGTTGGAGGAGGGCCTTCTCGTCGAAAGCATAGACAGGGGTCCCGTGTGTCCGGCAGCAGTTCAGAAAGCGATCTCTCTGCTCATGAAAAGTACGGACATATCGGTGAAGGATTTCGTTGTCCAGCAACGGGGTGGTCCGTCCCAGGATTTCTTCCGCTTTCTGCAAAATCGCCCCGCGATCGATCATTGCTCGGTCTCCATGTCGACGATCAATCTCGACGCCAACTCAGCGCACTCTTCTTCCAGGGGAACCTTTTCCGATGGCTTGAAAATAAGATGGCCGAGCAGCCGGGAATCGTAATTCTTCGGAGGAAGTACCACCCTGTGGCCCGGCCGACGCTTGATGAGGACTTCTCGAACCCTTGGGTCGTCCCGGAGGAGTCGGCTATCCACTTTCCTTATGACCCCGGCGCGGGCGGCAAACAGGCGCAACCCAACCAGGAGATTCCATTCTCGTGCGGGAGGCAAGGAGGGCTTGATGCCCTGCGCAAAGTCGAGCGTCAACCCGAGCATGTCGAGCCCGCTGCTTTGTCGGATCAACCAGGGCAGGCAATCACCCCCGGGGCGGGGCGTGAGTTCGAGAAGATACGGCTTTCCGCTGCAAATGATGAAATCAACCATGCACAGGGCCCTTTGCAGGCCGAGGGCTGTAGCGGCACGGTTAAGCTGTTCCCGGAAGGCCGCAGGAGATATGTCTGAGGGAAGTCCAGCCGGAACGACATATGCCGCGGTCGCACCCACATCGCCGCCGGCCGCCGGGACCTTTTTCGCCGTTCGTATGATCTCGAG
>Ga0105100_10001859_pt1 | contig 12338 bp, 10 predicted proteins | sample PPLLak12cMay2015_2_FD_87033 | JGI IMG/M metagenome (GOLD analysis project Ga0105100, IMG submission 87033) | Freshwater sediment microbial communities from Prairie Pothole Lake near Jamestown, North Dakota, USA - PPLs Lake P8 Core (1) Depth... | ecosystem: Environmental > Aquatic > Freshwater >... | reverse complement strand
CAATGAAACGGATCTCGATCTGTTTGAGCGCTCAGAGTCTCCCGATGAAGCGGTCCAGAAGATCCGCTTTTTCTACTCCCGCTATCACAGCCTCAGATATGTGGGAGAGAAACTGATCTTCCGTCTCCTGACTCCGCTGGGAAAAGAAGCGGCGAAAGAACTCAGTGCTGATTTTGCCGATATCCTGGTCCCCCACGGAGAAATCGCGCTATCCCAAGCCCTGCCTGCAGAATCCGAGGAACCGGAGCTGGCTCATCTTCCCAGGGTTGCGGTGGACTTCGACAGGAAGGACTTCGCCAGGCTGCGTCATCTTATTGACGCCATCAACCGCCTTTAGCGGGGCAGAGGCGTATCCAATTCTGCTCGCCTTGTCACCTTTTGTGTATCACTTGACCAGCTCCTTCCGGTGTTTTGCCCACCATAGAAGGGTGAAGAAACGGTTAGAGAAAATCCGTCTGATCGCCCCAGGCGCAGCGGGACCCCTTGGAGGCTGCCGAGAATAAAGCTTCTCATGAACATCAACAAAAGCTATCCTCCATGTTCTCTGCGAGAGACCATGAAGTTGGTATCATTCTTGCTTTGTTCCATTACAAAAGGCCGAGACCCGGTTTTTTCCTCCAGACTAAACAGAGTCAAGGCCTTTCTAACGCGAGGACCCCTGGAGACGCTCAGCAGAAGGCATGGGGAAATGCTTTGATCTTCAGGGGTCCTTTTTGTTTGACCTTCATTTCCCTTGACATTCTGAACCCGCAGCATCAAACTTTTTGAGTTAGACACTGAGAGCCCATCCTACTTTTTCCTCCTGGATCAGAGAGTTTCGAAAGGAGGCAGTCTTGACCGCCTATTCAATAGCCCCTCGCACAGAACAAACGGAGAAGCAGAATGGAAGACCGATGGAAAGGGTTGCCGAAATTTCTGGAAGTCCTTGGGTACGATGAAGAGCCCATGGGCATCTTCTACACGGAACAAAAACCGGCAGAGGGATTTACTCCGGCGCCCCTGGATCTGCCGACCAGGGAGAAAGAGAAAACCCAGCAGATCAACTGGCAAGCGGTCTTTGGCGATTTCTCCTGTGTCATCGGCCACATCTGGCGGGCGCGTAAAAAGAAAAAGCCGGCTTTTTTTGATTCCTGCCATTTCGGTTGTCCTGGGGGCGCTTTCTTCCTGGGTTTCATGAAACCCCAAACCGAGACCATCATTCACTATGTCTCCACAGGGATCCCGGGACGGATGGAGGGGGAACATTACTGCGATTCCCCTGATGTGCTGAGAGGGATTTTCGCCACTCTCGATCCGAGGAGTGCGCCCAAGACCTTTTGTGTTGTGAAGCCTTTGGGCCAGTTTACGGCAGAGGAGGTGCCGGAATTGGTGGCCTTCTTTGCAAGGCCGGAGACCCTGTGCGGCCTTCATCAGCTGGCGGCCTTTGTCAGCCATGACCCCGAAGTGGTCGCCTCCCCGTGGGGAGCCGCATGCGCCAATCTCATTACGTGGCCACTCAAGTATCTTTCAGAAGGCAAGCCTCGGCCCGTCCTGGGAGGGTGGGATCCGTCGGCCCGAAAATTTTTCAAGACCGATGAACTCTCCTTGACGATTCCTTTTGACATGTTCCGTCAGATGCTGGAGCGATTTGAGGAGTCTTTTCTCATGACCAAAACCTGGTCAACCGTGCAGAAGAAAATCAGCCGGAGCCGCAGAACCTGGGGAGAGGAAGGCTGAGAGGTGGGGAAGAAAACGGTGAAAGGAAAGACCCGAGCCGTCACGGTCTATGAAGTACTGGACAATTGAGTTGGAGGTTAAAAAAACATGTTGAGTCTGGAATGCAAAACATCGCTCGCGCCGGCTAAAGTCCTGGAAGAGTTGAAACGGTCGTTCGGAAAAGGCGGGCTGGGGCTTGAAGTGAAAGAAGAAAACCCCCTGTGCATCACCTTTGAAGGGGGCGGAGGGTACGTGACGGCGACCCTTTGCGAGGAGAAGGGAAAAACCCGTGTGGACCTGGTGACTCAGGAGTGGGACTACCAGGTCAAACAGTTCGCTTCCAAGCTGAAGTAAACTTCTGTCGGCTGAAGCCGACCGCTTGAGGGACAAAGGGACAGAGTGGCAGAGGCACAAAGGCATGTCGCTCTCTTCGTTGTTTTCCGCTTTGTGCCTATGTGCCTTTGCAACTTTGTGCCTGCATCCTATTGTACGCAGGCTTTCTTTTTTCAAGGAACGCTTTGATCCCTTCTTGCCCGTTCGGGTGATCCGCGCACCAGGCCAGTAATTCCCGCTCCTTTTCAAGCTGGTGTTCAAAAGGGGTGTGAAGGGAATCGGTGAGAAGCTTTTTCGAAGCCTGGAAAGAGGAGAGGGGGAGTTTTGCGATTTCCCGGACCATGACCGTGGCCCTGTTTACCGCCTGGTCGTCTTCAACCACCTCCGTCACCAGACCCCATGCCAGTGCCTGCTCGGCAGAGATGGGACGATCAAAAGCGACAATTTCCATGGCTTTGGCCAGTCCCACCAGCCTGGGAAGGGTGTAGGTCCCTCCGCCGTCCACGCTCAGACCGTTGCTTGTGTAAGCCTGCCTGAACACCGCTGACTTGGCCATGACCCTGAAATCGCAAGCCAGGGCCATGGAAAAGCCGCCGCCGGCTGCCAGACCGTTGACGGCAGCCACCACCGGCTTGGGCATTCTGCGGATTTCAACGATCGCCTGATGGTAGGCTGCGGCCAGAGCGTGGAAAGCCGCGCCGGGAGTCATGCCGCACGTGCTCACCCACTTCAGGTCGCCGCCTGCACAAAAGGCCTTGCCCGCGCCGGTCAGGACGACGCCCACGACGTCCTCGTTGCTGGACAAAGCAATGAGCTTTTCCGCCAGGTTGCCGATCATGGGCGCATGAAATGCGTTAAAACCCTCCGGACGGTTGAGGGTGAGCACTCCAATCCCGCTTGTGATTTCCAACTGAACCAATTTGTTCACCGGTTACCCCCCTTCGTGAGGTTCGTTTTGTGTTGATCTTTTTTCGGTCCCTTTGCGCTCATGGTTCGATACCTTGGTCGCCTCTGGCGCCGCCTAAGGCGGGTAAACCTCACCATGAACGGAGCGTCAAATCCTCGTGGTCGTCTTCCAGCGTTCGCCCTGATGTATAGAAGGGTGAACGCCAGCGTTTGCTGGTCGGTCTTTCTTGATCTCCCTCTGCTCCAGATAGTAAAGGGTTGCCCCTACCGGCGCAAAGGAAAGAAACACAATATTGAGAATCGGGACCAGGAAAGGAAGCCCGAAACCGAGATGAAAAGGAATCGTCTGCATCAGAAAGCCGAATCGCTTTTTGAAGGGAACCAGGTTTCTTGCCGGGATAAGATCCGTGTTGTCCCAGGAGAGAAAGACGATCGCCAGAGCCGAGGACAGGATGGTCAGAACGGGTCCCAGGGGAGTGATCCATCCAAACACCATGATCAACAAGGAAACGATCAGAGGAATCACGGACCTGGGTATTTCCTGCAGGAGGATCGAGGTGAAGCCTTTCCACAGAGGAAGCTTTTCCGGTTCTGTGACGGTGCCGGTGATCTGGAGTTCCGTGATTCGAGCCATGTGGTCCATGACCAAGGCACTGAATAAAACCTGGGAAAGGATAAACGAAACAATGGCGGAAAGACCGATAAGAAACAGAGAGGCCAACCACGAAACCAAATACCAGAGCCAGATGAGCCACCGGCTTTCCGGCTTAGTCCAGAGGAGACTCATGAGGTCCTGATGATAAGCAAGGATGACGCCGGTGAGCACCGCCATGATGAGAACAAGGAGGACGAAGCGAACAAGACCCCAGAAGAGCAGGCTGCCGGTTGTAAGCCCCAGCTTCAGTCCACGGAGATTAAAAAGCAAACCGTTCAAAAACCCCATGACCTTTCCTCTCGGGAGAGATATAATAGAAGAGCCGAAAAAGGAAACCAGGGTTTCCGGCCCGGATACACAGAAAAACATATTTTCACGAAAAAGACAACGGACGGCTAATCTACCCTGAGAGAGGGTCCCATGCAAGAGGCGGATACCCTGCCCATTTATAACAGCCGGATCATCAAGACCTACATGGAGTATCTCACGCTCCAATATCCCCATGTAGCGCCTGACGCGTTGCTCGATTTTGCCGGCATGAGCCGGGAAGAAGTGGAAGATCCGGCGCACTGGTTCACCCAGAGCCAGGTCGATCGCTTTCACGAAGTTCTCGCAGAGAAAACACGCAACCCCAACGTGTCTCGAGAGGCGGGCCGGTACGCCGCCTCCTCAAAGGCTTCCGGCGTCCTGAAACAGTACGCCATGAGTTTCATCAGCCCTCTCAGCGCTTACCGCCTGCTGGAAAAGATCACGCCCCACCTGACCAAAGGCGGGGTATTTAGAACCTCGAAACTGGGCTCCAAGAAGGTGGAGATCTCCTTCACCCCGGTGCCGGGAGTGAAGGAGAATCCCTTTCAATGCGAGAACCGGATGGGGCAGTTGGAAGCGATCACCAAGGTGTTCACCAACAAGTTCGCGAAGATCGAACACTCCTCGTGCTTGCACAAGAACGGAGACCTCTGCCGCTATGTGATCACGTGGGATGAAGCGCCCTCCTATTTCTGGAAAAGGGCATCCCGCTATTCGGTTCTCGCGGGATTTGCTCTGGCGCTGGTTTTCTCCTTCTTTCTGCCCCTTCTCCATGAAACGATTCTGACTCTTGCCATCGTGCTCGGCGTGCTTTTGGTGAGCCTCTATGCGGGGCGTCTTGAAAAAGAGGAACTCGCGAAAAGCATGGTTTTTCAGGGCGACGCAGCCGAAATCTACCTGGGTGAGATGCAAATGCGTTACAACCAGGCGCTGCTCGTGCAGGAGATCGGCCAGGTCTGCTCCAGTGTTCTCGATATCCGGGAACTCACGAAGAAAGTGACGGAAGTTCTCGAGAGGCGGCTGAATTTCGATCGTGGGATGATCCTCCTTCTGGACGGGGATAGGGGGCGACTCCGCTATACGGCCGGCTATGGTTTCACCAAGAACCAGGAAGAACCCTGGCGAGACCCTGGAATGGCCCTGGATGGGATGGAAGAAAAGGATCTCTTTGTTTCCGCTCTGAGAAACTTCAAGCCCGTGTTGCTCCACGATGCGGAAAAAAACCAGGAAAAGCTTTCCAGGAGGACAAGAGAGATCGTAAAGGAAACAGGCATGTCTTCGATCGCCGTGGTGCCCATCGTTCACAAAAGGGGATTTCTGGGATTGATCGCCGTGGGCAACCTCTCCTCGGGACAACCCCTGACCCAAAGCGATGTCAATCTTCTGAGCGGGATCGCTTCTGAGGCGGCTTTGGGCATCATCAATGCGCTGTCTTTCCAGAAACTCAAGGAGAGCGAAAAGAAGTACCGCGAGCTTGTAGAGAATGCGAACAGCATCATCCTGCGGCGAGACCCTGCGGGGACGATCACTTTCTTCAATGAGTATGCCCAGAGGTTCTTTGGTCTCACGGAAAAAGAGATCTTAGGGAAAAACATGATCGGGACCATCGTCCCGGAAGCGGATAGCCAAGGGAATGACCAGCGAGAGACCATTCTTGAAATCGGAGTTCACCCTCGCCGATATACGATCCACGAATATGAGAACATTCGCCGCAACGGCGAGCGGGTCTGGGTGTCTTGGACGAACAAGGCGCTCCGTGACCCTCAGGGAAACATTGTAGAAATCCTTTGCATCGGGAACGACGTCACGGCCCTGAGGGAGGCGGAAAGAGAGAAAAAAGCTTTGGAAGCGCGTCTTCAAAGGGCGGAAAAAATGGAGGCCCTCGGGAGCCTGGCAGGCGGAGTGGCTCATGACCTGAACAATATCTTGCCCAGCCTGATCAGTTTCCCAGACGTGATCCTCATGGATCTGCCGGAAGACAGCCCCCTTCGAAAGCCTGTCCTGAGCATCAAGCGCGCGGGAGAGAGAGCGGCTGCAATCGCCCAGGATCTTCTCACGCTGGCCAGAAGAGCGGTGCCCGTCAAGACGCCGGTCAATCTGAATGAGGTTATCGCAGAGTACCTCGAAAGCCCTGAGGGAAGCAAAGTCCAATCCGACTATCCCAAGGTTCAGATCTCCAAAGGCCTGGAGCCCACCTTGAGACCGATTCTCGGATCTCCGGTGCATCTGTCCAAAACGGTCATGAATCTGGTCCTCAACGCCGTGGAGGCTGTTCCTGAAGAAGGAAGGGTCGTGCTCTCGACGAGGAGTGTCCGGCTGAAAGAGGGAATCAAAGGGTACGAGATGATTGAACCCGGGGAGTACGCGGTGCTCAGTGTTGCGGATACCGGGGTAGGGATTTCAGCACGGGATATTGAAAAGATCTTTGAACCCTTTTACACGAAAAAAGCCATGGGCCGGAGCGGGTCCGGCCTTGGGATGGCCATTGTTTGGGGGACTCTGAAAGACCATCGAGGGTATGTGGATGTGAAAAGCGAGGAGGGAAAGGGAACAACGTTCGATCTCTATTTCCCGATGCCTGCAGAAACTCCGGCTACGGCGTGAAAACTTGAAGGAGCTTCTCTCGAACGGCCTCCGGCGGTCTCACGGTGAAGGACTCCTTGTGCATCATCTGAGGGTAGGCGATGTCGCTGTTGCCGATGGGCCTGGGAAAGAGGCGCGGGCAAATTCGGGCATTCACCCGGTGGCTCTTTTCTTCTTTGGTAGAAAAAATTGAAACATTGAAACTGTAGATGTTTTCCTCCAGAAAGTGCTTTAAGGTCCTGCTCAGTCCCTCCAAGAAAACCTCAAGATCATCCTTGCTCAGCTCCATCAGGCTCAGGCGTTCAGGAAACACACACTGCACGTCCGGCAGAAAGCTGGCGGGCACAAAGCTCATGGCCCAGACGCTTGATCCTATGGTTTTAAGATATCTTTCATTCTTTCGCTTTTCCTCCTCAATGAAGTCCTGCCAAAAATCCCGCCGGTTCTCCCTCGCGTATCTCCTGCATCCTTCTATTTGCTCGCGAAGGGCATTGGTCGCCACTTCGCCGGCATTGGGCTGAAGGTGCGCATGAACAATACTCGAGCCCGCGCAAGGCATGTAGTTCCAGTTGATGCTGAAAAAATGAACCAGAGGGTCGGATTGGGCGACTCTCTTGAGATAGAGGAGGCATGCGGAAAAGGCATCACGCATCGTCTCCGGCGTCAGATTCTCCATGGGGATGAAATGTTCCAGTGAAAAGATCGCGACACCGGCGTGTTTCTCAAAGGGTGCCAGGTTCGGGATCAGAGTCGCGTCGCCCACCTTGATCCTGCCCTCCGGGATGAGATCTTTCGGAAATTCCGGAGTGGATTTTTCCAGAGCCGCGGGACAAAAGGGGCAAAAGATCTTCTTAGAACGATCTACGATGTCGGCGACATCCGGTTTCTCAGCCTTGAAGGGAAGGTCAAAAACCCGGCCTGTTGCGCCGGTGAGGGGATCAAAACGAATCTCAAAAGGAATTTCATCCAGAGCGTGTCCCTTGAAGGGGTTCATCAAGCGGACGTGAGAACGGATCTTCTTGAACTCAAGGCTCATGGCCATCTCCCTTTCAGCATTCAAAACCGTGGGAGAGTATATATCTTGTTCCCGGTGCTGACGCAATAGGGTTCACCCTTTCCCTCGCATCCCTTGGTCTGTTGCTGGACGCTGCTTTTCTTTTCGTGATATAAAGAAATATAGAATCGCGTAAAGTAAGGGATGTCGATTCCGTTCATGGTTCGATACCTCACCATTAACGGAGAAATAGGGTCCTTTTAGGGTGAGCCTTTCGTTCGCCCTGAGGTATCAAAGGGTGAACGAGTCTTTGCAGGAGATCACCGAGGGGGGGTCGCCGTGTCTGAATGGAAGAAAACATCGTGCGTGCTCTGCTATCACAACTGCGGCCTGGAGGTGCAGACAGAAGGAAACAAAATCCTCAAGGTTCGGGCCGACAAGAACCATCCAAGAACCGGAGGCTACATGTGCAGGAAAGGCACAAGGATCGCCTTCTACCAGGCCCACAAAGAGAGACTGACTCACCCTTTAAAGAGAGAAGGGAACGGCTTCAGGAGAATTTCATGGGATCAGGCGATCACCGAGATCGCAGGGAAGCTGAAAGACATCCTGAGCCTTCACGATCCCCGCGCCCTCGCTTACATGGGGGGAGGCGGTCAGGGGTCTCACGTGGAGGCTGGCTTTGGCCGGACCCTTTTGGCCGCCCTGGGATCCCAGTATCATTACTCTGCCATCGCCCAGGAGCTGAGCGGGCTCTTCTGGGTCAACGGCCGGGCTTATGGCCGTCAGAACCTGCACACTGGTGCGGATCTGGACAGGGCCAGGAATTTCCTCGTCATGGGTTGGAATGGGTATGTGAGCAACGCGGGAGTGAACCGGGCGAGGGAAAGGATCGATGAGTTTTCAAAGGACCCGGCCAAGCGGTTGATCGTGGTGGATCCCCTCCGGAGTGAAACAGCTCAAAGAGCCAACACGCATCTCCAGCCCAGAATCGGCACCATCGCCCTTTTTCTCAAAAGCCTGATCGCGATCATCCTCCAGGAAGGGTGGGAGAACAGGGAATTCCTCGCCATGCACTGCGACGGCTTTGAACGGGTTGAGGGATGGTTCAGGAATTTTGACGCTGCCTCCGGCCTCAAGGTGTGCGGCCTGGACGCCGGCAAAGTCCGGGAGATTGCAAAGATCTACGCTTCAGAGCCGACAGCCATGAGAACGGACCTCGGACTTCTTATGGACCGTCAGAGCACCATGAATTCCTACCTGGAGATGATCCTCATGGCGGTCTGCGGCCGGATCGGAACGCCCGGGGGTAACGTCTTCCCGGGTCACCTGATGCCTTTAGGGTCTCACACGGACGAGCGCGACCCTCGAACGTGGAGAACCGTGGAGACCCATTTCCCGCCGAGCATGGGGTACTTCCCCCCCAATGTCCTTCCCGAGGAGATCCTTTCGAAGAAAGAGGAGCGCACCCGGGCTCTGATCGTAAGCAGCTCGAACCCGCTTCGATCTTATGCGGACACTCTCCTTTACGAGAAAGCGTTCCGGGAACTCGATCTCCTTGTGACCATCGAAATCGCCATGTCCGAGACCGCCAGGCTCAGCCACTACGTACTGCCCGCTAAATCAGGGTTTGAAAAGTGGGACGCCGCTTTTTTCAGCCTCACCTTTCCCGAAGTCAACTTCCAGATCAGGCATCCCTGCTGTGAAACCGACGGCGAAGCCCTCGAAGAAGGGGAGATGTTCACTCGGCTTGCGGACGCTCTGGGGATTTTGCCCGTGATTCCGGAGGTCTTGTTCCAGCGATCCCGTGAAGACCGGGGTCTCTTTGCCATGGAGTTGTTGCAATTCATGGGGAGCGACAGGAAGGCGGCAAGGTTTCTTCCTTTCATCGTGGCGAAGACGCTCGGCCGGGAACTCGGTTCAGCTCACCTTTCCGCCCTGTGGGGTCTTTTGATGATGTTTCCCCAGCATGCCGGAGAGGACATCGCCAGGGCGGGTTATGACGTGAGCCCCTTGGTAGGGGAGGAGCTTTTCAAGAAGCTTCTCGATCATCCGGAAGGGATCGTGATTGCTAAAATGCCTGAACAGGACAACCTGAACGCCCTCAGGACGCCTGACAGGAAGATCCACCTTTACATCGAGGAAATGGAATCGTGGATGAATGAAATCGCTCCGGACAAGGAAGAGCAGAGCCTCAGAAATGTGGAGTACCCTTTTGTCCTGGTGGCAGGCCGACATTTTCCTTACACGGCCAACACCATCATGAGGGACCCCGAGTGGAACAGAGGCAAACAAGTCTGCACTCTTCTCATGAGCGAGGAAGATGCTCGTGCTCTGGGGGCTAAAGACCGTGCTGAAGTTTGGCTCACCACCGAAGCGTCACGACTTAAAGTTTCGGTTGAAGTTTCCGATATTCCTCCGCGAGGGACGGTGATTTTGCCACACGGTTTCGGACTGGTGCACGACGGGGAAAGGTATGGCGTGAACGTGAATCAGCTCACGAAAAACACTCACCGGGACAGGATCGCTGCGACCCCGCTTCACCGCTACGTTCCATGCCGCATCGAGGCAGGATAGGGGCATTAAAAGGAGGGATGATGAAAACACCGCAAGAATACATAGAGAGCCTGCGTAAGCTCAATCTGGTCGTTTACCTGTTCGGCAAGCGGATTGAAAATGTCGTAGATGACCCGATCATCCGGCCGTCCCTCAATGCGGTGGCCTTGACCTACGGGATGGCCCTCAGTCCCAAGTTCGAGGACCTCATGACCGCGAGGTCGCATCTGACCGGGAAGAAAATCAACCGCTTCACCCATGTTCACCAGAGCGTCGACGACCTGGTCAAGAAGAGCAAGATGGGCAGGCTCATGGGATCCCTCACGGGCTGCTGCTTCCAGCGGTGCGTCGGCATGGACGCTCTCAACGCCCTTTCCATAACGACCTACGATATCGACGCGAAATATGGAACCGGGTACAACAAGCGCTTTCTGAAATATCTTGCCTATGTGCAGGAAAACGACCTGGTGTGCGACGGAGCCATGACAGACCCCAAGGGAGACCGCTCCCTCCCGCCCCACCGGCAGGAGGACCCGGACATGTACCTCAGGGTTGTCGAGGAACGGGACGACGGAATCGTGGTGCGCGGGGCCAAGGTCCATCAGACCGGCGCGGTAAACTCCCACGAGGTCATCGTGATGCCTACCCTGTCGATGCGGGAGGAGGACAGGGACTACGCGGTCTCCTTTGCCGTGCCGAGCGATGCCTTCGGCATCACTTATGTCATGGGCCGGCAGTCGTGCGATACCCGGAAGCTTGAAAAGGGACAGCTGGACCGCGGGAACATCCGCTTCGGCGGACACGAAGCCCTGATTGTGTTCGACGATGTTTTCGTGCCGTGGGAAAGGGTCTTCATGTTCAGGGAGCATGACTTTACCGGCGCCCTGGTAGAACTCTTCGCCTCCTATCATCGCCAGAGTTACGCCTGCAAGGTGGGCGTGGGCGACGTGCTCATCGGGGCCGTGCAAACCGTTGCCGAGTACAACGGCGTGGACAGGGCGTCGCACGTCAAGGACAAGATCATCGAAATGAACCATCTGAACGAGACGCTCTACTGCGGGTGTATCGCCTGTGCTGCGGAGGGAGCGAGAAAGCCGAGTGGAACGTATTACGTGGATCCGCTTCTGGCAAATGTCCATAAGCAGAATGTGACGCGTTTTCCCTATGAGATTGCCCGCCTTGCCCAGGATATTGCGGGCGGGCTCATGGTGACCTTGCCGTCGGAAGAGGACCTGAAATCGCCTGCCGTGGGCAAATGGGTGGAGAAGTGTTTCAAAGCACGGAGCGGTGTGCCCACGGAACACCGCATGAGAATCCTCAGGCTCATCGAGAACTTGACGCTGGGCACGGCTGCGGTAGGATATCTCACCGAATCCATGCACGGAGCCGGATCCCCTCAGGCTCAACGGATCATGATTTCCCGCCTGGTCGACATGAGGGAAAAGCAGAAGAATGCGAAACGACTCTGCGGCATCACTGGAGAAAGTGAAATGGAGTAACCTTTTGTCCCCTTTTCATCAACCCGAATTCCTGATATAGAGAGGACATAACCGTACTCTTGCCGCAAAAGAGGAGGGAAGGACAATGAAGTCGGGCAGTTTGTTGCAGGACAAATTGGTTCTGGTGGTCGACGACGAGAAGGACGTTCTCGATGCGGTTGCGGAAATGCTTGAGAAGTGCACGGTCCACAAGGCGGCCGACTACGAAACAGCGCTTCAGCATCTTCTGAGCTACACCTACGACATCGTGGTGCTCGACATCATGGGAGTGAACGGCTTCGAGCTGTTGAAGGTGGCTGTTAAAAGGGGATTCCCTGCGGTGATGCTCACCGCGCACGCCCTGACACCGGAATCGCTCAAGAAATCCATTCGGCTGGGGGCGGTGTCCTTTCTCCCGAAGGAGAGAATGAGTGATCTGGTCGAGTACCTGGAAGACGTGGTGCTTGAAGGGGGTAAGCCGGTTTGGCAGAAGCTTTTCGACAAGGTGGGAGAGCTTTTCAATAAGCGCTTCGGGCCGGATTGGAGAGAAAAGGACAGGTTCTTCAAGGAATTTGAAGAAGAGCTCATAAGAAGCGAAGGGTCTCGGCCGACAGGTAAGAAACTATAGAGAAAAGGAAGATACCCTATGGACAAACCGATGGACCACTACTGGCAATTTCGTCTCAAGGCGGTGAAAGAAGCCCTTGAGGCCAACCATTTTGAAGTCTTCCTGGCCAATGACGTGGGAGAGGCGAGGAAAATAGTCAAGGAGCAGATCCTCCCGGCCACTGGAGCGAAGATCGTCTCCTGGGGAGGTTCCATGACCTTT
>Ga0105100_10001856_pt1 | contig 12349 bp, 7 predicted proteins | sample PPLLak12cMay2015_2_FD_87033 | JGI IMG/M metagenome (GOLD analysis project Ga0105100, IMG submission 87033) | Freshwater sediment microbial communities from Prairie Pothole Lake near Jamestown, North Dakota, USA - PPLs Lake P8 Core (1) Depth... | ecosystem: Environmental > Aquatic > Freshwater >... | reverse complement strand
GTCGTTGCGTGCGTAGACACATCGGTTGGCGAAGGCCGGGTGGGACCACGTGACGCCGCCACGCTGGTCGAGCTGAGCCTGGGTCGGGGCGATCAACCCAGCCCGGCTGATTTTCTGGAAGCCGTCGGGTGCAAGCCGACCGATGACCAGCTCGCCTCGCTCGTTGAACATCCAGATACGCTCGCCGTTGCGGACCATGTGAATGTTGGACCAGCGAGCTTTAGGCACGGCCGTCAGGTCTTCCCAGAGGCGGTCGCCTGTTTTGAGGTTCAGGCAGCGCAGCTCGCCGTGGCTGTCCACGCCGTAGATGTGATCGCCCAGGATCATCGGTGTGGAGATGCAACAGTGCAAAGCATCGGTCCTGGTCTCATTCTCACCTCGCCGATGCCACATTGGTTCGACAGCGAGCACGTCTTGTCGCACTCTCAAGGCCAGCGTGCCGTCATAGAAGCTCGTCGCCAGCAGATGCTCGCCGTCGAAGACCGGCGTGGCAATAGTGATGACCATTTGCTTCGGCGGGAACGGATGTTCCCAGTAGAGCCGGCCGGTCAGAGGATCGAGACCCACGACCCGCTTGCCTGTGATGCACACGAGCACGCGCCGGCCCGCCTGCTCGATGATGATGGGCGCGGAATAGGACGCTGCGTCGTTCAATGACCGCCACTGCTCCTGCCCCGTCGTCTTGTTGAACGCCATCAGGCATGCGTTCTCCCTGCCGCCGATCATGACGATGACAAGGTCGCCCTCGACCACTGGAGCAGCGGCGATGCCCCATACAGGGACCCTCGCCATATACTCGCGTCTGCAATCGTGGCTCCACATCACCTTACCCGACTTCGCATCGAAACAGTACAGGTCCGCCATCGTGCCCAGCGAGTAGGCGCGGCCGTCACGAAGGGTGACCGAAGCTCGCGGGCCTGCCGTGTATTGCACCCGATCGTAGGGACATTCGTAAGCATACGACCACAGACTCTCGCCCGTCTGCGCATTGAGACAGTGAACCCGTTCCCGCTGGGTCGGCTGCGTGACGCGATCCATCACGAAGACGCGTCCTTCGGCAACTGTCGGGCCGTTGTAGCCGCTGCCGATGGGCGCCCGCCACTTGAGGGACAACTCGCGGGCTTCGAACCGCTCGATGACGCCGGTCTCCGACCACTCGCCATCCCGATTCGGTCCGCGCCACTGTGGCCAATCCGCACAGACGGCCAACGATGCCTGCATGCTGCACGCGGCCAGGATGGACAGGCGAAACAGTCTGCCGGGCGCTCCGTACACTCGATCGAAACCTCCATAGCGCAACTACCGATAGATCCATGCGTACGACACGGTCGCCCATGTACTCTACCAGGAATCCTCCCGCCAGGCAACGCGCGGGCGCGACGTCCGGTCTTGACCGGCCGCAGCCCTTCGATACGATGGAGGACCCCTTGTTCGTCAACAGTGGCTTCGGTAGACCATCGGGCAAGGGAGCCGGATCTGGAACAGGAGGCATATGGTGTCTTGCGACGGGAAACTGGGCGTGATCTTCGACATGGATGGTGTCCTGGTGGATACAGGCTGGGCCCATCGCCAGGCATGGTATGACTTCGCCGAGAAGGAGGGACTGGTCATGTCAGATGAGTTCTTCCGCAGGACTTTCGGAATGCAGAACGCCGCGATTTTGCCGATGTTGCGCCCGGGCATCTCGAACGATGATATGGAGCGATGGTCCGACTGGAAGGAGCGACGCTATCGCGAGCTGGTGCAGGAGCGCCTCGAGCTTGCCGAGGGCGCGGAGGACCTGCTGAACGATCTCAGACATCGCGGCTTTCGCCTGGCGATCGGCTCATCCGCACCACCGGAGAATCTGGACATCTTCTGGAATCAGCTTCGCCTGGGCGACCGTTTCGACGCTCGCGTCACGAAGGAGGAAACGACCGAGAGCAAACCTTCGCCGCAGACGTTCCTGAAGGCCGCTCGGAAGCTCGGTTTGCCACCGGCCTGCTGCGCAGTGGTCGAAGACGCAGTGCAGGGCGTTCAGGCCGCACGTGCGGCGGGCATGCCTGTCGTAGCGGTGACGACGACGCGAAGTCGGGAGGATCTCGCGCAGGCGGATCGCGTCGTCGAGAGCCTGTCCGAGCTCAGGGCGTCAGACTTCACTGCGTTGCTACGGAGGCAAGCATGATGATGTACGTCAAGCTTCTGCTGACGGCCGTCTTCTGGGGCGGCACGTTCATCGCCGGCAGGCAGGTCTCTCAACATCTGGGTTCGTTCAGCATCGCATTCCTGCGCTTTGCGGTTGCGTCCGCGTTTCTTCTGAGCCTCGTGCGCATCTGGGAAGGCAAGCTCGTGCCGCCGGGCAAGGAGCAGATCATCCCGATCATCCTGCTGGGGATGACCGGCGTCTTTACATATAACGTCCTGTTCTTCAAGGGACTGCAACGGATCGAGGCCGGCCGGGCGGCCCTCATCGTCGCGACCTGCCCCGCGTTCATTGCCGTCGCGTCCTCCATCCTGCTGAAGGAGCGGTTCAATCTCACGAAGGCCATCGGCATTCCCGTGTCGATCCTCGGGGCAATCATCGTCATCTCCAAAGGTCACCTGGGCCGGCTCGTCACCGGCGGCGTCGGTCGGGGTGAGCTGTACATCCTGGGCTGCGTGCTGAGCTGGGCCGCCTACTCCCTGATCGGCAAGGTGGTCATGGGGCGTCTTTCGCCGCTCGTGTCGGTTGCCTATTCATCGCTGATCGGCGCCGCAGCTCTGTTCGTGCCGGCCCTTCTCTTTGACGGTCTCACATCGAATCTGGCTCGTGCATCCTTGCTCGATTGGACGTCGATCGTGTACTTAGCCGTATTCGGAACGGTCATCGGCTTCGTGTGGTTCTACGAAGGTGTGAAAGCGATAGGTCCGACCCGAGCGGGACTGTTCATCAATTTCGTCCCGATTTCCGCCGTGATCTTAGCGGGACTGATTCTCCACGAGCCGGTGACCCTGTCTCTGGCCGGTGGAGCTGCTCTGGTCCTATCGGGCGTCTATCTCACGAATCGCGTCCCCCAGCGCAAATAGACGCTGGCCGACAGTAGCGCCGGGCTCGCAACAGACCCGAACGACTCAAGTGGCGAGTCTGAGGAAGAGACCGCACCCGGCCCGGAAACAGAATATCGTTGAATCCGGCACTGTCGGACAGTACCCTTGTGTCATGGTCACACGCAGAGGCAACCGACAAACGCTGCACTGTAACGGGAGGTCATCCATGAAAAAAACACTTAATCGTCGCACGTTCCTCAAGCACAGTGCCGTTCTCGGAGCGGGGATCACCATTCTCAGATCGGGCATCCTCAAGGCGGGCAACTCGCCCAACGAGAAGCTCAACATCGCCGCGATTGGGGTGGGCGGCCGGGGCGCCGACGACATCAATGACGTCAAGAGTGAGAACATCGTGGCCCTCTGCGACGTCAACGAGAAGAACCTCGCTGCGGCGGCCAGGAAGTTTCCGCAAGCCAGGACCTACAGCGACTGGCGCAAGTGCCTCGACCAGAAGGATATCGACGCCGTGGTCTGCGCCACGACCGACCACACCCATGCGTTCGTCAACGTCTGGGCGATGAACCGAGGCAAGCACGTCTACTGCGAGAAACCGCTGGCCAACTCCGTGCACGAGGCCCGGGTCGTTCGCGAGACGTACCTCAAGAACAAGGACAAGCTCGCCACGCAGATGGGCACCCAGATTCATGCGAGCGACAACTACCGTCGCATGGTGGAGCTGATCCGCCGAGGCGCGATCGGCGCGGTGGACAAGGTCCACGTCTGGTGCAGCCGCACACCCGAGGGGGGCAGCTACCTGCCGGCGGAGGCTGTCCCATCCCACATCGATTGGGACCTGTGGCTTGGCCCGGCGCCGTTCCACCCCTTCAATCCCGGCTATCTCGGCGGCTGCCTGGCCTGGAACCGCTTCTGGGACTTCGGCAGCGGCCAGATCGGCGACATGGGCAGCCACATGATAGACATGGCGTACTGGGCCCTGGACCTGCGCTTGCCCACGACCTGCAAGGCGGAGGGCACACCCGTCAACGCCGACACCTGCCCGCAGTGGCTGACGGCGGAGTGGGATCATCCCGCCAACGACCGGCGACCGGCGGTCAAGGTCAACTGGTATGACGGCGGCAAGAAACCCGGCATGCCCTCCGAGGCCTTCAATCGCGACAAGCTCTTCAAGGGTGTCCTCTTCCACGGCGACAAGGGCGATCTCCTTTGCGACTACGACTATCGCATCGTGATGCCCAGGGGCGACATGACACATTACTCCTCACCGAAGAAGGAAGAGCTGATCCCGCCGTCGCTCGGTCATCATCAGGAATGGATCATCGGCTGCAAGACCGGCAAGCCGACCTTGTGCAATTTCGACTACGCGGGCGCGCTGATCGAGAACAACCTGCTGGCCCTGGTCGCGTACCGCGTCGGGCAGAAGCTCGAGTGGGACGCCGGAAATCTCAAGGCCGCAAACTGCCCGGAAGCCGACAAGTACATCCGCAAACAGTACCGCGAGGGCTGGGTCCTCAACGGCTGATCGCCTGTCCATCGTATGGATGACGGCCGAGGATCGATAACAGGGAGATTGTTATGGGTATGCGCACTATCAGGCAGCGTGGACTCGTGTTCGCGGCTCTCATCTTCGCCTGCGCCGCGCCGTCTTTCGGACAGGAGCCTCCCTATGAGTGTTTCGCCGTGACAGACGTCGTGCGGATCTTTGAGGACGGATACCAGTGTCCCCCGCCGCAGGGCCGGATTGAGGCGTTTGGCATTCGGGACGAGTACGTCAGTGCCCAGTGCGTCGTGAAGCCCCGCAGGCCGGTCAAGGACCTCACGATATCCGTTAGCCCGTTGAAGCAGTCAGGTGGGGACGGCACTTTCCCTGCGGGGTCCGCAACGTGGAACTTCGTGGGTTCGATTGCGATTGCCGAGAACTCGCCGAACCATCGCAAATCCGAGGTCCTCCGTCCGGCCCCTGCGAGGTTCCCTGACTACCTGTCCGACGCAAAGCAGATGGCTATCGAGGCCGGCAAGCACCAGGCCATCTACCTGACCATCCACATTCCTCGAGATGCTCGACCCGGTGATTACGAGGGCCATGTGGCCTTTCGCTCGAGCGAAGGAGAACGATCTCTGCCGCTCACCTTAACCGTGTATCCACTGACGCTTCCCAGGGAGCGTCACCTGATGGCCACCCTGTGGTACTCCACCAACCGTTTCAAGCAGGTCCATGGCGTGGATCCTGCTGATTCCGACGCGTTCTACAAAATGCTCGGCATCTATGCGCGCAACATGGCGGATCACCGGCAGAACGTCTTTCGCGTATCTCTCGATCTCATCAGAGCGACGAAGAATAAAGACGGCAAACTGGCATTCGACTTCTCACGATTCGACAAGTGGGCGGACGTCTTCTGGAATACCGGGCGGATGGACTTGCTCGAAACCGGCTTCGTCGCCCGCTTCGGCGAGGGTGACTGGTCGAGCCGGACCATCGTGCTGCGGGACTTCCGCGTCCAGGATGAGACGACGAAAGCCTCTGTCAACATGCCCGGCAAGGAGTACCTGCCCGCGTTCCTGCCCGCACTGGAGCAACATCTGAACGACCGAGGCTGGCTCGACAAGACCGTCTTTCACATCGCGGATGAGCCCTCCAACCACAACATCATGGACTGGCGGGAGGCATCGGATTTCGTGCACCGCCACGGCCCGCGTCTGCGGCGAATCGACGCCATCGAAACGCCCCACTGCCTCGACCGGCTGGAAATCTGGGTTCCCAAGATCGACCACTACGCCACGTGGCACGAGGCTTACAACGACGCCCAGAGGCTCGGCAATGAGATGTGGATCTACACGGTCGGTATTTTCCAGGCGGGTGCGTACCCGAACAAGACGGTCGATGTCCCGCTCATCCAGTCGAGGGTTCTGCACTGGTTCAACTATCGCTTCGGTCTCAAGGGCTACCTGCACTGGGGTTTCAATAGCTGGACGGACGACCCGTTCGAGGCGCCGGGCCAGCACCGTGGCGACGGCTGGCATGTCTACCCCAGGAAGGGTGGCCTGCTCGATTCGCTGCGCTGGGCGCAGATGAGAAACGGCATCCAGGACTATGAGTATCTGTGGCTGCTCCAGGACAGGATTCAGCAGATGAAGGCCGGTATGAGCGATCGCGTTTCATCCCTGATCGAGCCATCGCAGCGCAGTGTCGAAATCGCCGCACGGGTGGTCCGCACGACGGCCGACTACAGCAACGATCCCAACGTGCTCTATGCCGCCAAGCGGCAGGTCATTCGCGAGCTCCTCGATCTGGACCAGTCGCCCAGAGTGGTCGTCCAGACCAGTCCGATCGAGCATTCCCCCGTGGCGAGCAACGCGGCCGTTGACGTACACGGCTGGGCTGAGCCCGGCACGCGGATCACCGTGAACGGCCGGGAGATCCCCGTCGCCGAGGACGGACTGTTCATGGAGAATGTCTCCGCGTCGAAGCAGACAATCGTCATCGAAGCCAGGAAGGACAAGGCGGGCAAGCGAATAGTGCGCCGGTTTGACGTCTTGCCTGAGCCGTCGGCCGGACAGTCGGCGGGCGGGTGACCCGACGCGAAATTCTGCAAAGAGTATTTGCACAGTGAGCCCCAGAAAAACAGCCTTTCTCACTCAGGACTCGCGAATCGATGACTCTCCTGTGCGTTGTATCTTCCGATTGTCGCTTTATCGCTTGACACTGGGCGGGACTCACGGTATAATAGTATCGTATTTTATTTGGGGTGGTGCAAAGCTATGAATGAGTTGCTTTTGACACTGTTTGTGATGCTCCTGTTCCTGGCGAGCGTCACAGTAAAAACGTGAGAGCCCCGCGGAGCTGTGTGCTCAGGGACGGGCTTTCGTGCGTGGTGTCGTTGCGCCGGGCATATTAGCCCGTTCACCCTCCATTTCGCGGCGCCCGCAGATGCCCCATTGTTGACAGCCTTCCTCCGCACGTTATAATTGGCTCCGGCCTGTTTCTATCCCGTGCACGGCACCACAAGCCTGAAGCAGCCCGGAACAGGGGTGTGCTCGCAGCATGGTTATTTGTGAAAGGATTGGACACATGGAGAGGATGAATCGGCGACAGTTTATCGGCACGGCCGTGGCCGGAACGTTAGCGATGAACAGCGTTTCTCGCCCTTCTTATGCGGGCAATAATGAGGACAAGCCCAAGCTGAGACTCGGCCTCATTGGGTGCGGATGGTACGGCATGGTGGATGTCCGCGCGGCATTCAAGGCCGGTGGCGTCGAGGTCGTTGCCCTCTGCGACGTGGACGAGCAACATCTGACCGGCAGCGCGGCCGAGGTCGAGAAACTCCAGGGCTCGCGCCCGAAGACATTCAAGCGATACGAGGACCTCCTGCAAACCCCCGGCCTCGACGCGGTCATCATCGCAACGCCGCCGCAGTGGCATGCGTTGCCGTTCATTGCGGCTGTCAACCGGAACCTCAACATCTACTGTGAAAAACCTCTGGCGTTTGACATCCGCGAGGGTCGCGCCATGATCGACGCAACCGCCAGCAAGGACATCATCGTCCAGGTCGGTTTCCAGCGTCGACAGAGCCCCGCGATCCAACAGGTCCGCGACTACATCCGCGAAGGGAATCTCGGCAAGATCGTTCAGGCGAATGTGCAAATCCACTACGCCGCGGCCATACGCGACACAACGGTCCAGGAACCCCCGGCGTCACTGGACTGGGACTTGTGGTGCGGGCCGGCGCCCAAGCTGCCCTACTCGCCCCAGGTCGGCCATTTTGCCTGGCGACTCGAGAGAACCACGGGACAGGGACACCTGGTGGACTGGGGAATTCACCTGATTGACGCCACGCGATGGATTCTGGGGGAGACCACGCCGCGGGCGGTGCAGGCCTCCGGCGGCATTTACTTCTTCAAGGACAAGATCACCACGCCGGACATCCTGACAGTCCATTTCGACTTTGCGACCTGTCCCGTCTTCTGGACGCACCGGATGTGGGGTGCACAGGAGTACACGCCCGAGACCGCCAACGGCATCTTCTTCTACGGCGAGAAGGGCACCGTCTTCGTTACCGACGATCGCTGGGTAGTCATCCCGAAAGATAAGAACAAGCAGCGGACCGAGCAGAAGGCCGGTGCTGACCTGGCGGTGGCCCACATGGCCGAGTTTCTCAGCGCTGTTCGCATGCACAAGCAGCCGGGTTGCACGATTGAAGACGGATACCGCTCCACGGTGGCCGTCAAGCTTGGCATGATCGCCTACGAGGCGGGTGAGAAAATCATCTGGGACGAGAAGACCGAGCAAATCGTCGGCAACGCGAAGGCGGCCGGCATGCTGAAGCGGCCGTACCGGGAGCCGTGGAAGCACCCGTACTCCGGCTGAGCCGAGAGTCTGAGTGGGTGAATACGCACAGTATCGAATCTGACAGGGAGGTCACGATGGTTTACAGATGGTCGATCCTCACGGCGATTGTCGGCGTTGCGGCGGCCATGGCGGGCTGCACCACAACAGAGCAATCACATAGCGCACGCGAGGATGGCGACAACGCCGTCCGGCTAGAGCACGTCGCGCTCAACGTCGCAGACCCCGTCAAGATGGCGCAGTGGTACGTGGATAATCTCGGTATGAAGGTGCTGCGCGAGGGTCCGCCGCCGATCAATGTGCGTTTTCTCGCCGACAGGGGCGGCCACATGATGCTCGAGCTCTATCACAATCCGGCGGATGCCGTGCCGAACTACGCGTCCATGGACCCCCTGTTGCTGCACGTGGCCTTCATGGTCGATGACGTCGAGGCTATACGCCAGAAGCTTCTTGCCGCCGCGGCAACATCGGCGGGCGACGTCACAACAACACCGGCCGGCGACAAGCTCTCCATGCTGCGCGACCCCTGGGGGCTCGCCATCCAGTTCCTCCGCCGCGCCGACCCGATGCTGTCTCCCGACCCCCCTGCCCTCCACAGGTAGACACGGCAGTCACGTGGTCAAGACCACTGCTCATGGCAATCACGCCGGCTGTGACTCCCGGGTTCTACGCAGGTCGACGCCGCCGCCTGCCCACGGTCCGACGACCACCACCCGAGGAAGGCCAGCCATGTCCACCGGCATCGCTATTGAGATTGAGAGCCGCACACCGTATCATAGGACGTCGAAGACCCGGACCGTGAGCAGTGAAACTCCATCAGGAGAACGTGTTCAGAATAAAGTGGTTGGTGATGGCCGAAAGGCTCGTCATCGGCGCCGAGGTGTGTCTATGAGGATGCCAGTCAGGCAGCGATGTATGACCGGACGATCGAACAGAGAAGGGTGGGAAGCAGAAACAAACCGTCGGCGACGTGCCTCGTGGCCCGCAAGAAGTCTTTGGCCCGCGATGCTCGTTCTACTGGGGCTCGGGCTGGAGCTCGATGCGAGGGCGCAGGATCCCAAGGGCGCCGCGAAGGCCGAGGCTCAGTCCGTCTCCGATGCCAATGACCCGAACGAGTCGTGGTGGCGCAGGTGGGACACCCGGGTCAAAGACCCCAACAACCCCAACGAGCTGTTGGAGGTCAAGTGGAACTCGATTCTCAGGGTGCTCCAGGCCAAGGACCTGGATCAGCAGATGAAAGAACGAATCATCGACCGGATCGTCAGTCCCTTCTTTGATTTTCCACTGATGGGCCAACTTGCCCTGGGCCGAACACATTGGTCCAAGCTAAACCCGGCGCAGCGGGAGAAGTTCATCGGGCTCTTCGTCGTACGGCTCAAGGCCTTGTATATGGAGAAGACGACTTTCTACACGAATGAGAAAGTCGTCGTCAAACCCGGGGTGCAAAGGAAGAACACGATCCAGATCCCGATGGTGCTGATCTCCAGTGACAAAGAGCGATCCATGCTGTACAAGCTTCACCGGGACGAGCCGAGCAAGAGCAAGACAGCGGTACGATGGAAAGTCTATGATGTCGAAATCGAGGGCGTCAGCATCCTCCTGACGTACCGGTCGCAATTCGACGACATTCTTCGCAGGGGCACCGTGGAGGATCTTCTTTCACAACTGGAGAACCCGCCAACTCGATGATGCATCGTCTACTCCATGGAACCGGCGTTGTGAAGAAGGATCGCTCATTGATGCAGTCCCTTTTCGACCGGGTGGTGCTGAGACATCCGAAGGCGGTGCTCGCGTGCCTGCTTGTGGCACTCGTCTTCTTCGAGCTCGGAGTCAGGCATTTCCGGCTGGACGCGTCCACGGAGACCCTGCTTCAGGAGAACGACGAGGACCTCAAGTACGCCCGAGTGGTCGACTCGCGATACGGCAGCGGCGACTTCCTGGTCGTGACATTCAGGCCGCACGAGGACCTCCTGTCTGACAAGACACTCAGTACACTCGCGAGCCTCCGCGACAACCTGAAGCAGATGGACAGGGTCGAGTCCGTGCTGACGATCCTGGATGTGCCGCTGTTGGCCAGTCCCCCGATCCCCCTCAAGGAACTCGGCTCTACGACCCGCACCCTGGAATCGCCGGACGTGGATAGAACGCTCGCCAGAAAGGAACTGGCGGAAAGCCCTTTGTACCAGGAGCTGCTGGTCAGCGCCGATTTGAAGACCACGGCGATCCTGATCACCTTCCCCCGGGATGAGCAGTGGGCCAAGTGGCGGCAACGGAGGAATGCGCTGCATGAGCAGAGGGCGGCCGGCCCGTTGACAGCGGCCCAGCAAAGCGATCTCAGGCAGGTCGTCCGGGAATTCGCCCGGCACCGCGCCACGGTTCGCCAACAGCGTCACTTCGACATCATGACCATCCGCTCAGTCATGGAACGTTTCCGCAGGGAGGGCACGTTGTTCCTGGGCGGAGTCAGCATGATCGCCGACGACATGATCAGCTTCATCAAGAGCGATCTGCGAGTGTTTGGCGTGGCGGTGTTCCTGCTGCTGGTGCTGACCATCGCCGTGATCTTCCGCCGGGTCTATTGGGTCCTCCTGCCCATGCTGGTCTGTGCGATTTCCATCACGTGGACCATTGGGTTCCTCGGCTGGTTCGGCTGGGAAGTCACAGTCGTAAGCTCCAACTTCATCTCGCTGCAACTGATCATCACGCTGGCCATGACCATCCACCTGATGGTCCGCTATCGAGAGTTCGCGGCCGAGCGGCCCGACGCCAGTCAATATGAACTGATCCGCCGCACGATCGGAACGATGCTCCGGCCGTGCATGTATTCCGGCTTGACCACCATGGCCGGGTTTGCCTCGCTGATCTCCTGCGACATTCGGCCGGTGATCAACTTCGGCTACATCATGGTGGTCGGCGTCGCGTTCTCCATTCTCGTGCCTTTCCTGTTTCTGCCCGCGGTGTTGATGCTCATGCCTCGCGATAGGCCCTGGTCGAAACGCCAGTCCAGATGGTCACTGACTCCCATGCTGGGCCGGTTCACCGTCGCTCACGGCCCCCTGGTCCTTCTGGCCAGTCTGGCACTGGTCATCTTCAACGGCCTGGGGATTCGCAGGCTCGAGGTGGAGAACTGCTTCATCAACTACTTCAAACCCTCCACCGAAATCCATCGGGGAATGACCGTGGTGGATCAGCAACTCGGCGGCACGACGCCGCTGGATGTCCTCGTCGACTTCGAGCCGGCGGCTTCCGTCGCGGCGACCCCGTCACCCACAGCGACCGACGCGAACGACGTGTTCAGCCAATTCGAAGAGTACGACACGGGGAGGCCCCAGGACCGGGAGAAATACTGGTTCACGCCGGACAAGATCGCTCGGATCGCGGCCGTCCATAATTACCTGGACCGGCTCCCCGAGACCGGCAAGGTCCTGTCGGTAGTGACCCTCGTCCGAATGATCGAGAGTGCCAATGGGGGCAAGCCGCTCGACAACGTCGAACTTGCCTTGCTGTTCAACCAGATACCAGATCGGCTCAGGCAGATACTGGTCACACCCTATGTCTCCGTGGAGCACAACCAGGCGAGGCTCTCCGTACGAGTTCGGGACTCCGACCCTGCGTTGAGACGAAATGCGCTGCTCAAGAGGATCCGGGCGGACCTGACCGACGGGCTCGGCCTCCGACGCGAGTCCGTGCACCTGTCCGGCATCATGGTGCTGTACAACAACATGCTTCAGAGCCTGTACTCGTCTCAGATCACCACCCTCGGCCTGGCCGCACTGTTTCTAATGGGGACTTTCGTCGTCGTGTTTCGCTCTCTGCGCATCGCCGTCATCGCCATCTTTCCGAACCTGCTGGCGATCAGTTGCGTGCTGGGCGTGATGGGCTGGCTGGGCATTCCGCTCGACATGATGACGATCACGATCGCCGCCATCGGGGTGGGCCTGGCGGACGACGACACGATCCATTACATCCATCGGTTCAAGC
>Ga0105100_10001855_pt1 | contig 12350 bp, 7 predicted proteins | sample PPLLak12cMay2015_2_FD_87033 | JGI IMG/M metagenome (GOLD analysis project Ga0105100, IMG submission 87033) | Freshwater sediment microbial communities from Prairie Pothole Lake near Jamestown, North Dakota, USA - PPLs Lake P8 Core (1) Depth... | ecosystem: Environmental > Aquatic > Freshwater >... | reverse complement strand
CACGCCATCAACGATATTTTTGATCACGCCCTGTGCGGCCCAGACCAGGCGTTGGGGAAAATCCGAACCGGTGATGAGGCCTCCCGGCGCACCGATGCGGGCGAAAGCCTGGAAGACCATCTGGACTGTCCCCAGGTTGCCGAGCACCACCATGAGCAGGGCGGCAGCCAAGCCAGCGACATAAGGACCGTAGATCCCCAAAGGGGACTCTGCCGTAGACCGAGGACCACGGTCCACCGTCCACCGTCCACCGTCCAAAAGATTCCACCCAATGGAAAACGCGCTGGTCGCTACGATTGCAAACAACGTCGGCAGAATAAAGTTATACGCAATCGACGGCACGATGCCGAGCAATTTCACCGGCGTGCCCACCAACACAAAGCCGTAGTAATAATAATTGATGTACCCGCCCGCAAACCAGGGATCGTACGGCGGGAAGTTCGTACCCTTCAGGATCGCATTGAAGTACGAAAAATCCATCGGACGCTCGCCGCCCTTGGCCGGATGCCACAAGTCTGGGTTGCCCAGGCGAATCAACAGGTCAAAGACGAAGAATAAAAGGAACAATCCTTCTACCATCAGGAAGTAATGACGCTTGGACTTCCACTCCTCGGCCAGTTCGTCCCTGCGCATCCATCCCAGACTGATGCCTGCCACCGCTATGGTGGCAAACACCAGCCCGATCGTGACCCGGCTGTACGTCACTCCTAACGACCCTAGCAGCCAGGGCACATACGCCAGAATGACCAGTCCCAACGTGCGCGCCAAGGGGTAGCCTTTGTCGCCCAGACCTGGCAGCACCAAACGAATGATGGGATAGGTCAGCACGCCCAGCAGAAAGACAAACAAATACCAGACCAACAGCCCGATCAGCGGATACTTGTTTTGCAACCAATCGTAGTCGAATAAATCTGACCACGTCCCGCCTGCGCGTTGCCTGGCCAGGCGGTCAGCGGGCAGCAGCAGGTTCTTATATGTGGCGGCATCCCTGGGCGTCAAATGGACGACGTTCGTTAAGTTCACCGCGCCGAGGATGGAGACAACCTGCTCAGGATTGTAGTCCGCGCTTTTCTTGAAGATAAAAACCTTGGGATGGTCGTAGAAGGTAAAGGCTTCTTCAGCAGCCTGGTCGTTGATAACAATTGATCCTATTTTCGGATAAGACTCGAAAACGGCAACCAGTTCAAAGCCCAAATTCCCTTCGAACATGCCGGGTTGCGCCACACGGTAGCACTCGATAATATCCCGCTCCGGCGGGCAACCTAGCAACTCGCGGTAATAGACCGTCGTCAGTGGGTAGCGTTCCGGCAGGCGCGTAATCTGCGCATACTGGTGGTTGGTCGGGATAAAGATGTAGTCAGCCAGATTGAGTGTTTCCGTGAAGCGGGCCAGCTTGTCGGCGTTATCGTCCCAGTAGACCTGAAAATTCAGGTCGCCGCGATAGATGCCGCCGAAGCCGTCATAGCCATCAATGCGGAAGGGCAGGCCGTAGTCATAGTCGGTTTCGTTGGCAACGGCTGAACCGGATAAGACCAAGGGGGCGCCGTAGGTTTCGAGTTTCAGGTAATAGTTTTGCGTTGTGTCCAACGCCACAGACCCATCAAAAACAAACGTGACAGACTGCCCCCGCAACTCTTCCGTTGGTGAGAAATTTTTCGTCACCGACGCGGTGGCGATTACCTGCTCTGCAGTCATCTCTGGCGACGAGGCAATGGTCAGAGTGAGCGTTTGCTCACCCGAACCAACTGGTGCAGCCACATAAGGCAAATATACTTCTGTCAGTGGCCCATAGAATTGAAGCCTTTCATCAGCAACATGATGAGCAGCAGAAAATGAAGTTACATAAGGCAATCCGCTTTGAATAATGGCACTGGCAGGAACAGAAAGCGGTTGGTTTACCTGGATTCTGGCTTCATAGCGCAGATTGATCGGCCCCGGCACGTTCTGGTAAATCCAGCGCGAAGCCGCCATGCGCGGTTCGTCGCGCAGGTAGATGGTGTGGAAAGCGTAAGCCCACATCGCTATTACAACGAGAACACCAGCGCCAAGAACCATTGCCAGCGGTTTAAGATTTAAGGTTGAAGGTTTCTCTGCACGGCCAACTTTCAACTTAAACCCTGCAACCTGAAATACAAACCAGGCCGCCATCATCACTAACAACGGATAGATCGGCAACTGGTAGCGCATGGTCGGGTTGAATTGCAACGACTGCCAGATGAAATAGAAAGCCGTCCAGCCCCACAGCAGGACATGCCTCCATTCGCCCTTCAGAATGCGCCAGCCCATGTACAGGAAACCCGCCCAGGCCAAGATGCCAAGCGGCAGGCCAAGTCCCCAGATGGTCAGATTCTCAAAGGAATACAGGTGTGCGCGCCGCGCCCACTGCAAGTTCCAGGGTAGGTCAGCATCACCACGCGCCTGTACACGCTGCTCGGCGATATTCGCCAGCCATTGTTCGCTGGGCAGGATACCATCGAAGGCATACGGTTGGAAGACGCGGAAGGCAATGAAAGCGGCAAGACCGCCAGCGATCAGGTAAACAGCGACCAGTTTCCAGTGATCCGTTGTCAGAAATCGTTCCCGCTCTTCCTTATTTTGGATGAGGCGAAGCGCAAACGCGCCCGGCAAGAGCAATGCCAGCGGGAAGATATTGACTTTAGAGGCCATTGCCATTCCGTAAGCAAGGCCGAAGGCAAGACTGAGCCAGAAGAAGGAATCGCGGCTAAAACGTGATGCGTTAAACGTAAAGCGTGATCTGGAAATTGGGAATTGGGAATCGCCTTTTTCCGGGATATCCAATTCCCGGTTTCCGAATTCCGATTCCCGTGTAAATATCCCCACCACAAAATAAATTGCCAAAAATGCGAACAGGTTGATAAACAAATCCGTGGTAAAGAAATGCGATTGCTGGATCTGCATCACGGCAAAAGCAGAAAATGCCGCTGCCAGCAAGGCAGTCCGCCGGTTGTACAGCCGCGCAACGATCAGATAGAGCAGGAAAATCGTGCCCAGATCCGCCAGCGTCGAGAACTGGCGGCCAAGCAACTTCAACGCACTGTAATCTGTCTGGCCTAAAATTTCCGCCGTGTAACGCACAATAAACAACGGCAGCGTGCCATAGACGAAGAAGCCAGAACCACGGTTATGCGGGTTGAGGGTCGAAGTTGCAGTGTTGAAATAATCGCCAATGCCCATCCAACGCTGGCGGTCCGGTGGGCAAACGTCAATCGAGATATCAAGGTCAATGCATTCATGCGCGCGCAGGTTGGCGACCACGCCGGTCAGGAACAACTCATCCGGGTGCTGATGCTGGAGCTCGCCCCAATCCGCGCCGCGGAGACGCAAAAATGCCGCCGCGGCCAGCACGACGATCAGGAGTACATCGTAAATCCAGGGGGGTTTTTCTGAGCGCATAAATATTTTTGTAAATGTCACCCTGAGCAAAGCGAAGGGTCTCCCGCGCTGCGCGCGGGGATTCTCACCTGCACTGCACCGAACGCAGTGCGGTGCAAGTGTCGCCCTACGGGCTCAGAATGACAGAGAGTCTTATGGTACAGAATAAATCCAGAAATCATGGCCTTCCACGTCCGAGCGGTGCAATTCCAGCGATCCGGCCGGGTACAACTCTTTGAGCACATCCAGCGTTTCCTGGTCATCCGCCTCCGGTATTTGCAGGTTGGCTTTCACCATGAACAGCTTCGGCCCGGGCAATTGTACTGTCTCCGGCAGGTTTTCGCGCCACATGGCAAAGTCCCGGTTCGGGATGCCCGCCCACACACCCGGCAGGCGCGTATCCACCCAATGCGGGAACGGCACGATCCAGATCGTGTCGTTCTCGCCGTAGGCTTCCTCGAACTGCTTAATGACGGCGCCCATCTCCGACGAGTTCCAGGATCCGGTACGGAAGGCTTCATAATACTGATGGAAGACCAGCTCGTAGTTCTGGACTCCCGACCAGACCATCAAGATCAGCGCCAGCCCCCAGGCGAATCCCGTGCGCAGCTTTCCGGATCCGATAGCTGTTAGCAGACCATCGAGCGCCATCGCCACAACGACAAAGACCGGCACATATGCGCCGCCAGCGCGGTTCAAGGCAGGATTCTCGCCTGGGAAGGCCAGGGACAAGATCGAGGACATCGTCAAAAGCGGGATGGACAGGAGCAGGAACAGGTCCAGCCAGTGGCGCTTGCGGATGTAGCGCACGAGCAGAAGAATCGTCCCGATCAAAAAGAGCGCGCCCGAGACCACGTCCAGCACCGGCCTGTGTGTCACCGAATGCACCCAGATCTCACCGTCGTCCCAGTTGAACATGCCCAAGCCCCTCCACAAGTTCGAGAAGAAAATCTGGAGGGCGGGGGCGGGCAACGGCTGTTCGACGCTCCCCAGGCGTGTGAAAGCGCGGTAGGAGAATACATCCGGGTTATCCATGGTGTAGCGCAGCAGAGGCGTGAAAACGACCAGCGAGGCAAGGCCGAGGATGACCAACCAGAGAAAGGCATCCCGGCGCACGCCTTTAGACTGGGTGTGGAGGATATACAGTCCAATGGCAACCACCACCACGATGGGCATGATGCGAATGGGGCTGTAACCGTGCAGGCCAAGGCCGAGGAACAGGCCGGAGAGGATGAAGTCATTGCGGTTGCGCGTGCGCAATCCACGGATCAGATAATAGAGCGTCGGCGCGACGAACAACGGGTAGAGCGGAAAACGCAGCCCAACACGACTGATCACGTTGGGCCAGTAGCCGATGCCAGCGAAGAACAACGCAAACAGGCCCACGCGTGCCCCGCCAATTTCCTTGCCAAGCAGGTACATGTAAGGCAATGTAAACAAGCCAAGCAATACTGTACCAATTTTCAAACTCAGGAACGAAAGCCCGGTGCGGAAAACCCAACTCACCAACAAGGTCCAGTACATCTGGATGGCTTCGCGCCCGGTGTTGCGTGGGAAGAAAATACGCGTCTGTCCCTGTGAAACATCATACACGTCCAGGATCTTTTCGGCATGATCGCTGAACGGTTCCGGCGGGACCAAGCCAATTTGGTAAACACGGAAGAAGATCACCAACGCGGCTACGCCTAGAATCAACAGACTCCACAACATGTCACGGCGGCGTTCGTCTACGTTGCGCTCTCGATGAACACGGCGGTAGGGCAACCACAGAGAATAAACAAAGAAAACAATGGCGAGCAGCCAGAGCGCCACATTGCCCACCTTGAATAAGTTTCCACCAAAGCTGGCAAAGGCGACAAAGGCTAATACCGTGGCGATGATTAGAGGCAGCAAGCGGATGGTTTCCGGATCGCGGCGATCGTGGTCGGGGAATAAGGGCGGCAATTCCCACTTATCCGAAAAATATGACCACAAGACCAGCGCAAGCGCGATGAAATACAAAGCAATGCCATAACCGGTCATTCTTCCCGGCGGTTCAAGCACGCGTTGCGCAAACAGGGCAAATCCCAGGCCAAGCAGGGCGCGCCAGGGGAATCTGGTTGCAGGTTGAAGGGTAAAAGACGAAGGTTCGGGCGCAGGCTCGACGATCACTTCCTGCTTTTCGGCAAGCGAGCGGTTGATCTGCTCGCGTCGCGCCGCGTCGAATACAGAAACCAGGAAATTGAAGAAAGAATCCCAATCCTTGAAAATGGACTTGAAGAGATCAAGGATAGTCGGTTCGTCTGATTGGGAATCGGGAATCGGGGGTTGGGAATCGCCACTCATTGCCGCACACTGATTACTGGGAACTGATTACTCATTGGTCACTGTTTTTGCGCAATCACAATCATACTTTCCCCCCAGCGCATGGGCAGAAATATAAAGCCTGTCATGGCCTGGAAGCCACCCAACGAGCCAAATAACAGCTTCTGGACTTGTTTCGGCACGATTGGAATATACGGCACATCCCAGAACCCGTCTGCGAAAACGCGTTTCACTGTAAAGCCGGAACGCTCGATCCAATCCAGCCAAACGGATGGTGGATTGAGTGAGATGTGCGTCGGGTCCTGGTAACCGATCCATTTCTTGCCTTTCCAGGGTTTGAGTAAGGAATCGAGATTCGGGGTTGCCAGGATGAGAATCCCGCCGGGAGCAGTCACGCGGCCAATCTCCGCAATCGCTTTTTCAGGGTTTGGGAGGTGTTCAACAATATGCTTGATGATCACTACACTGAATATCCCATCCGCAAAGGGGATTTCCTGCGCGCTGGCGGTTTGCAGGGCTGTGTTCTCGACAACCGCTTTCGATTCTTTTACGGCCCAATGATTGATGTCCATACCAAAGGTTTTGAACGTATCCTCGAGCTGCCCGACCAGATGTCCCAGCCCGGAGCCGATTTCCAGAAAGCGCTTGCCGTGTTGCCCGTAACGGCGGGCCAGCGTGGCGTAGAAGCGATTCGACCACCAATACTGGCTATATTTGGCAAATGAGGTGTTTGAATAGGTATGGCTGGAGAAATATTTATCGTCGAAAGCCATGAGTTATTATCGCGAATCGGTTTAGTCAAACTGAATGTCTTCGGCAGGTTTCAGCGTGACAGCCCAACCATCCAGCGTATTATTATGATGCGCAATCACTTGCTTCGCAGTTATATGCTTGTTATCCCAGGTACTATGTCCATCCTCGACCAGGGTAACCTCATATCCCAGACTGTAAGCCCGGCGGCAGGTCGTATCCACACAGTATTCCGTTTGAAGGCCTCCCAGGACAAGCTTCTGGATGCCCATTTTCTCTAACTCATCTCCCAGACTGGTTTCGTGAAAAGAGTCAGGGTTGCGTTTTTGCACAATGACATCACCAGCAACCAGCGCAATTGACGGATGGATCGGCCAAGCCGGGCCACCTTCGACAAACTCTTTACTGTTGTGCTGAATGTATATCACTGGGACATCCGCCTGGCGCGCTTTGTCGATTAAACCAGACAAAGTCTGGAGCAATTTTTCTCCATTGTAGACGGGCTCATCCTCGAAAAACATGCCCATCTGAACATCAATGATCAATAAAGCGGTATCACTTGACATTGATTTCTCGCAATCTTTTATTTTTTCCTGGCAATGTAAAACGTAAACGTGCCGTTTTCCACTGGCTCCGGGGAAGCATATTTCCTCACAAACTGTTCCGTCAGCCACAGATTCCAGCGAGCGCGGCTGATGATCCATTTGCCGGTCAGCAGGCGTGCAGCCACTGACGGCACGCCAAAATAATGTCCCCATTCTAACACGCGCATCGCGGACGGGGAGAAGTAATGCCACCAGCGTTCCAGCGTGAACCCGACGCTCTTCAACCTTGTTTCCCACGCATCAGGCTCATCGGCATGATGCACGCGCGAGATGCGCCGGAACCATTCCGTGTAGCCCATTCCCAGCACGCGCGAGATGGAAAGCTCACTCAGGTAGCGCGGATTGGGAACACAAAAGTAAAACGGAGCGCCCGGTTTAAGCACACGCGCAGTTTCGGCCAGCACAGCCTCGATGTGTGGGATATGTTCCAGCACCGAGTTGCTGATCGCGCTGGCAAAGTAATCATCCGGGAAAGGCGAGTTCGCGCCATCGGCTTCTACCAATCCGCGATACGCGCCATATTTCTTCGCCTGATGGATCGGTCCATGCCAGGGGTCGAGGCCTACGTCGATTTTCCGGTCAAAGGTCAGGGATGCAAAATGACCGTCACCACAGCCTACATCATAGATAGGCGCGGGCAAATCGAGATCCTGGTAATACGTCGCTTCCACACCGCGGATGAGGGCGCGAAAATAGGGCAGGTCACGCAGATGCAGGAAAAGGTAATCTTTCATCGCTATCGATCATTCGCCCTTATTGGCTTTTTATCAATCTCGCAAACAATTTCTCGTATTCCGCCGCAATCGTATCAGGGTCATATTGACGCGCAATTTCAGACGGGTCACCTTTGAACCTTTTCGCATCATTCAGGACCTCGAGGATTGCTCCCGCTAAACTGGCCGGATCGCCAATTTCAGCGACGCGACCCATGCCGTGCATTAATACGGGCTGGCGCACCCCCGGCAGCGCAGACGGGACGCTTGGCACACCGTTCATCATCGCTTCGATCTGCACCAGGCCAAAGGCCTCAGTGGAATTCAACGAAGGGACAGTAATCACATCAAGATTGGAATACACAGCCGCCAACTGCAGGGGAGAGAGGTTACCCAAGAAGGTCCATTGGCCCGTTCTTTCGTATTCGCGAATACGAGGTATTAATCGCTCATAATAAGCTTGTTCGCCCATCACATTCTGGTGCTGACCTGCATAAATGACCTGCGTATTCGGATACTTTGCCAGAATGGTGGGCAGAGCATCTAGCAAAATCTCCACGCCCTTCTCAGAGGCAAAACGGGTGACCATGCCAATGACAGGGCGTCGGTCTTTAACGTGATACCTTTCCGCGAAGGCCCGGACAGCCTCGGGACCAGGATCGGGCATTTCTTCCGGTGGCAGGATTGGGGTTAGTTTTGAAGCGTAGCGGGAGAGATAGGGGGAGTTGTCCGCATAATCCTGGGTGTATGTCACAATGTGGTCGGCTAAAATTCCGGCCAGATTATTCTGAAAATCCACTACTCTGTTGACCAGTCGATTGAAAAGGCCGGTTGGGAGTTGTAGGTCGCAATGATAAGTCAGTACGGCAGGCCTGCCAAAAAGCCGACCACGGAGAGCTACGCCGGGCGCGTCGAACTGCGGCAGGTGCATCTGGACGACATCATGCTGCCATACCAGCTTTGTCGCAACCAAGCCGAATGTGGGTGCCAGTACACCCTTGCTGATACGAACCGCCACCGGCACACGGAGGACGCGCACGCCATACATCAATTCCTCGCGCGGCAGAGATTTGTCGTACTGCGTGGTCATCACAGTCACTTCGTGCCCACGCTTTGCAAAGGCCCGCGCCAGACGCTCGGCATAGATGGTCAGGCCGGATGTGTGCGGACGATAATAGGTAAGAACGGTGAGAATTTTCATAAAGCGGCTGGATTATAACCCACTGTGAATTCCTCAAATCTAAAACCCGCCGATATAATCTGGCGGGTTGGCTTTCATCAAATTTCGGTATCGTAGTTTTTACAAACCTACACCTAATTTTTACTTGCCCCTGCCCGCGTTTTCAGGCGTGATATGAGTTCCCGGCGCAATCTCGGTGCTCTTGGGGATGACAACGATGCCATCGCGCACGAACCATGTTTCCCGGTCCAGATCCTTGTCAGGCGGGAAGGGCTTAATGACCACGCCCTCGCCCAGACGCACATTTTTGTCCAGGATGGCGCCTTCCACATGGCAGTTCTTCCCGATCCCAAGTGGGATACTGTGGGGTATCGCCTCCGCATCGTAGTAGTCTGCGCCCATCAGAATGCTATCCTTGATGTAAGCCCCGGCTGCAACCTGGCTGCGTACGCCTAAGATGGAATGTTTTATTTCCGCTTTCCGAATACGGCAGCCCTCGGTCAAAAGCACATCCTCCAACTCACTATCCTCGACAACAGAACCGGGCAGGAAACGCGCATGTGTGTAAATGGGCGCGCCCGGGTCGTAAAAGTTGAATGGCGGGGAAGAACTGGTTAATTTCAAATTCGTCTCATAAAAGGAGCGGATGGTCCCGATGTCTTCCCAGTAACCGTCGAAATCGAAACCATACACCTCATGCGAACGGGTAGCTTCCGGGATGATGTCACTGCCAAAATCATCGTGACGCGGGTGATATTTGAGTAAATCCACCAGCACCTGTGTGTTAAATAGATAGATGCCCATCGAGCCCAGGAACGGGCGTTCCGGGTCATCTCGGCTGACAAATTTCTGCTGGACTTTTGGATCCTTAGGCTTTTCTGTGAAAGAGGAGATGTGACCGTCGGTTTCCACTTTCAATAACCCGAACCGAGGCGCATCATCTTTCGCGACGGGTTGAACTGCTACCGTTATGTCAGCATTTTTCTCCCAATGAAATTCAGCCAGGGCGGCGTAGTCCATGCGGTAGAGGTGATCGCCTGCCAGGATCAGCACATACTCCGCACCCGTTGTCTGAATCTCGAACAACTGCTTGCGGACAGCATCCGCTGTGCCCTGGTACCAACCTGCGCTTTCCATCGTCTGCTCAGCAGCCAGGATCTGCACCCAGCCTGTATGGAAGGCATCAAAATTGTATGTGTGGGTAATGTGACGGTGCAGGGAAACTGAGTTGAATTGCGTAAGGACGGCAATACGGTAAATACCTGAATTGATGCAATTGCTGATGGGAATATCGATCAGGCGATATTTCCCCGCAATCGGCACGGCTGGCTTCGAGCGCATCTTGGTCAGCGGGTACAGGCGCGTTCCACGTCCGCCGCCCAAGATGACGCCCAGGACATCGTTCAATCTGGGCATAGTGACCTCCTGGGAACTGGTAGAACATGCTCCTATTATCGCTTAAAACCCAGGATTTTGCGTAACTTTTGAAACAAAAAAACGATCGGATACGCCAACAAGACCATTAAATCGATCAGGATAAAGATCAAATAAAGTTTCATCACATTGCTCCTGCCCTCTCCTGACCTCCCCCATTTTCTTCGAAAATGGGGGAGGTGCCCGCAGGGCGGTGGGGGCCAAAAAAACGCAAGACCACATCGTAGCGGTCTCGCGTTCGCAGTGATGCGACCAGAGGACCGGGACACTCGTCCGTCTTGACGATCCTCTGTCCTGTCACTTCCTGTGACAGGCGCTACTCCCCGGCAACATACCGAAAAGCACCTATTCAGTTTATAATGCCGAAGGAGGGAATCGAACCCTCACTCCCGAAGGAACACGATTTTGAGTCGTGCGCGTCTGCCTGTTCCGCCACTTCGGCTAAAACACAGTTAGTATACTCACTCCCAACACGAAGGTCAAGATGAAACTCGGAATTATCGGCTTACCCCAATCCGGCAAGACTACTATGTTCAATGCGCTGACGCGAGGAGACACCCCCACCACCGCCAGCGCCGGGCGCATCGAAATCCACACTGCCGTGGTGGATGTCCCTGACCGGCGTGTGGAGGTACTCTCCGGCATGTTCAATCCCAAAAAGACCGTCTACGCCAAAGTCACCTATGCGGACATTGCCGGGCTGGAAGGCGGCGCTGCCAAAAGCGGCATCTCCGGTCAATTGCTCAACCAACTGGCGCAAATGGACGGCTTCCTGCATGTCGTGCGCTGCTTCGAAAGCGAACTGGTCCCGCACCCCGCCGGGTCAGTGGATGCTGGGCGTGATGTGGAAACCATGTTGAGCGAGTTGTTGCTCAACGATTTGATTGCTGTCGAGCGCAAGTTGGAGCGCCTGGCGGATGAACGCCGAAAAGGCGGCTCAGACAAAACCGTGGTTGAGCGGCAGATTGCGCTGTTTGAACGGTTGCAGGCCGCTTTGTCCGAGAATGAACCGCTGCGCAAGATGGAATTTAGCCCTGATGAAGAAAAGGAGCTTTCCAGTTATGGTCTGCTGACCCGCAAACCGATCCTGACGGTTTTCAACCTGGGTGAGGGCCAGGCTGCCCCATCTATCGAGCTCGATCACAAAGTAGTTGCCTTGCAAGGCAAGCTCGAAATGGAAATCGCTCAACTCCCGTCTGAGGATGCGGCTGTTTTCATGGAAGAGTACGGCATCGAAGAACTAAGCCTGAGCAAGATGATCCGCCTGTCTTATGATTTACTGAGACTGCAATCCTTCTTCACCGTTGGTGAAGACGAAGTGCGCGCCTGGACAACGCGGCGCGGCGCTTCAGCCTGGGAGGCGGCGGGCGAGATCCATACAGATTTGCAGAAGGGTTTTATCCGCGCTGAAGTGGTGACGTATGATGATCTGGCAGAGTTGGGTGGGATGAATGAGGCCAAGGCTAAAGGCAAACTACGCCTGGAAGGTAAGGAATATCCTGTCAAAGACGGCGATATAGTACATATTCGGTTCAACATTTAGTTATTCGCGCTGAGCGGAGTCGAAGCGCATTTTCAGAACCCCTTCGACTGCATATTCACTCCGCTCACACCGTCCCGATGTTCTTCGGGAGGGAGAAATATAGGAGAAACCATGACTTTTACCCAAACTAAATGGAGCCTGGCTGACCTGTATCCCGGCTTCAACACACCTGAGCTTGAATCAGCATTTGATACCATCGAAGAGCAGGTCACTTCGTTTGAGGGACTGCGCGCGAATCTGACTCCCGATATGCCTGCTGACCATTTCCTGGATGTCATCCGCGCCTCAGAGGAGATGACCCGCATCGCCAACAAACTTTACTCGTTTGCCGGTCTCTCCTTCGCAGCCGACACACAGGACCAGATAGCCCTGAGTGTACAGGCGCGTGTGCGCCAGTTCCTGGCAGACATGGAAAATCGCACGTTGTT
>Ga0105100_10001854_pt1 | contig 12355 bp, 14 predicted proteins | sample PPLLak12cMay2015_2_FD_87033 | JGI IMG/M metagenome (GOLD analysis project Ga0105100, IMG submission 87033) | Freshwater sediment microbial communities from Prairie Pothole Lake near Jamestown, North Dakota, USA - PPLs Lake P8 Core (1) Depth... | ecosystem: Environmental > Aquatic > Freshwater >... | reverse complement strand
GCCACGGCGCGGACGTTCCGGCTGACCGGCAGCCTGAATGGCTATCTGGCCACCTGCGCCGCCAACGCCGCACGTAACAATCTCAAGGCCGCCCGGCGCCGGGAGACCACGGGCATCGATGAAGACACTGTGGGCGCGTCCGAGACGCCGAGCCCCGAAAGATGGCTGATCAGCAGCGAGCAGTTCGCGCGGGTCAGCGGGGTGATGGGCGAATTGCCGCCCGAGCAGCGTGAGGTCGTGACGCTGCACCTGTACGGCGACATGCCGTTTCGGGAAATCGCCGAATGGCAGAAAACGTCGATCAAGACCGTGCAGAGCCGCTACCGCTATGGTCGGGACAAACTTCGATCACTCTTGAACAGTGAGATAGACACATGAGATCGCCCGAAGAAGTTGAAAGATTCATCCGAGACGCGGCCGTCCATGCCGATGAAGCTCGGGACGCGAGCGTTCTGGGCGAGATGCGGGAGGCGTACGCAAGTTCCGTCCCTGCCGCATCCACGCAGCGGCCGGACTATTGGGGCCTGGTGTTCGAGAGCCGCGTGGCCAGGTTTGCGGCGGCGGCGGTGATCCTGCTGTCGCTGATCATCGTCGTCGGCCAGTTCGGTGCATTCATCGCGGGCAGCAACGTGGCGTGGGCCGACGTCACGCAGCGGTTCCAGTCTGTGCCGTTCTTCTACGCGTCGATCTACATGAAGCAGGACGCGCTGTCATGGCCGCTGCACTGTGAATTGTGGATGAGCAAAGGCGGCAACGCCCGCGTGCACGTCGGCTCGCAGGTCGTCTTCGGTCGAGACGGGCAAGTCACTCGGGCCTTCGACGTCTGGCAGCGGAGGAATGTCGAGGCGGACCGCGCGGCCGCGGATCTCATCCGGAAGTTGGCGACGCCGGGGGAGTTCTCGCTGGAGACCGTGATTCAGAGCATTTCAGCCGGCAAGCTAATCGATATCACGCCCGCCATGAACAGTCAAGCGGCCATTAGCGAGGACCTTGTCGTCTTTGACGCCCAGTTGGCCGTGGACCCCGGCTCGGTGCGCATCTACGCCCTTCGCGAGAGCAAACTGCCCGTCGGGTTGCGAATCTGGGAGCCTGCCACGGGATTCGTAGTGGATGCGTTGATCACGTATGCCAAAGAGGAGTCGGCGATTGCGTTCGATGCGGACGCTTTTGCGGCCAAACTTCACGACCCGGCCAACAGCGCCACGAGCCTCATCTACCTGTTCCTCAAGGAGCCCGGTGCCGCCGTTGTGATGCAGGAAGACCGGCCGCAGTAGGGGGCGGCAGTCATTCAAGGCGAACCCGACAAGACACGAAGCCGAATTCAATTCGGGAAGGGAAATGCCATGTTCGTAGCAGGGAGTGTTCAGCGCAGACAAGATGGGTTCACGCTCGTGGAGCTGCTGGTTGTCATATCCATCATTGCCCTGTTGATGGGAATCCTGCTGCCGTGTCTGGGCCTGGCGAAGGAGCGCGCTCGTCGCACGGCTTGTCAGAACAACCTGCATCAGGGCCTGCTCGCCGGCAACATGTACGCCGGAGACAACGACGGGTTTCTGCCCGACGGCAACATCGTGGACAAGTCGGCCCCGGGCTACAACAGCAGTTGGGACAGCGCTGACCTGCTGACATTGGTGAGCTTCAGGATGATGGTGGCCTTTCACGGCTACGGCCTGACGGAAGAACATGCGACCTGCGAGACGGCGCGCAAGCACTTCGAATCCACCGAAGGCTGGCTCAGCCCGCTGCCGTCGCCCCGCACGCTGCTCCCGACGGCCTACATCGGCTGGATCTACTGGGGCAGCCGCGGCGAGTGGACCGACCTGAACACGGGCAAGAAATATATCACCGCCAAGAAAGTCACGGACCGACCCACCTCGAATACAATCATCACGTGCTTCTGCTACAACCGCTACGACGCCGTCAGTCCCGGCGGCAATTGGCCCGCCTGGTATGCCTCGCACGTCAAAGGGACATTTCAGAGTGGGGTTGGCCAGCCAATGGACCCGCCCCCGGACGGCCTCGTCGTCGGATACCTCGACGCTTCCGCCCGCTTCGTCAAATGGAATAACCTGACTCCCAGCAGCCACGAAGGCGACTACATCGTCTATTACGACCGGGACACGTAAGGCTTTTCGCGCGGGCCGCTTTGCTGTATAACGTGCGGGCAAGCGTCACGAGATATACAGTGAGCTGACATGATGGAGCGACCCGTGGAAGAAAGAAAGCGGCTGTATTTCCTCGACAATTTGCGCATCGCCCTGACGATCCTGGTCATCGCTCACCATGTGGGCCAGGCCTATGGCCCGACGGGGGGCTCGTGGCCGATTCAGGAACCCGCGCGAGCGGCGGTGTTGGGTCCCTTCTTCACTGTGAACCGGTCCTTCTTCATGAGCCTGTTCTTTCTGATCTCGGGCTACCTTATGGTCATGTCCTACGACCGCAGCCGGCCGGGCGCGTTCATCAAGAGTCGACTCATGCGGCTGGGCTTTCCGCTGGTGCTCTTCTTTATCCTGGTCATCCCGCTTCAGCAGTACTTATGCCACTGGCGCAGCGGCGATCTCGGAGGTATGGGTATCTGGCAGTACTACACGCAGCATTACTTCGGGGCTGGCCTACGCCCCGCGGACTGGAGGGGACCGGTCTGGCCTGAGATGAACTTCGGGCACTTGTGGTACGTCGAGCATCTGCTGATCGTCAGCTTGTGCTACGCTGCCTTGCGCCTCGTGTGGCGGCGTCCGGAGGGAACGGTTCCGACGGTCGCCAGACCGCTGAGGCATTGGGCTATCGTAGTCTTTGCACTTGCACTGGCTGTCGTGTCGGGCATTGTTCGGATCTGGCACCCCATCGATCGATGGATCGGATTCCTCGGCTTTGTTCAGGTGGCCTTTGCTGACGTGCCTCGTGACCTAAGTTTCTTCATCTTCGGGACCATCGCCTATCGTCGGGGATGGTTCCTGAATGTGTCCAAGGGAATGGGCGGGGTCTGGCTGCTGATCGGCGTGATGCTGGCGGTGCTCTGGTATGTCTTCTCTCTGGGGAACCTGTGGCCGGTCTTTCACATCACTCGTGAGACCATGGGGTTCATCTATCCCGTGTGGGAGGCGTTTCTATGCTGTGGGATATGCATCGGCTCACTTGCCCTATTTCGTGAGCGGCTCAATACACAGGGCTGGTTGGGCCGAGTGATGGCCGAGAATCAGTACGCCGCGTATCTGTTTCACGTGCCTGTGGTCGTCCTCCTGCAGGCCCTGGTGGTCGGCTACACCTGGCCGCCGTTCACGAAGTTCGCCCTGGTTACCGCGGTAAGCGTGCCGTTGACGTTTCTGCTCAGTGCCGTAATCCGGGCCCCCGCGCCCGTCAGGAGAATCCTATAGCTTCCAGGCCTTGGCGAACGCTTTGAAGCTGCGATCGTAAGTTCGCTCCACATCGTCCGGGAAGCAGCACGCCGGCAATTGCCTCGAGGACAGGTGATAACTCAGGCATTGGCAGCAAATCCCCTTGTTGTCGCAGCCGGGATAGGAGCAGTTACAGCCTTTCATGTTCTTGGCTTTCTGGCATTCCATAGAGCGATCATCTCCTCTTGGACTTCATCTTCTTAGGCAGATTGCTTACAGAGCCCGTCAGTGTAGCGAAATCCTCAGATGAATGCAACGCCGCCGGCCTCTGCGAAATGGCGGCGCGAAACCATAAGGATTCGCACACGTATTCTCTAATCAGAGTCGTGCACGAGCGGGGCATGACAGGGTATCAGCGAATCCCTGACGCGAACATGCACAGGCGACGTGTCCGGCTGCGATGGAATTCTGTTGAGGAGACGAGCGATGCGAGCGGAACTCAGAACGATGTTTGTGGTCGGCCTTTTTGCAGCCCTCTGCGCCGGCGTGATCCTCCTGCCCGGCGGCTGCCAATCGTCAGACCGGCAGGTCACCGCGGCCGACACTTCGAGCGGACCCACCGAGGTCTGTCCGGTCTGCGGGCGCGAGACCCGAACTCACCCACTCACGGGACTCAAGTACACCACGTGTGTATGCCCGAGCTGCAAAGAGGTCTGGACCATTGATAAAACCGCTATCGATGCGATCGAGCGGGCGTATGGGTATGAGCCAGGCCTGATGGCGACTGTCTGCGAAGGGTGTGGCGTGGTCGTGCAGGAATGCGCGATCTGTCGAGAGGCTCAGGGCTGACCACGGAGCAAGGCTCTTGACTTCGCCGCCCGGCGAAGGTATTGCATGGCCGTATCCGGGCGGTTGGGTGTCTCGATGACGGACCCAAGCCGCCGAAGGGAATTCGGACGAAGAAAGGATGCCGCTCATGCAATGCAGGCTCATCGCCTCCATGCTGGTCTTGGGACTGGCACTCGCGGGCTGTCAATCCACAGAGGTCGATCAGAGAGAGGAGGTCATTCACGTCGCCGATGACGTGACGGTGCGACCTCTCGCTTCCGGCGTATGGGTTTATACGACATACTTCGATGTCCCTGAACACGGACGGGTTGGCGCCAACGGCCTTGTGGTCGTCAATGACCAGCAGGCCGTGCTGGTGAATGTGCCCTGGACCGACAAGCAAACCGCCGTACTATTCGATTGGATTGAAGAGACGCGGGGTGCGACCGTCAGGGCCGTTATCCCCACCCACTTCCACCAGGACTGCATGGGCGGCCTGGCAGAGGCGCATCGTCGTGGAGCGACATCCTATGCCTTGGACCAGACCGTTGCGCTGGCCAAGAGAGATCATTTGCCGGTCCCGCAATGCCCATTCAGGCTCCGTGCCGGTGTCCCCTGCGGCAAGTTGATGATCGTCGTGACGTATCCCGGCGTCGGCCACACCACTGATAACGTCGTTGCCTGGTTGCCGAAGCAGCGGGTCCTCTTTGCCGGTTGCCTTGCCAAATCCCTCGATGCGCAGTCGCTGGGGAACATGAGCGACGGCAGCATGACGGCCCTTCCTATCACGCTCAAGAGGGTCAAGGCCAGTTATCCGCACGCCAGAATCGTCGTTCCAGGCCACGGCGACTGGGGCGGACTCAACTTGATCGATCACACGCTGAAGCTGTACAAGACGAGCGCCCGGTGAGGCCCGTGCTCGCGAGTTGAACATGGAACATCCAAACGTCGAATACAAGACCACGATGGACGATGAGCATTGGCGCAATGAGGAATTCCAGTGGGCTCGCATTCTGACCCGGCGTGATCCCGCTCGAGGTATGGTCCTGCTGTACCTACAGAAAGCCTGTACCGCCTTTCACGAATTCGAGCCGGCCTGGAAGGCCGGTGCTCTCTCCGAAAGCCACCTTGACTTCTTCCGCCGGCGTCTGGCAAACCGGTTGAGGCTCCTGTTGACCACGATGCGCAACAACAGTCTCGATACACTCACCGGCTCGGCGGAGTTGGCGGGCATCCTCGCCGCCGTCGAATCCGCAGGGAGCATGACGGACCTGTCGGAGCTGGCCGAGCGGCTTCACGCCGTCGGCCATACGCTGCTTGACGCACTCGAACGTGCCTGATCGCCAAATCCCTGTTGACCCCGCGCGTGAAATGCCGATAATGCCGGCTTTCGCCCGTGGCGCGGGCCTGTACGTACGGGGACAAGGGTTGATTGCGAATTGGATGATTGTCGGATGAGTGGCGTGACCCACAGGGCCTTGAGTCTGTTCTTCGATCTGGACGGCACGCTCAGCGACCCCAGCGAGGGGATTACTCGATCGGTCCAGTACGCGTTGCAGTGTCTGGGTCGGCCCTACCCGTCCAGGTCGGAGCTGACGCGATACATCGGGCCGCCGCTGCGCTGGACCTTCCCCCGGCTGCTCGACACCGACGACAAGGACCTCGTGGAAACCGCCGTCAACTACTACCGGCAGCGGTATGAGGATGTGGGGCTCTTCGAGAACGAGGTTTACCCGGGCATCCCGGAGCTGCTGCGTCGGCTGCGCGACGACGGATATCCACTGTACGTTGTCACCGCCAAGCCCAGGGTGTACGCAGATCGGATCATACGCCATTTTGAGCTCGACCCCTTCTTCGTCGAGGTCTACGGCCCGGAACTGGACGGCCGGTTCGACGAGAAGCGGGAGCTCGTCGGATTCATCCTGCACCAGCGGTCGCTCGACCCGGGACGCACGGTCATGATCGGCGACCGGGCCAGTGACATCGAATCGGGCAGGGCCCACGGCACGCTCGCCATCGGCGTGACCTACGGCTTCGGCACGGTCGATGAGATCACCGCCGCCAAGCCCGACCACATCTGCCACAGCCCTTCTGAGATTGATCCGGCCGTTCGGCGCCTGTGAGAATCTCAGGAACGGGCCCGTCACTTCCGAGCCGCTTCCTGAAAGCGGATGTCCTCGGCGTATTGGCCGGTCTGCACTCGACTGGACTCTCTGGTCAGCGGTAAGTCGAGGATTGCGACGTTCTCGAAGCCCACGTCACGGACGTTGTGCTCGGCGTCCGCCCCTTGAACCTGGACAAGGTACTCGCCGGGCTTGCCCTCCAGGATCACGTTGCGGAACCGCACGCCCTGAATGAAGCCGGGGACCCTCTTGCGCATGTATTGATTGACCACGGGGCGCAGGCGGATGAGCTCCCGCTGACCCTCGCCATGGATACGGATGTTCTGGACGCTGATGTCCTCGAGGCGCATGTCCTCGCCCGGCTCCAGCAGAAAGGCCGTCATGGTGAAGTGAATGATATCGAGGTTTCGCAGCGTCACGTCGCGCATGAATTCGGCACGGCTCTCGTGGCCCAGCAGGAAGATGCGCGCCCGGTCGCACCAGAGAGTCGAGTTCTCGACCGTGATCCGCTCCACGTTGCTGTTGGTCCCGCGGAGATCGAGCCCCTTTAGGGCGACGCAATCGTCATCGCTGCGAATGAAGCAATCTGTGATCAACACATCCTGGGAATTGCACGGATTGATGCCGTCGTCGTTCTGGACGCGGGAGTTGCAGATTTTGACATTGCGAATCGTGATGTTCCGGCTGTTCCTGGGCACGATCGTCCAATGGGACGAGCCTCGGAGCGTGATGCCCTCCACCTCGATGTTGCCGCTGTTGCGAATCCCGATCAGGTTTCCGAGAGGGCCCTTGCGCCACTCCCAGTCAGAGCCATCGAGAATGCCTCGCCCGAGAATCCGGATATTGGAGCCTTCCGCCAACACCTCGGCCTTCACGACGGCGCCGCCGGCCAGGTAGAGAGTCTGTCCGCTCTTCAGCACGATCTTCTCCGGTTTGTGCACGCCGGGACCGAAGTACACGACGTTCGGATCGCCTTCTTTGGGCGGGTTCGTTTCCAGCGGATTGGCGAAGAGCAGCAGGGGGCCTTTCCTGCCTTCCGGCTCGACGCTGATCTTGCACGGCCGGTCGAGCGCCAGGATCAGGGTATGCTCATCTTCCACGGTCATCCGGACCCCGGCCGATGCCGGGCGGATGACCGTATTGCGCAGGGACCGCGGGGATGTGATTCGGACGGTGACGGGCCCTGACATGTCGAAGTTCGCAAAGGAATACGGGCCGCCATAGTCGTACTCTCTGCCTGCAAACGGTGGATCGAGTACCCGGGCGGTGTACACATCCACCTTCTGTTCCGCCGCCTCCACGCGGTAATCGGTCGAGAGCGTCTCGCCGGCCGGCGCGGAATAAGTGACTACCTTGCCGGTGTCGGCGGCGACAGCCCGGGCGTAACCTGATACTCCGAATACCGCAGCCGCGACCCCAAGCATCATCAGTCTGGCGGCGCGACGGATTTCCTGCTCGATGTTCCGGCTTGTCGTCATGGTGCCTCCTGTTCTTGTTCAAAGCGTCACGCGTATTGTCCGCAGAATACCATACCAGGATTTCCCGGAATCGCCAGTCCGAACCGAGGCTGTATCAGTGCTTGCATTGGGTCCCGAACGTGATAGGATGCTGTGGCGCAAGGCGAGAGTCCGTGATCGGCACGGCTCAAATGGCAGGTGACGCTTTTCTGGAGGGCAGAAATGGCGACGATGAGTCACAGAAGACTGTTGATCGGCGTGATGGCTGTACTGATGTGCATATCCCTTTGCAGCGGTTGCAGCGATCTGAAGTATCACAGGGTTTTCATGGCCGGCGTGACAGGTGCGGTGGTCGGGGGCATTGTTGGGCATCAGTCCGACGAGGATAAGGCCGGCGTGGCCGTGGGTGCGGCCCTTTTCGCGACAGGCGATCTGCTCTGCCAGATCGACAAGCTGAACGAGAAGAAGGTGAAAGAAGCCGCAGAGGAGGTCGCCCGGGGAACGAACCTGCTCAACTCCACGTACCCGTAGAGACGCAAAATCCTGCGTCTCCGAACCCCTGCGTCCTGGCTTCTACCCTGTTTTGATGTGCAACCGGCGGCGACCCTTAGTGCTGGTGTCCGCCGGGCTCGCCCGCCTTCTCAGCCTCGGCGCCGTGGCCTGCATGGCCCAGTGCATCGGCGTGCAGTCGCTCGACATAGTGCGTGAACTCAACATACGCGCTGACGAAGTCACGTCCTGCCGCGAGGTTCTCATCCGCGTGCTTTTTCTTCTCCATCGTCTCGGTGAAGCGGTGGCGAATTCCCGCGGTGACAAGCGTTACGATCTCCTGTGTCAACGCCTCCACGGACCCGGTTTGCAGGGCCTTGTCGGAGGCGGCGATGACCGGCTCGACCTGTCCGGCAGGCTTCAGGCCTGTGTACGGCGCCCCTTCACCCTCGCGGTGCAGCCGTACCAGGGTCTCGAAGAAATACCTGTCCGCGAGGTCCTTCGCCTCCGGGCTTAGCGTCCTGACGCTCAGGGTCTTCTTGAATGCTTCGCGGACTTGGGCCTCACTCTGCGGCCTGACCCACTTGAGGACAGGTGTCGCGTCTCCTTTATCCAAGGCCGCTCGCGCCGTCTTCACCACGGGCCCGTCCATCGTGTCGCAGTGCCCGTATGCCCATTTCCCCGGTCCCAGCCAACCCATGCCGACCAGGAAAGCCGCAGCCAACGTGACCAAAGCGAATTTCTTCGTTCTCATCGTGTAGCCTCCATTCATGCAGAGACTGATGTCGCGCGACCCATGTGGCACGCTGTGGAGTCCTATACGCAAGGCCCATGTAGGGGTTTTGTTCTTTTGTCAACTGAAGTGCAGTTCGACGACGTCTTTGTCGTGGAGGACGTGGGTGAGGTGGACACTTTGGCCGGGGTAGACGTCGGTGCCCCAGATGCGAGCAGATTTGAGCTTCTCGGCTAATTCCCGGTGGATCGTTGTGGCCAGACCCTGGACCGTGGTGCCGACGGGCAGCGTGAAAGGCGCCTCCATGTCCGCGGGCTTGCCGGGCGGCTTGGCGTAGATGCGAATGATGTCCAGCTTGTGGAACAACAGTTCGGCGAATCTGTCGAGGCCCTCGGCGGTCTGCGTGGAGACTTGGAGGAACTCGATCGGCTTGTCGAAGGACTTTTTCGCCAGCTCAAACGTCCCGGCCGGTGCGATATCGGCCTTCGTACAGATACACACTGCCCTCTTGCCCAGCACGTTGCCCTGGCTGTCCACGGCGGGCGTCTTCTCGTCGAGCAACAGACTGCGGGATTCGAGGAACTCCAACAGCACGAGTGCCTGCTCCTCGACGTCCTGCGACAGGTCGATCACCACGGCGATAATGTCGCTATTGCGATACGTGCCCACCATGCCCGGCGCCGCATAATCGGCCGTGATGGGCGGCATGTCCACGAGCTGAATCTGGATATCCTCGTGTTTCACCATGCCTGGCACGGGGGCATGCGTGGCGAAGGGGAAATCGGCGACGACGACTTTGGCGTTCGTCAGGGTCGCCAACAGGCTGCTCTTGCCGGTGTTGGGCAGGCCCAGCAGGACGACCTGTCCCGCTCCGGTTCGCGGCACGTGAAAAATGTCCGCATGCCCGCCCCCCTTCTTCTGCTGGGTCGCCGCCTCCTTGAGACTGCTGAGCTTGCGGCGGAGATCCGCCCTCAGGCCGTCGGTGCCCTTGTGCTTGGGCATGACCCGTAGCATTTCCTCCAGCGCGAGGATCTTCTCCTCGTTGGTCTGGGCACTGCGGAACCACTCTTCCGCTTTCTTGTAGTCTGGCGGCAAGTTCGCAGGCACGGTTCGATCACACCCGGTTCACATCCCAGTGGAAATGCCCAATCAGAATCCACGCAAAACAGATTGGACGGCTATGAGCTCTCTCCCTATATAACGTCCGCCGGCAAAGCTGTCAAGAATCGAGGTGCGCTGAAGTTCAAGACCATCGCGGAAGGTGGAGCGCCGGCTCTTCACCACGGGCATCTCCTGGAGGGTTTTTTGCTCTATTCAATCAGGCAAAAGATGCAATCCGTATCGCGAGCATTGTCCGTATTCGTGAAAGGACACCGGTCATCGATGGCACCGGTGATGTGTCTCATACAGCAGGAGAACGATAGAACCGCTTATCTGGAAAAGGAGTTGAATTATGATCGATCTGAATAGCGTCTCCAAGGAAGAGCTGATGGAAATCCCGGGAGTCGGTCCTACTCTCGCCGACAACATCATCAGGTTCCGTGAGGAGCATGGCGAGATCAACGACGTAGATGACTTGAGAGAGGTCAGTGGCATTAGTGAATCGACGATTGAGGAGATCCGAGTCGCCATGGGCGAGAGCAAGGAGGAAGAAGAGGATATCGGAAGCGGCGAAAGCGGCGAGAGTGAAGAAAGCGAAGAGTGGTAAGAACGATTGCATCGCAAGGGGCGCGCTGCGACGCGCCCCTTGCGTACCATTTCAACGAACTCATTCCATAGAGCAGCGCATCAAGCATCCGGCGTACGTGTCCTCGTTTGCTCAAATGTGACACCTCTGCCCTCTCACCGTGTAAGCACAATTTCCTGACCCAGTTCGTGAATCTGCGCCGATTTTCCTCGGCAGGCAGGGACATAATAGTAGAAAGACAGAGCCGCTCTGTGGTATTTGACAAACGAGCATGACGAACGCTGAGGACCATATTCTTGTCCGGCGAGCCCTGCAGGCGGACCCGGACGGTTTTGGGCAGCTATGCAGGCGGTATTACCCGTCGCTGGTGGCCGTAGCAGACTCTATCCTGCTGGACCATCACCTGGCCGAGGATGCTGCTCAGGAAGCCCTCGCGCACGCCTGTCGGCAGCTTCCGCGGCTGAGGCAACCGGAGCGTTTCGGCCCCTGGGTCGCCGCGATCTGTCGAAACGTGGCGAAAGACATGTTACGCGATCGGCAGAAGCAGCGGATGCCTGTTCCCGACGGTGAATCGCAGGCGGCGGATCGCCCGGACGACCGGGAAATGGAGATCGTAGCCGAGGCAATGCAGCGCCTGCCGCAGCGCTTGCGCGAGGTGGTCTACCTGCGCTTCTACAACGGGCTGAGCTATCAGCAGATGAGCGGAGTCCTCGGCGCATCACAGGAATCCATTGATGGCCGGCTCCGCCGGGCCAAGAAGAAGATCGCGGCGTTCATGAAGGCAAAGGGCTTTGAGCCCTGAGGTGTGATTGTCTATGGTTCGAAGAGACGACATCGACCGGCTGGACGAACTGCTGGCAAAGCACTTGCGGCGCGAGCCCGCTGCGTTTGATTTCGAGCGGTGGGCACACAGGTTTCCCACGGACGCAAAGCTCGTGCAATCTGGTTTCCCTCAGTCGGTCTCAGGACGAAGAACTCAACTGGTACAGATTGGGAGGTGTATTATGACAAGTCGATATACGAAACTCGCCGGCGCGGCGGCGGTGGTGTTGGTGGCACTCTCGTTCCTGTTCCCCGGCGGCAACGGAATCGTGCCGGAGAGCGTCGCCTGGGCTGATGTCCAGAAGGCCATGGAGCAAGTGCATACCATCCGCGTCACCGGCACGCGGAATTGCTTCTTCGGGGACGACGAGACGCCGACGTACAGACTGGGCCTGGAAAAGCTGTTCTCCTTCTCACGTGGGTATGTTGACAGGACCTTCACGGAGGACGGACAATTGATCATCGAATTCACCTACGATCTCCCAACCGGGACGATGACGGTCCTGTTTCCCACCCAGAAGAAGTACTTCCGGATGCAGGCGCCGCAGGCGTTGCACGAAAAGACAAGGCAAGTGACATTTGAGGAGTTCGGCCGACGGCTGTTTGTCTCCGGGGACTATCGCGTGGTCGGTCCCAACGACGTGCAGGGGATCGGGGCCATCGGCTTCGAGGTCTCCGATCTCTTCGGTCGTCTCAGCAAAGGACTGGGGGCTGGTGGCAAACTGATGAATTTCTTCCTCTCTTTCGGCCAGTCGAGTGCGCGGATGTGGGTGAACCCGGAGACCCGGCTGCCCATCCAGTTGGAGGCCGAGGGCAAGATCAACCCCTGCTTAGTGACCGGCTATCGCGAGATGACGCTTCGCGAGATCGACGACCGGTGG